>JGI24158J21664_10003851_pt1 | contig 19075 bp, 11 predicted proteins | sample Ectturendosymbi3_FD_21664 | JGI IMG/M metagenome (IMG submission 21664)
AAAAAATTCGACTTTGATTGTTCGGAGTTACAGCCGCTCAGCGAAGCAGTCAAAGGCGTATGAATTCATTACATGATACACGTTATTCCACAATACATAGCACGGCAACATAAACCAGCAAAGTGAAAGTGTCTTAGGGTTTTTCACTGACTCGAGTGGCGTGCTTCGTTTAGCGGATGACGCACCCAAAGGCAACAGACCAGAGCCACCTATCTAGGAGGCAGACCCACGGCTATGGAACATTCGAGTCAGCTGACATGTTGATGATAATGACCGTCAGGTAAATTTGCGAATTTCAGCACCAAGAAATTTCGGAAACGCTTAATTTACAAAGCACATCTGCAAAAATAAGCGCTCCCTTCCTGCACTTGAATCATAATCTTTGGCAACTTAAAACTTGCGCACGCCACTAGTATGTTTCAAGGCATCTGGCGGTAATGTTCTCATACTGGAGAATTAAGTTTTTTCTTTATTACAAGCCACTATGGCTATGGCTTGTAATTCTTTATTAAAAGTCACTATATCACAAACGGCCCAAGCTTTGAGAGTGACGTAAACAAGACGAACCTCAAGGTGCTGAGCGTTTCGTCGTAGTTGTTGTCAGCTGGCGACAAACACGCGACCATCAGAGTTTTGGTGTTTCCTCCCAGCGAGTCTTGAAGCAATCGAGTCAGTTTTGAATCACGGTAAGGAATGTGCTTTGATCGGCCGTCTACCAAGGCTGATATGACGTTACCTGCGAAAAGCAACGACATTGAAAAGATTGACCTAATAATCAACTATTTAGGCAACCGTAACGATCGGTGAGGCCGATTTCATTGTTTCGTCATAATCAACCGATATTTATCGCTGACAGCCGTTTGTGTTTTGTTTACTACAGCCTTTGATAGCCAGGCATGCGTTTGACAGCGAAGACGCTAAGACCTCCTAGAAGTCAGACAGACGCGTATCACTTCAATTTGTTGGCAATGTGGAAACGATAACACGAGGCAAGCATTTTAAGTGACAGGTTTGATGATGGCATTATCGTTTACATAAGTGGGTGCAAGATAGTAGCAATGGCAACAAACCGCTGGTCGGCATTGTTATTGATGTACGTAAGTGGCATACATCGCTAAGTGCAGATAGTGTTGTTAAAACGCGACAACACGAAGTTTACTCAGTGCGGTGGAAACCACAAAGTCGAGAGACGCTCAGAACGTTGAAGCGCTCGTATTTTGAAGCACCTCCCAAAAGACCGAGAAGAGAACCAGAACAAAGATCGCATACAGCTTCATGTCCAGGCACCTCGAAACAAACGATTGTTTTTTTTTACCTAAAGCTGACAAAGACAGATTGATTTTCGTGGCTTCCTTCAGTCTTTCGCCAGTCGCTCCCGTCTTCGATTGTCGTTCACTTCCGGCCAGATCGACGAGGTTCAGTTTGCCCGCTCGAATGTGGTCGCCCCCGTCAATGCCTGCGTTGATCACGAATCAGTGTGAATTCTTTAAATCTTGATAAACCTATGAAACTGGGTGAAATGCAACTGAGCTGATTAAAAGGATGAAGGATGGCGTAGTTGTTCAGCGCTGATGCTTCATACGTTTACTCATCACTTTCCACAGACGTGTGATAAGAATGTGTTCGCGGAAAATAATTCGCTTTAGGGTCAATTTCAAGAAGGGGTTTTAACTTTTTTCTTGCAACATACACTGCATGGCAGTGGTGGAAGATACATTACTACTCAGTCACGAGCGACTGCGGGCGAACTTAGCGATTACTTTTCCGCTCGTCGCGTTGACTGCAATCTTAACAGGAGACAAAATTAAAATGCGAAGGACTACCGCTTTCGGTAGTTTTGGAGCGACTTGGGGGAAAGCACAGCAGGAAAAGAAAACAACAGTTGACAGTTAAATAGAGGGTCGTGAATGCGGCGTTGATCAAGATAGTAAGTGGTTGTTTTTGCACAGAGAACGAAAAAGCGGACTTTTTGATAACATAATACACGGCTGGACATGCTTCACGATACGCTGCTGGCGCTCATCGGCGATAAGGTTGCCCGCATAGAGGGCGACGAGAGATACAGTAAATTTTAAACAAACTTTGAGCATTGCTTTACAGTCCCGCGCATCGCCAACTGCTTTCCAGATTACCCGAAGACGTAGCTAACGCATAGCTTTTTCCAACGACGCATTTAACACTTTCTCCATAGCAACACTCTCAAACCGACACAAACATTTGTCTGGTGTGCAATGTCAACATCGTGAAAGCCTATGCAGACAGTTTCGTTTCCACGGCAGAAGCAAGCATCGATTGCACACTCACCTGTGTCGCACGCTTCGAGATAGATAGTAAATATTGAATGAGACCTGGATGAGTCAGCATTCATCAGAGTCGCCCCGACTGTCCTATTCTGCCACCCGGTGGCCATCACGCGCTCGCACTCAGCCACGTTTCCCACCCTTTGCATGGAGAGGTCTTTGACGTACACACCCTTGTCCGGGTGCTCTTTGAGCTACGTGGGTAAAGCACACACAGTTTATCTCGAAAACTTGCTACCGCGTTCGTAAGGGCGTAGCTTTTGTCAACCGAAGAAGCTTGCGCTGTTTCAAGTCGGTATCGCGCAACACAGTTGGAATGATTTTTAAGTTGATGCAATTTTTTAGCGAAGTACTTCTGTCAGACCAGCACGAAAAAGTGCTATTTCATGCTGTTCTTGACTTGGTTAAAAAACTTGCGAAATAATCTTGCAAGAAAAGCGAGGCACTGGTTACAGGAATTGATAAAACGTTTGAAACAACGTCTTTTTTCGCAAAAATAAACGATTTTATGAGATGTAACCCAATTAGTCGGAGAATTGCTGTGTGGTGCGTTGAGAAACGTTTTTATTTTTCTTTGTTGAACAATAAAAAGACGCCCAGATATTGCTCGGAAAGTTCACGGACCGCATTCCATCCTTGTGATTAACAAAAAATACCATTTTTTCGGAAGATGTAAGCTGCAGACAATTGCCAATATCACAAAAGCGACTTCGATTGCTCATCGTTAAACGCGTATCTAACGTTATTTTCATAATTACCCAACAGGTTAAATGTATAATATAATCACTCTGCAACCAGGACGTAACCATTCGACAGGTATGACGTACGGTGAACTGATGAGATCATACGCAGCTTAAATACGAGGAGTGGCGCCTCAAACGTAATTCATGTCACTGACATCTGCTTGACTGTATATAGGACGTGGTCGTGTCGCAACAAACACGACACAAGATCGCAAAACACAAACAAACCTCCAGCTTGTCTTTGATGTTTTTACTGAGCAGGTCACGAACGTCTTCATTGTAGATCTCCAGGTAACTGGCGTGAACCAAATATTTGGTGTTTTCGGAAACCTGAGTGAAATCGGTGAAGCTTGTTTATCATAAGGGAAACACTGCGCTCACAAGTGGCAAAACACAATATATTATTCGATACAGAATTCAAAGACTATTTCTGGGATCGCCTCAGCGGTGTGCAGCTGGGATCATTTGCAATTCAGCAAGTAAGGAGTTTAGCCTTTCGAGATAGTACTATCTGGGACTTGAATCACCACTTTTCTCATTAGTGCAAGAAGCAAAAATGTCAGTAATAATTCGTTTGCCATAATTTGCATCACATAAAGCGTCGTATTCATTAAACGCAACTCGCAATGGTCTTAATCGTAAAGTAACAAAATAGCTTCGCAACTCGAAGCTAGAAAATATACAACAAAATATCTGACGAATTTCTTAAACACTTTAAACGAGAGCAAATAAGTTACAATCATTCAACTGAATAGTGTACAATGCCAAACGACCAACACGGAAACAACACCACTACTATAGCTTCCAAACACAATTAGCACCAAATTTTAGCTCTCCTAAGACCGAGATATCTTACTTCGAGAACAATGCCAATGCTCTAAATATGTTTTCGAGATATATTACGCATAAAACGTGTGTTTGTCACCAGGTTATAGCGAATACGGACCTTAGTACAGTATACACGCACGTAAGCTGCATTCGTTTCACATGGACATTATTCTATTTGAATAAGGCAGTAGAGTCCTGCGCGGGGCGGGTAAACCCGCGCGGGTTGCGGGTACCCGCATTTGCGGGGCGGGCGCGGGAACCCGCACTGCTTTGCGTGCGGGCGCGGGTTGAACTTGCTGCGGGTGCGGGGGTTGAGAAATTCTTTTTGCGGGTAAATGAACTTATTCAGCTCAAAAATCACAAAACACATGGATATACTGAAGTTGTTTGCCAGCATTGCGCTTAGGACAGTAGGCCTGCACCAGTTACAACATTTTGATGTGACAAACCTATTGTTGCTAAACATCAGCTCAGGATCTTGCCATGTGGTGGGCAATTGACTATTTTCCAATGCAACCAGTGTTGCCACTCGTAGGGAAAAATCCCTACTGTAGGGATTTTTAGGCTTTTGTAGTGAGTAGGAAAAATCGGCATTTTGTAGGGATTCGTAGGGATTTTTGTGTTCAGAATTTTTATCGCTTTGTTTCTATCTTTGTGACAATTTACGGACGTGTTTGGTCAACAATTTATTATTAGTACGCTTGCAAAACGCACTAGAAAATGCGTTTTTGCCACTTTAGAAGGCAACAAATCCTAGACTAGAACTGGGTTATTTTTGACGCAAGGACGGCAGTGTGGCCAAGTTTTCTGGTGGCTAGAACAGCATTCTGCTGAGTAAAAGCCAAGGCTTAGCCTATTACAGTAGGTGTAGCCTAGTCTATTCCAATTTGCAAAGACTGCAGTACCAGTACAATTCTAGTGGAAAGCACAGTCGTAATGCCATGTCAATGTGTTTATAATTGCATGACCTCAAAGCACTGCTGAGGTTGAAAAAACTTTCTTCCGCTTGAATAACAATAAAAACAAGCTGAGGGATTGTCCGGCGGTTCGCACTTTGGAAGCAATAATTAATTTTCCAGGTGACTTTGAAGTCAACCAAAGGCTTAGGCATTTACAAATTACATGGCGAAGCAAAGGAAAACACTTTGAAAAATTAAAATTCTGAAGCTGTTGGTGCTATCACTAATGAGACTTTTTCCTTTTGCAACCAGCTGGAGAGTTGCAAGGGATTTTGCTGAGATTTATTGCCAAAGATGCAGGCTAATCTTAGAAGACATTGAGATAATTTTTTTTTAATTGACATGTGGTTATGCAGTGGTGCTTTATGTACACTTGTTTTGTTTTTATACATGTAATTTTGATCTTGCACTCTTAATTATGCAACGTATGTAGTATGTCATGTTTCAAGGCCAGATGTTGTAGCTAAAGATGATTGCGTTTTTTGTTTCAGCTTGTGTAGGGAAATGTAGGGATTTTTCATTCTTATTGTAGGGAAAACGTGTTAACATAGAGTGGCAACACTGAATGCAACCGTCGTACGTGGTGAGGAACATTCAGTCTAGCAGTCCTTCTAAATGTATACGACAGCGCTTAACGCATAGCTAGTCACAACTGGACTGAAACGTGGTTTTTATCACCTCAAATATGTTGACTGCGGAAGATCAGATCTGTGGAAAAGTATTGGTTGCCAATGAAAAAAATGAATAGCTTCATTTTGCTGCTTGTTACACTTGTCTTCAGGCGTTATAAGTAGGGCAAGTTTTTGCAACTTTTTGATAGCTTCCTAAATACGTACTCATAATTTATGTAGTACGATGTTTTAAGCTGGTTCCAGGAATTTTATATGGCGCCTTTTTTTCACATGCAACTTTTCCTGCAACTTCTATCAAGTATTTTGCAAAGTGTAGAAGTTTGATTTAAAAAAACATGCTTTAGAACTATTTCAGTATAGTTCTGTTCTCTTTGATAACCGAATCGAACTGAATAGTGACCTAAAAGCAACAGTACAAATGACCCGGTCAAACATCAGTCCACAATTGCACGCCAAATTGTTAAATTGCCAAGCAACTTCATGCACTGTGGAGCTTGCCAAACAACTTCATGCACAAGTTTTTTAGCAAATTGCCAAATAACTTCATGCACAACTTTTAGCATGCTACGCAAAAGGTTGGCAAAAGATTACCATTTCTCCCTAGGTAATGTTTGGAAATATTTAGCATTACATGTAAATAAATCGCTTGAGTAAATCACTTTCGTTTAAAATGCTTGTGCACAAATACAACTTTTTACTGCAAATTTTGTTAAAATTAGTGCAAAATTCTCACGATTTTATTGCAACAAAAACCTGCCCTAGTTATGAGTTTTTAGTAGTTTTCGAACAGCTGCGGGTTTAAGACCGAAAAAGTGCGGTGCGGGTTGGGATGGTCTGCGGGGCGGGTGCGGACAAAAAAATCGACCCGCGCAGGACTCTGTAAGACACGGGATGATAGGGTTTACGCAGGGTCAGAAACCCCAAGAGGTCTCGAAACGCCTCACGGTTTTCAGCAGCCTCTGAAAGATCTACAGACCTCACACCAGGGCGCGACCAAACTGGTTCAGAGATGCAATCACGCCATGTGGTCTGTACGGCACGTCTCCTCCGCGTAGCTTTCCCGGTGGGTTAGCCAACAGGACTCCCCTCGCCAAAATATATGCATGAAGGTCAAGCGCATATTTGCTGTGGAAGAGAACTCTAGCATTTCTGACCGCACAACAAAGTTTTTGTCAGTAAACTGATTCTACAGATTAATTGTGAATACAAACTGCATACTCGAACAACTGCACTTGCTCTACTCTTTTACCCCTTCCCACGAAAAGCATTTTGTCAAAGGGGATCACTGTAGCCCGAATGACCTTGGGTCTGAAACTCACACTGCAGTACAAAGAACCTTTCCACAAACCTAGTAACAAAACTAGCAAACCTTTCACCGGTATTTACTGCTTGTCTGTAAACTCCATTAAATTGCTGGTGCCAAATGCATGTATGCTTAAATGCTAACATTCTTTCGTGCCGGATTTGAGTGTTACGTTTTCAAAAAACCTATCTTACGTTTTCAACAAACCTATCTTACGTTTTCAACAAACCTATCTTACGTTTTCAACAAACCTGTCTTATCTGCACTGACAATATTTGCAAACAACAGGTATTATGTCACCAAGAATCATTAGCTTGCAGGTAAAAATCATCATTCATTTTCCTACCCGCTTTTCCTCAAAAGAGGGTCGCGGGGGCAGCAGCCCCAGGAGGATTCAAAATATTTCACGTTCACAGCAATCTTAGACAGCTCTGCTGGTTCCACACCAGAGATGAGCTTTGGACTGGACTTGGATCCGGAATACGACGCATTTTGTTGACTTTGGATTGGATCCGGACGGTAAATTACTTCATAAAGCTAGGATCAGGACCGGATTTGGACTGAGTTAATGGAAACGGATTGCGTAATTATTTTCATTAAAAATATGCATTTTGTTAATTTTTTGGACTTTATCTGGACTTGGATTTCAAATTTTTTTAACTTTTTGGACTATGGTTTGACTTAGACGAGTTTTGAAAATTCAGGACTGGATCTGGATCGCAAAATATGACAGTCCGCTCACCGATGCTCCACATAATGATCGGCCAAGCAAGGTCAGAGATGTAGTTACTCCACCTGGTCTTTGGACGACCTCTGGGCCGCTTTCCCATGGGTGTAGCCAGCAGGACTGGCCTCGTCAATCTATCCTGGGACATTCTTGACATGACCGAACTAACGTAGCGGGATCTCTCTGTCCGGGAAAGTGGCTCGATATTCAGGTCTTTACAAATTTCACAACTGCGCAATATGTCGGTAAGTGTCACACCGTAACATTTCCGCAAAAATCCAATATCTGCCGCTTGTACTTAAGATAGCACTGCTTCAGCCATCACGGAAGATTCATGACCATAGGTGAGGACAAACGCAAGGACCGATTCAAAACTAAAGCTTTGCGGTGTTTAAAAGATCCCGTTTTGTGATCACAGAGCGATAAAGCTCACGCAGAACTGCGTTTGCTTTACCAATCCATGTGTCAATCTCCTTGTTATGCCTTCGGTCACTCGTGAATACCACCCCAAGGTACTTGAACCTCTCCCACTGCTTCAGTGCATTGCCGATTACTTGCAGCATATACTGGCTTGGGTTTCCGACTTTCCGGAGAGACATTTTACATCGGTATTTGTAGTGCTAATTTTCATTCCAGCTTGATCGCACGCAGCAGAATACTGATCAAGTTTATGTTGAAGACCCTGTTCAGAGGATGCAAACAGTATCCAGGGCCAGGTTTAGGGGAGGGCTAAGTGGGCACCTGCCCAGGGGTCTCCTCAGTCATGAGCCGTGACCTCCCTGGTTAAGCCTGGTTTAACATATTTCATGTGAATAATCATAAAAATAGTTAATGACAATAGGAAACAAAGAAAAGTTTACATTTATTGAAATTATTGTAATTTTTTTTACTGACGGAAAACTGCAGTCAACAGAACGAAATCATTATTTGGGCGAATGTGAACTTTACGGGTCACTAATGAAAAATATAAAAAACAAATTTAGAGATGCAAACATGTTTTTTTAACTTTTTTCTAGAATCTTGCATTCATCAAACTGTACAATCATTTAAATAAGTTTAATGTACTATTTTACTTGTGATTACATATTTACAGCTAATTGATAGTAGTATTTCTTTGACCTTGAATAATATTTTCTCGATGCACTGAGGGCCTCCACAGAAAGGTTGCCCTGGGGCCTCCACATGTCTAAATCCGGCCCTGGCAGTCCCAAATCTTCGGCAAAAAGCAAACGGTTGATCCTGTAGCTCCCAACAGCGCCACCCTCTTTGACTCGATTGTGGCTGTCTATCCGATTCACGTTGACTGGGAAGGGGAGTGGTGACAAGTGACAACACACACCCTTTCCGGAGTTCAACGCCCGCGGTGAACGGTTGTGATTTAACAAACCTCTGAACAGGAATACAATGGCTTGATCGTAACAGGCGGCCGTCGACACCGTACTCCCGCAAAACTCCCCAAAGCTGTTCACGAGGAACCTGGTCGTTTGCTTTCTCGAGGTCGACAAAACATGTGTAGATATCTTTGTACTCCCGAAATATCTCGAAACTTTTGTGGAGAATGAAAATGTGGTCTGTAGTGTTGCGGCCAGGACGAAAACCGCACTGAGTATCATCCAATTCTGGCTCACTTATTTCGTGGCATCTTTTTCCGAAGCACTTGGCATACACTTTTACAGGAGGCTAAGGAGAGAGATGTAGTGCAGTTGTAAATCATTAATCTGTATGAGTTACAAACTTAATGCCTTAAATCACATCCAGAACAACCATGAGTAATTTTTTTAGGCAGACAATTTGTGCAAATCTTCCCGTTTGCCATGTCGCAATTAACGAACGATTATAAATTTTTAGCAAGGGCTCCCACTTAACAAAAGGATGATTTGCCATTATCCCGTTCCCAACAGGCCAATGGCAAAGTAATCAATCCACAAGTAATTTTAACAAAAACTTTGTGGAAATTTGTAACCTTGGCGTACTTTAAAAAATTTTCTCCATTCAAAGAAGGGTTGAAATGAACAAAGGCAAAGTTCTAACTGCTTTTCAGGAAGGCATGTGTCCCATCAACAAAATCTTTGTAGGAAATACGTCTGTAGCGAGCATGCTTAGCAACAAACGGCGTGTTGGCTTTGACAAACACATTGGAAACGTGCGATTTTTCCACACTATACAGCTATTCTTCAGAGCCAGTCACGAACGAATTCCCAAAAAAATAACATTTCTTGCAAGTTTGCAGCTGGAAATATATTTTCTCCGTGATTTAAGCTAGCAGCCACCCGTGTACGAGCGACACCATGCGACAACAAACGTGAAACAACGAACCACGGGTCCGCGTTTTTCAAATGCAACGCGTTTCCAGAGGAACGCGTCGAGTTTTAAAGCTGAAAAACATATTTTCGACGGTATTGGAAAGACGACTGAAAATGTTTTCAGAAGAAAACTGCAAGAAACTAACAGTTCGAAAGTGGTAAGCTTATTGGCAAGTCACTTCTGAACAAACCAAAGGAAAACATGACTTCCAGTCGAAAGCATCCTTGACTTAAGTGCACAAACACAGTTGATCACCGGACGCATTTTTGCTGAACGAGAACCTCGCATCCCATTCGTCGCTAAACAAACTTCTGCCGGGAGATTTACATTCTAGTGTTTGCGGAAAATCAATTTACCCGTGATTCTGTTGACATAATCAGAGTGGCACGTCAAGTGCGTTACTTCGGTTTGGTGACGTAGTTTAGTGGTAAATTGCGTGTCGCGTTGTTTGTTTTAAAGCGTGAATTGCACTGATACTGAATTACTGGGGTGAAGTCGTGATCGCCTCCGGGTTGTCCCACGATTACGTTTGGTGGGCTCGACTCGGGCAGTTGCAGTGGAGCTTCGGCCCGAGACGCAAAAAATCGTTCTGCCGCTCACTCCCACGCTGTGGTGACTTTAGTGTGCTCGTCTTCTATTACTATTTACTTCTTCAGAGCTGTTCTTTTTTCGGTCATTTTTCGTTCACAGACCGAAACGTTTTTGAAATCACCGAATAAAATTAAGTCATTTCGGTCAGAATGTTTGAAAATACAGGCTGAAAAGCACTGTTATGGCGAGTTTTAATACAACTGTGAGACTAATGACCGAAATGTGACCAAAAGATCTCAGCAAAAATGTTTCAGCGAAAAAAAACAGCTTCAGAGCACAGTTGTGTGCTGAATCAGTCTGTGCGTTTAGACGCTATAATTTTACAACTACTGTGGCTTGTATTGGTGCTGAGCTGTGTTATTAACATTCAGGGAGCCGAAGCGCGATGAAGGCTAAACGAACTTTTTCGTGATTTTTGTTTATTTCTGTTCATTCATCTCTTCTGCGAGTGTTTTAAACGCCGCTTAGTTCCGTTTCATATGTTTCCTTAATTTATTAAAAAAGGCGCGTTAAACAATCTGAAGGCTTCTCAATGTTGCTTGCCGTTACACAGAGGGCACTGTTGGTGTGAGTTTTCCCACTGGTGTCGACAAACCTCAAGCGCCCCCCCACTTGGGTACACGACTGGTTATGACTGAAATGGCCTTGCCTCTCCCGGGGCTGCTATGGAACGCAGTCGCACGTGCAGAGCTAAAATAAATCAGTGCTTGGAATCTGTGGGACTATAGTTTCACCATTTTTCGTTAACCGTGTTAGCAGCAGGGCTGATATAAAATGATGATTTTTAAAAAATCAAAAGAATCGGTTTGTTTTAATTTAAAGCAGAATTTTTTTGTTTTTATTACTTTTTTGATTTTAAGTGTGTATGGGGCGGCCACCTAACACTTCTAATTTTTAATTTAAATAGTTTATTTTCATGTAACTTTTTGTGCTTTGTTTCCTCAGGTACAGCAACTATAAACAGCTGAACCTTCATTAAAACTTTCTTTGCGCTTTTGCAATATCCGTTAAGGCAAACCAGTTCATAACACCAGNACTGGTATACAAAACGAAATATTTATTGAAATGACAATACTCTAACCATCAGTTTATCAAATTCATGGACACTTATGGCATGTTAAGATGCTTGTACACAATTACAAGCTTTCCAGCTTTTTTGGTGCAAAGTCGACTGTTAAAATTAATTATTGTAACACAGCTTTCACTCGTTCAGCGTCTGCAAAAGTATGACTTACATGTATAAAACTGCAAAAACCTACAATATCTGCTGATATGAATCAAAAATATGTTCTAAAACTATGTCTATAGTCAGCAGCCTACATGTTTGATGGAATTTAGATGCAATTTTTACTTCATGCCTGTTTTTTTTCACTGAGACATTTCAGTCATTTGTCCCACAAAAGTATCAAAACTCGACGCAACAATATTCACTAGTCTAAATGTTCAGATATTGTGACCGAATTGACTTAGTTTTTTCGGTCATTTAAAACAATCGGTCTAGTACCGAAAAAAACTAGCGTTATGCTAATCTACACGTTTAAACTTGTGGCATTGAAACAGTTCTGACTTCTGAGTCTGCATGGGTCAGTGGTTTCAGCCCACGTGTCATTTTTGTAGTTACCTAACATAGAATCTGCGACCTCACAGAAGCTATAGTGTAGGATAAAACTTTTAATTGCTTTAAAAACTTGTGCTTTTCATAAAAACTCTTTGCATTTCTATACTAATATAAGTGAAAATCTATTAGAATGCTCTAAATAAGTGTGTCGTAGAAATCACACAAAGCTTGAAAACTGCATATGATTTTTTGCTTGATTTTTGTTACTTGATTCAAATAAAGATTTCGGTCAACCAACCCTGGTTAGCAGTAATCTGGCAACCATAGGCGTAGCCAGGGTAGGGCCAAGGGGGTCATGCCCCACCAAATTTCTAGCATATCATGTCACTTTGTACTTTGACAGGCGGTGTCCCAAACAAAACACCGTTGCTTGCTTAAAGTCAAAAGACATGCCCCTAATTTTGGGCTGGCCACACCACTGCTGGCGACTTATTCGCTGCGGAGCTGCATGAACCTCGTTTTCGATTTTGTGCGAAAACCTCCGCAAAGATCGGCAGATTCAACGCCTAACAGGATTCGATGTGCATGTTACCGACATGACAAGCTGGCAAAAAAACTAATACTTCATATTCTCGAAAACGAAGTTACGGTTGCGATGTTGGCAAAGGTTGGGCAGATTTAGCAAACCGAGTTCATTATTTTTCAGATAGAATGAACTGAAGCGCATGAAGGGCGCGAAGCGATGAGCTTCAGGGAGCAGTGTACACCAATACATCTCCGAGAGCAATTTTCGTGCCGCTGTCCCAAGAACTACTCATGACTCGTACAAATGAAGTCCATTTTTTTCGTAAGGCACATGACATAAGGCGCAGAGATGCTTGCAGTTTTTCACCGAAGTGTTACGCAAATAGCATTTTTATTATCAACAACCACCTATTTAGGCTTCGCTCCTTTAACNNCCTACCGTATTTCGTCATTACTGATCATTTCGCCACNAACTGTGGCCAATTGTTTCTTAANAAACAGTGCGGCGACACCTAATTTAACGAATTTGGCCGGAATGACGTACTGGGCGCCGCAATGCCCCGGCCAATCGTCGGGCTGCAACGGTAAGTTCAAAAGCATTTGCTGCCGACATTCAAGACGCAGACAAAATTGTAGCAACACCACACGCATACCTCGATGCTTTCAAATATGTGTTGGAACGCTCTGGGGATAATTCCGCGCTGTGACGGGGGGTCATCGATGCCCTGCATGCTGAACGACTTGCCGCACCCTGTTTGGCCATAGGCGAACACAGTGCCGTTGTAGCCTTCGACAACGCCCTGCCGGAAAATTGAAATGTTGATGCGTATGTAATTAGCTAATCTTTGTTGAAACGTTAAAATAGTTTTGTTGCTGCCTTTTACGGACACTTCGGTGCATTCTGTAAAACGCAATGTGCAACGAGTCTATTCAAAATAGACATTGCACAAAATTAGTTGTCACGTTATCAAGACCGAAATTTACTGGTAACTTAAGGTTTAGTGAGATAGACCACATAAAAGCTTGTGAGTTCTTGATTGACTTGAATTCTTCAGGAGCTACAATCTTTACCTCAAACGTGTAGCTTCTGAAGAATTACGATATGGTTCTCTAAAGAATGTCTGTGTCCAAATAATGGACACAATTAACATCACGTCGGTCAGAAGCAAGCGATGGAATCATCAAAGCCCTAAATTTCAAGGATATCAGAAAAATTACTGAGATATAATGATTTGTAGCCGTCGCTTAACTCAAGGAACTACCGTAACAGAACTCTTATGCCGAAGACGACCGCGAAGTACGTAACGGGTGGAGCGAACATAGCCATTCGAATGACCATAGGGCATTCAGTTAAACGAGAGGGTTGGTTGATGGGTTACATCCTGAAGGCCAATGGAGCCGAACATCCGCCAGTGATACTGAAACCATGCCATAAATTTGCAGGTTATTGGTCAAACAGCTGTTGTGAGTTGTTCTGCCATGGCAATCCAACAAATGCCTTTCTTATTTGACTTAGCAGCTATTTCAAAGACACCTTTGATAAAAGCCTTGGAAGTGGAGCTAAAATTGGTAATCATATGAAGCAACTAAACGAAGTAGTTGATCGATAACCGCAGCTTTAGCAATACGCCGACAACGAGGACCTTTTAACAGGCCCTTAAGTGGCAAGGAGATCTATTTTCAAAAGGGCGCTGATGTTGCGGTAATAAGGTTCGATCGAATCAGCTGGTTTCAACATGCTTTTCTTGGAGAATAAGAATCGTGGAAACGTGCTTTTTGAGGAAGCACAGCATTGGATTGAAAAAAGTATCAGTGCTTAACCAAGGAATAAAATTGAATTTTCATTAAATGGTATAGGTTGAAATAAAACCACAAAAAGTCAAAACGAAAATAATTTCATACTGCAGTCATGCATCTCAACACATCATAAAGACCCTAGATTTTTTTAACTTGATGAACTATTTTTTTCATGCTGAAAAACTGCAGGAGAAGGTTTATTTGTACAAGTTCTGAATTTAAACAGCTAGTCATTTGATAGTAGTTGCCACATGTACCAGGAAAAATTTGACAAAAATCTTGCCAAGAGGTATTTTTTGAAACAACGTTGAACTTCCACCTTTCCTTTTTCTAAATTTCAAACAGATTCTATTTTTTGCATCTGCTGTATACAATTTTCAATGAATGTCTTAATTGCACTACCATCCACTGAACAACCATTGTGCTTAAGTTAATTACAAACCCTACCAATCATTGCTGCTCAGTTTTGGACGTTTATTTATCTTACAGAATCTTTTCCAAAATAAGCATGTGCAGGAAAGGTCAGAGAAAAACCATGCAAATTCATATCCACTTCACTGGTTGAGTTTTACATTTTAGCTGTGAGCTTTTCAAACAAACAGTGTAATGGTGGTGCATAATTTTGAAGCATGTCATTCTGAGTTCTGAAATATCATTTCTTAGTCATAAATCAAGTGAAGGGAGACATAGCTTTTGCACTGTACAAGGTATTTATTTATTGGAGATATAGGAAAAGTAATAAAGTTTAAACATTTTAATAGTTCAGGTATGCATTCACAATATCTACAATAGTATTTGAAAGGTGAAACTGGTGACAGACGCAGGCTTGCACAGGGACCGCATGTAGAGTAGCATTAGTTTAGAAAACTGTTGCAAGCATCATCCAAGAATTCCAACACAACTGGAAATCTATACAAGGCAAATATATTACTTGACATAAGACAATAAAAGGCAACACAAAAATAACACCCACGATACAATCAAATTTATTTCAAAACAAAACAGAGTTTACCTCAACAAGTGGGTATGCAATATCATTGTAGATTTGTTCTGTAGTTGAGTTCACATAATATGCCCCATCAAATGTAAACTCTTTTGGTACTTGTTCAGATCCAGGTTTCCTAATCATGCATTTTCCCATGTCTTCAACCATGTCAACTATAACCTACAGTAAAATCTCCTTGAGAATAACTAACTAATAAACTGTCATTAAAATTCAAGTATAAATATACTTGGTACATTTTACAGAGATATCTGTTTGGGAAAACACCCACTAACATCACGGTGGCAATGACATAACTGGTACAATTATAAATGAATGTATCTAGTTTAAAACAACTATAGTTATTAAATGCATTACTATCACAAACACTTCATGAAGGAAACCTGCTAACCTCAGTAGCAATTGCATTTAAAATCAAAATACAAGACACTATTTAAACCATAAACTTTGAAAGTCTTATAAACCTGAAAATTAAACAGTTCTTTAATAAATAAGAAAAAATCAAGTACTTTGCAATGCAATTTTTGCTCTCTTTCATTGATTGGACGACACCGAACAATGACCTTCACAGCTTCTGCCATTTTTCCTGAGAAGATGTTAGTTGCTCTCTGAAATTTTTAAAATTATTATTTATATGCTTGGCATGGTCCATATCACATACGTATTAGTAAAATAACACAAGAATGCAGAAATCCTGAGTAATGTCATATCACAGGTTAGGTCTTAGTTGGAATACACTAGCAACACTGAAACAATCCATCAGCAACTATTGCATTTGGTCATCATTTTACAAAAGTGTTGCATAGTGTTTGAGAAAAACATAGATTTGATAAAATGTAAATGTGATTGCAAACCTAACTAATATTTAGCTGACTCATTTAAGACAGAAGTTCAAGCACTAAAAGTTTATTTTGTATGACATTGATATATTCTGTGTTTGCCCCAGCAAAAGATCAACTAGTCACATTGTATCTAACCAATCGGCTGTAGTTTTAGATGACCGATTTGGTAGACTATTTGAACTAGCCAGGAAATTCTTGGTTTACATTAGAGAAAAAAGAACTCTGTAACAAATAGCGTCATAGTTTGTTTTCTGCACATTGTGAGATAAATGAAAGTATAACAACGAAATTCTAATTTATTTTGTACGACTGAACTATTTCAATTGAATTGTTATGTGTTGATGGACGCCACCTGTTTGTTCTTTTTAATGGTCCAGCTCAAGTAAATGCCTAGAAGAACTTTATGGTCTTCTAAAACATAAATCACATAAAAACCAACATTGATTTTGTTTTTGCCAATAAAAACTTTAATCTATATTCTACAATAATGAAAAATTTATTTGATCCTGATTCCATTCAAAAATCAACCAAAGCATTAAAATCGTGAATATCAACAAATGACAAACAAGAGAAAATATGAGCAAAACTTATAGTGGATCAAAGCTGCGGAAAACTTTACTTCGGAAAGCGATCATTTATAGCAATAAAAACATTTACCAATGTAACCACCTATACATCAAAAAGCAGCCCATCACTCAGTTCATGATAAAAACATGAAGCTTTAAAAATCTGTATGACAGAAATAAAACAGAAACAATGGATGCATTGATTAACCAAACATATAACCAACTTTTCACGATGAAGTAACACAAAAGACATGTAGTAAAAGCATATTAAAAACAATCTGTCATTGTAAAATTTATTAGTTCCATATCACATGGTTTCAGCTGAATGCTACAACTTTAGATAAACATTCACCTCACCTTAGTTGGGCGAATATTTAGAGACATGATGTAGTGTTGCCTTCTAGACAAATTCTTTCAAAAAATGATAGTTTTTGCTAACTATAGCAAAGTGCATTCAGGGGCATTTGTCAAAATAGACAGAATAAAACTTGATAACCTGATTCAAGTTAAGCAACCCATCTTGTATGTTACACAATGCATGAATTGCTATAACCTCTTCACAGTGTACTTCCTGCTTTGCAAAATTCACCAAAATTATATCTTATGACAACAGGCTCATATATCAATCTTACATAGTGTTCTGGATCAAGCTTTGCTAGCTTGGATGGTCATTTTCAAATAATAGAGAGGCAGTGTACGTAGAACAAAAAATCAATATCAGACAACAACAAAAAAGGAAATCAATTGAAGTATACTGAAGTGTTCTTTCAATTGGACATGCTTTATGAAATTCAAAGAAAGATCCTGATTTTGTTAAGTCAATAGCTGAAGTGTTCAGGCATACACCATAGTTGTTGTAGTACAAGTATGTAGCACCTTTCAATAAACTGACGCTCTTTGTTGTTTTGATAGTTCCAGCAAAAATCTGTGCAATGGAGTTGTTGATCCTACACAACAAACAAAAAATGACAGAATTTTTTTTCACAGTAGCAGAGAACCCCAGCAACTAATTGCTAGAAAACAAGCAGTGCGAAGTGGCAGAAGCATTATCAGTAAAGAAAATTAGCAAGAAGCTTAGTAAAAGAGCAACAATAAGCAAAATGAAATAAAAACCAGGATAAATTATACGTGTTTCATTTTAAATCACTTAAGCTTACAGAACACACAAGTTCACAAAGCACAAACGTTTTATACATCACTACTATAACCATAAGTTCTGAGGCATTTTATTTAATTAAAAGTAGATATGACACAGCATGACTTCCAACTCTACTTTGTCCCAAGTTTGTTTAAATACACAAATCAGCAAAAGGCTGTTGAATGAAAGTGGAGATGAACAAGAAATGCATTTACATTCAAATGTAAAAGGTAAGTTTCTGCTATAAAACTCTGGACCAAAAAATTCCAAAGAATTGTTTCATAACAAAAACAGATAATACCACTCAATGAGTAAATCTGGGTGCATTCATGAACAATACATATCTAGATACTAAGTGCTCAGCCCTAGCCTTAAAAAATTCTGTTTCGCCCTATTAGATTGTATTGAAGAATTAGAAAGTTCAGACTTACTGAATCAATACTAAATAGTTATAATTGAGTTAAGGGCAAAACACCAGGGCATCAAGAGAGCTAATGAGCAAGTTATCTCATCAATGGGTATACATTACTCTACATCTTCAGTAGTAGTATGTCTATGTGTGTTTATGACATGCATTTGAGGTGGAGATGAGAAGGGCAGCGTGTGCTTTTTCGGCCCAAGGCACTGACCCAAAAATCTTTTAGGTTTATATAAAAAAATTTGTTCATGTAAAACTTTTAAATATTTTTTTGAGTTTTCATATTTTTTTACATTGTTTAGTTTTTTTCATTTATGAAATACTTCTTTTTATTTTTTAATAAGTTTATGCAAAAGTTTTTCATTTATGCATTATTGTTTTGGAGTTTTGCAACTGCTTCGAGACAACACAAACTGGTTTGTTGTTGACCAAGGTCAGATTTTCATTAAGTATTGTAACTAATCGGATTAAACCTATAATTGTCCAACTAAACTTATAGGGCTAACTTTACTGGGTTTGATCAAAAAATTTGTATCAGGGCTCTCCAGACTATTTAATTACCGTACTTTTCAGACCACAAGGCACACTGGATTATAAGGCACACTATCAAAAATTGAATGCTAGCTGTTCCTTTTTCATACATAAGGTGCATCAAATTAAAAGGTGTATTAAATGGAGCAAAACTCAGATAACATACGTGGAAGTTTATGGTATGGTATAATCATGCATTTTTGTGACTCAAATCACAAAATAACACGAAGCAGCAAGAGGAAATACAATAACATCAAAGATCACTAGTTGATTATATAGTGATGAAAAAATACAAAAAATAAGAAATTTC
>JGI24158J21664_10003853_pt1 | contig 19073 bp, 8 predicted proteins | sample Ectturendosymbi3_FD_21664 | JGI IMG/M metagenome (IMG submission 21664)
CCAGTGACTACATCATCAGATCGTTGTTATGTGCCCACCTTGCTTGCTGGTTCCGTAGCTGTGCAGTTTTAAAGTTTGACCAGTTTTACCACTCAAGCTTATTCTAAACCAGTGGTTCTCAAATTGAGGTCCGCGGTCCTTTTGGGGTCCGCGAGAGAATTTTCTTACCTCGAAGCACCTTTAAAAAAATCAACATGACGCTCCTGAAGAAAAAAATTTTGTGTAAAATGAAATTTTCGGGCAACTTATTTTTCCAAACCAATCTTAACAAACACAATTTGGAACTATGGTAGCCTAAGTCTATTGCGGAACCAAACAGTCACCCTTGCAAAAGTGGGCATTATGTAGGATGCGGATAAAGAGGTGAGTTCTTTAAGGGGACCGTGAGCCATTTAAAAAATTGCTAGCGGACCGTTGCTTAATTAAAAAAAAAAAAGTTTCAGAACCACTGGTCTAAACAAAGTTTCCTCAGAAATCTACGTAGGCCTATGCGAAAGTGATTGATTTATGCAATATGGTCCTGTGCGAAACATTGGCTTCATTGCAAATCGATATCGCATCACTCCCACCAAATAAGCCTGTGTCCACTACTGTTCACATCTCGTTTGAAGTGTGACCTCAAAAGCTGACGTAAGTTACTAAACATACTTAGCATACGGTATTGACAGTGGCAACAGAATTCGCTTTAATCAATCTGAGTATGACAAACTTCAATTTGCAAAAATGGAACGAAACAGATCTGAAGGAATATCTGCCTAACATCACATAAACTATCTGAAACAAAACTAGTCTACTAGCTGCCATGGCCAGTGAGCACGCCGTAATGCCTCGCTTACAAAGAGCATTGGCAGTTTCTCTTTCAGTTATTGCACCTCAAAAATAATGTACATTATTTTGTCATAGGATGCCAAGTCAAGTCTTCGATTACAATGCGACATTGCTGGCAATGCTAGCGAGGTAACTATCTCGTCTTACACAATGGCGGGCTGGCAGCACCGAAGTAAACATGCAGAATTCTGGCGACTATATCCCCTGCCCCCATGAGAACAGAATCAGAATATGTGACCTCCTTTTTGCGTCGACATTACTGTTTGTGACGGAGATTACGGAGAACGCCCTCAGTTTACGAATTACTTTTCTAGTCTAACTCAGACTGTTTGCTAATATGTTCAACTGAAAGAAAAGCCGGACTTAAGCAACACCATGTAAAAATGTGCAAGAATGGAATATGGAAGATTTGTTCCATTCCATACATCAAATCTTTCATTCCATTCCATACTTAAGCTATTCCATATTCCATACCGATTTTTTCCTTCCGTTCCATGCCGTTCCACACCGTTCCACACCGTTCCACACCGTTCCACACCGTTCCACACCGTTCCACACCGTTCCACACCGTTCCACACCGTTCCACACCGTTCCATACCGTTCCATACCATTCCATACCATTCCATACCATTCCATACCATTCCACACCATTCCACACCATTCCATACCATCTCATGCCATATCATACCATCCCATACTATTCAATACCATAGAATTATGCCCTGCACAAAATTACGTGAAGAAACCTGAAATGCCGCCAGTAACCTTCGTTTGCAGTCACTCTGTGGAAGATCCATGCCGTATTATGTTTGAAAATTGCAGATGTTCATGGAACAGATGTTGATGACGTTCGGGTATGAAAATTTGTTGATTTCCAGAAAATATTCCGATTTTTATTGCATAACACCAGAGACGTAACGAGTGGGGCAAGAGGGCACAATTCCCTGGACGCTGAATCATTCTGGGGGACCAAAATGGACAACAATGCCATAAGCAATTTTTCAAAACTACATTTGCTTTCGGAAGACCGCAGGTTCGAACGTGGGGGCGCCAAACATGTTTCTTTCCCCAGGCGCCGTCTAACCTCGTTACACCCCTGCACATCGCCATTGTCTAACCAAAATTGTGAAATTTGTTTATAAAAATACCGTCCATTAGTGGCAAACCATCAACCACAAACAATTTAAAACAAAATGTGGTTGATTATCGAAATCAGTCGACCATAGCAAATAACTTGAAGGTCGAGAAAAAGGTATGTTATTTCGAAAACAAGCACAGCTTTCTCTCCTCCCAAAAAAACGCTTGCGTAGAGACAAACATACAAACAAACTCGGAAGCAATAATTGTGCTGGCACTTTGTCCTGGAAGGTGTTTATTGCATGACAAGCACGTTGAAAATGACAAGACAATATTTTTCCACGTCACGGCGGGAAACGTGAAGTTCGCATTGAATCAGTGACCAAATTCTCGTCCATATAGTTTTTTGTACGAAACGCGACTATATCGCGGTAACGAAATTTTAGAAATGTTGTGCAGTAGGTTGAAAAAAATTTATTAGAGACAGCAGAATATTGATCGATGAAATAGCATCTGATTTCGTGCTGAGCTGGATCTTTGTCCGAAAATTGTTACGGGCAGTTAGGGCTGTATTGTTGAAAATAGAGGTGTGGGAACTAGGCCCGTAACCATCTTGGGACACCAGAGGATTAGAAGAGTTTTCTGAAAATGAACCAAATTTTTTACACGATGCCCAACAATTTTGGACTATGCCCAACATATTTCTCCAGGGGGAGCGTAACATTTTGTAGAGAGGGTTTCGCCCCACTTCACCTCCCTTGATTGTGGGAACGCCATCCCCACACCAAATCTAAAGGACGACTGATTCGTCTACAAAAATTTCCCCACTGGATCTTCCTGTTTCACTTTAGTGCTACGGTGCTATACACGAGATAACTTGTCATTTACTCATTATTGCTGATTCAGGCGCTACACGTAGGCCTACAGTAAAAATTGAAATGAAAAATCTAAATCTTCAAGTAACGTTACTAGTGCAAAAAGGTGTGGGAACTCCGATCCCACCCGTTCCCAACCCACTACACCCCTGCTGGCAGGTCTGATGCTTATCACTTGTCATCTTTAGCATAGCCTACAGCTAATTTAGTGCGCTTCATTTCAAAGCCTGCTTGTACGTGGGCTGCATTTTACGGTTAGGCTTGCTGCTTTGGAATTTACGCAATTATTGAGCACTCTAATCAGGCCTGTAGTGAACGGCGTTGCAAGTTCTTCTGGCGTAATTTTAATACTTTCGCTTACTACAGTAATAACATGAGCTGCACTCATTCATAAAAGCTTGAAGGAAAAAAATATGATCAGGAGCTTATTCTTTTGTCCACAGTCTGCTCAGTCCCATCGCCACGAAGGGGCTTTGGTGGGTTTAGCCTCCCAAACAAAGCTCCAAGCCCCCAAATTGAAACATGAAACACCATAAATCAGTGGAGATTTTGTCAATTTTTAGAATAACAAGCCCCCCGCACAAACGCAAACCCCCCTATTGAAACTTTCTAGCGACAGCCCTGAGTCTGCTGCTTATTCATCTTTTGTTCACAAGAAGCCAAATCTTACCCAAATGAAACAAGAGTTGACATACGTGCGCAGTGGCATGACCCGACCAAAATTTTGGATGGGTCAAAATGTTTGATTTTAGGTGAGCAAGAGTATTTTGTTTGAGATACTGCCTCCTAAGCACAAAATGACTAGATATTCTAAATATTTGGCTGGTCTGTGGCCACTTGTCCCCGTGACTACGCCTATGTACGTGAGGTTTATATAATGTAGGGGAAGGTGGGGTACAGTCGACACTTTTTGCATTTTCGACCATTGTTACTTTATTTTAAGTCCAAACAAGCTCAAAATTTGTCACACAGTAGAGCAACTCTATATACACAATCTCATGCCAAAACATGAAAACAACCTTTTTCAGAAATAATTTTACAATCAATTTAAAAAGTGTATTTTTTCTGTCGAGTGTGCCCCAGGCATGGGGCACACTCGACATGAGCATGGGGTACACCTGACCGGTCAATAAAAAGTTGGGTTACATGCACTGCATAATGTTCACGTGAAATCCCATGTAAAACAGGCACTTGCTGACTCCCAATCTACTTTTTTCACATTCTAATTCCCCATTATCACTGCATGGCAAAACAAATTTGTATGATTACCAAACAATAAATGAAACCAATGCAGTATGCTGAAATTCATGCCTTTATCATACAAATATGATGTGCCTAAAAGCACATAATCAACCTAAAAATGCTCACAGATTAGAATTATTCTTTACTACATTGCAATATAACCTCTCAAGTTTTACCTTGTTAAGAGTGACCTAGTGGCAATGTGTCGAGTGTGCCCCTTTTTTGTTAGAAATGCCCCATGCACATCCAGAAAATAAAATGAAAAAGTTCCAACTCAACTCAATAAGAATTTAATATCTGGCATTATCGAATGATGTAGCACTTCCCTGACTACAACGTCACAAAAACGCAGAACAAAAGATGTTGATTACCGTGGTAAAAACCCAAATCTAAATGCGATTTTATAAATTACTTTTGGGTAGCAAAAATACAACTTGCTCTGTAACTCGTAACAACAGCTGCCTATCAAGGCAAAAGTCACTTTAGTACTACGGCTGGTATGAGACTAAATCACCATGGAAACTTTAAAGTTCAACGTTTTCAACTTTTTATAAAATCAAAAAAGACGACTGTTCCCCTAGTCTCCCTGTGCCCCACCTTCGCCTATATATAATGTAAATACCCTACTTTGTGTAAACACTTACGTATTTACATAACACTGAACCATATTTTTTATATAAAAACTTGTTCATTAGAAGTTTCATTTATAGTAAGATAAAAACATTCGTACTGCCCAAATTCAGCAAAATAAGCTTTGTATTTAATATCTTCGACCCTATCCCTGTGCAAGTAATAGTTTTATTTAAAGGCTATACAAAAATCACCCCAATGGACGTTTCTTTGTCGGGAACCATAGATCAAAAAACATATTTGAAAAAATTTAGGGGGGCTTCAGCTTCCTTAGCCCCTCCTGGATCCGCATATGACTGGGCCTACAGTATTTCAGGTTTGGGGCAGAAAGATCAGTCTTATCAATTTCAATTTTTGCTTTGCTGTAGATAGGCTATGTCACAATTTGCTATAAAATTTCTTTATCTAATAAACTTTTCTCGTGTGAAAGAAATGTTCTTTTTTCCATAATGTACAACGTGACAATATGCAGAATAAAGATTTTTGTTTAGGAGGAGTGGGTGCCAGAATGGATATTGCCTAGGGTGCTTTCAAATCTGTCAACGGCCTTCTGTCAGTGCCAGCAGGCATGCATCACAGGCCATACTGTATCAAGCTGACTGCTAACTTCTAAGGTTGCCATCTGTTCTTTTCATTTCTAGATTTTGCCTAACTGCGCTGCTTTTGCCAGAAGGCTTATGCCGATACCTTCACTGAATCATCTTTCAGCCATCCAGCGTAGTCAGGTTAGGAAACGATGCCGAAACGCCAACATTATTGATGTTCGTACTTATTATCCCATTTCACCAGACACTTTTCGGTTAATGTAACGCACCGCCTTAATTAATTTAACCAAACAATTTCAGCTGGAGCGTTCAGGAAGGTTTGTTGTGCATGTGGAACTTCGTCGATTTTTATGACACCGGACTAACAATGGACTTGAGGCTGCGAGCATCTGACGCTTCTGCAGTTGAATCATTGCAAAAGCTCTAGTATGTTAGGGAGGCAGGCCGGGTGCTGCATGGTGGTTGGAGTTTTCTTTCTCAATGGCATTCACTTTACCAAAAAACAGCAAAGAGGAAACTCATTTTGACTATGACGCAGAAGATGACGCCATAGAGCAGTGGTGCTCAAACCTTTCTTTGCTGCGGAACCCTGTCAATGCACCCATAACCGCTGCGTAGCTCTTCGTTTTGTCAAAGTTTTTATTATTATTGGTAAATTAAATTAAATTTGCCGCTTCTAAGCGTGAACACCTCAACCGCCTCGTCAAGAAGCAAATTTCAGGCTTTGGCCTGCTACCAGTTGACGTCACCAAAATCAAATAAAAAAATGTCAGTCGATTTGCAAGATGAATATGTCAGACTACAGTTGTGGTGCGATCAAGCTGAATAATGGCCTAAATGGGCAGATGAAAATTGACGGATTTTCTTAATTGGAATTCGGTTTAAGGGACCCTGCAAACAATGTAAAGCAGGGTAACGAGGGAGGCAAGGGGGAACAATTTCCTGGGCGCCGAATCACTATGGGGGCGCTGAACCACTCAGGGGGACCGACAGGTCCCAACAATATGGCAAGTACTTAGTTCAACAGCACATTTGCTTCTGAAAGACTTTAGGTTTAAACATGGAGGCACCAAACTTGTTTCTTGCCCCGGGTGCTATAAACAGTAACCTTGTTACGCCCCTGGTGCCATCAGACCAGCTGCACAGTAAAATCTCATATTTATTCGCATTTGAAACATTCCAAATAGCCCTTTAAACGCTTGTAACGCTTTTGCTGGTTGTATGTCCATATGGTTGGGCAATTGCATGCACACTAAAAGAAATATTTGTGTTATGTAAAATTTTCTTAGAGGGAGCACTGCTTGCTAAACACATTCCAAGGCTGGACACCTAAGGGGTTCACCGACCCCAGATTGAACCATTGCCATCGAGGCAGTGATGTGTCCGAGTCATTTTTTGTCGAGTCTGGGTCACAAGCACTTCGAATCAGAGTCATCTAAAGTTTTTTCCAGTCGATTCAGAGTCGAGTCATGACTTGCTCATGTCGAGTCACAAAAACTGTCGAGTCACCTCGAGTCGTTGGTTTGCAAATTTACCATTTTCCCTATGTCTCAATTTGCTGTGAAACGGCCCTCATGCTGTAAATGACTCCCGGTAAGTTTGAAAATGGTGCTCCATGTTGTTCGAGCAAGTTTCATTGGATGTTATGTGTACTGTGTAGCCTGTACGAGTTTTTTTAAAGCAGTTTGGATTTTGGTTCTCTTTCACTCTCATTCATTTCTACAACTCTACCCCAACATTGCTGCAAGTGTTGCAACCTTTTGTTTGGCGTTGCCTTGAATGTGTGATTCACCACGAGTGGGATGTGCGCGAAGAACAATACCCATATAAATGTGGCGTGAGCCGTGAACAAGCAATAATAAAGTGATCTCGCCAGATGATTTCTATTGTTGCTTGCTGCCACAGTGTGAAGCTTTGCATACTTGCCGCTCGGGTTTTCCGATCGCAGCACATGAAATATACTTCCTTGTCTTTCACTTGCCCAATAAATGAAAATGACCAGAGATGAACATGTACTTGGTAAAGGATTTAAATCATGAAACAATCCAATATATTGATGGATTTGGATGGTATGATCCAGATTTGGATTGGAATTGGTGATATTTTTTTGCGCTTCTTCGCAACTTTCGGTTCAGTTTTGGGGCTGCAGGTTACTGTATTGATAAGAGTTTCTCAAATCCGTTGAGATTGTGTTTGGTGTTTGTTTGAATGTTGAGCCTTGTCTATCCAGGTTTCTGAGTCAGAGGTAAAATATCCGACTCCCGACTCCGAGTTTTCAAAATTTCCGACTTCAACCTTTCCAACATTTCCAACACATTAACATAAAACGAATGAAATTTGGCTGTTAAAATTAATAGAAATCGTGATACACAGCAAAAAATCTCTGATTCAACAAAAGTTTCATAAACTAATTGTACAATTTCAACCGGAATTCCTGTTTAGGTGTGTGATGTTAAAAATAATCCAACTGGTTATCTGGAGTCGGAGTTGGAAAAACAATCCGATTCCGACTCCCAGTGTTGTTAGAAATCCGATTCCGACTCCACCCAATAACCTCCGACTTCTTACGACTCCGGCTCCGCAACCCTGTGTCTATGACCAGCGAAACAACTGCTCCACTGTCTATCATGTCATCAAACTAACAAAATTACTTGGACATTCATTGATCCAATCCCTTATCTTGACTCATCATTAACGCAACCAATTTTTCGACCTAAAACCTTAACATTTTGACATTATAATTACAAAATTTTGGCTTTATTGACTTATAATTTCTTTGTGTTTGCAATTGCAAAAGCCTAAACGTGCAAAAGCATATCAATATCTGTTGCTGTAGTTTCAATAAAATATTGGTAAAGAGATAAAGACTGTTGGAAGAAACATTTGATCCAACGATAAATTTTGACTTTTTTGACCTAATAACTTGTGATTCCTTTTTGGTATGAACTTGAAATTTGGTTTGTTGACGTTTCATAAGTTTTGAAAAAAGCAGAAAAAGTTTGACTTTATTGAATTTTGGTTGCCCTACCCATCATTTATCCGCTTTACACTGCACTGTTATTGGATTCGCGTGTGATTAGGAATCCTACAAATCACTCAGACGCGACCGTGAGTGTCTCATTGAGCTTGTTGAGCGCGCATTTCTTCAACCATATATCCGATTCAATGAATATCCAACTGGCAGAGGTAGGTTGGGCATCCGTTAATAAGGGATTCAAGCGGAAAAGAAATTTAGGTGGTTTGTAATGAGTCTTGGCCAACTTTTTGTGTAATTGTTTGATGCTAAAACTACCACCATGGAACAGATTAGCCTATTCAAGTTAATCTGTAGCAAAAATGTCGGATTAATTTATTTAATGTTTTTTTTTTGTGTTGGCTAACTACACCGAGTTATGCGCAAAATTAAATCGGTTTGGCAAACTGAAAAATTATTTGGTAGGTTACAAGAGATTAGCTGTTGGGCTGAAGGAATATTACCCCAATACTGATTAATAGGTTTTCATTACACTTTGGTATAGTAGCCTAAAGCTATTCAGTCTCTGTGCAAAATATATAAGATTAGAAATGGATGACTTCAGTATGCACTTTGAACTGTGTAGGCCTATCCCAATTATGTGGCTATGATTTCCACTGTTCATACTGGAACTCATGGAGTATCATAAAATGTGTAATAAAAGTTTATGAAATAACTTACAGCAAAGGTGTTCGGACTCAAGTTTTTTCGAGTCTGACTCCAGCCCTAATCCAAGAGGTAGGAATCCTGATCCTGATCCGAATCCTGTTTGCAACACAACTATGAAATACGAATCCTGAAAAAACCCTGTTTATATGTTTGACTAATCAACGTGCAACTATTAAAAATTTTTGTTTCTAAAGGGTAGTGGCTACAGGTCCGTCAGTGGAACTTCGTATTTGAAAAGTTATTCATCCGCCACATGTAACGTGACAGTAACACACGATGAATGTGTAGTAGAGTGCACTAGGTTTGGTATAAATGCGCTAAACCGTAAACCTAACCCCTAAACCCGAACCAAAACTGTAAATCTGAACACAAAGTTTGGAAACATTTGAAGAAAGTGAAAAAGTGGTCCTTTCACAAGTGCAACTATTAGACTGCTACCAGATAGAAAGGCGCCAAGGTGAGAGTTGAACCGAAAAACATTCACACAGCAGACGTTGACGCATTTGCCTCATTACCACAACGGTGGTGTTAAAGCGACAAAGTCAGCATTTTATTCTAACCACATCACACTCGCCGGACCTATAGCCATTTCCTTTCTGAAAAGCAAAGCTTTACTAAACACAGAATTTCTGGACACAAACAGCGTTCATTTGAAAACCTCGCTTGCTACTTTTGGCAAATTTAGCAAAATACTGGCTTCTTAGACTGAAAATAATCTTGTATATAATGTCATAAATAAGATTTATTACAGACGACCGCGGGGTCCCAAAAACCGCGGGGCCCGTAGCAATTGCTACATTTGCTACTATTGTAATCCGGCACTGGCCATGAGATGTTTGAACACATCTGAAAATGCGACTCATAAAGTTACTCGGTATTTGTAAATGCAAAAAATACTGCAAATCAAAGATGCTTACAGCCCTGAAGTGTGAAAATTCATATATATTGTAATAAATATCAGATATCAGCTACATTATTTCAACCTCATTATTTCAATCACAGATGCAACGTTCGTATGGCATGAGACAAAATATAACTCGGAAATTTACATTGCCAAAAGCACGTTGAAATTCAGGTGCGAAAATTCTGAGATACAGTGATATAGAAATCTGGTCAGAAATTCCTTTAGAAATAAAAGAAACTGTGTTCGACATTTTGTATAGAACAGACCGATAGAAAAACGTGCTACTTGGTTGCTAAAAACATTGTTGGTATGCTTCCTTTTTAATGTATTGACTTTCCAATGGTGTTACTAAGAAATTAGTTCCATGATTTCCTGTCATATCTTACTTAATTTGTTTTTTGTTGCCTTCACTAAAAATTGCCGTATTAGACTCTCATTTAAAAGTAGTGAGGTGCCTTTGGTTCTCCAACCGCATTGCTAATCGTGTGTCTACCGAGCGGTAAGCGAATTTCCGATCCCACGCATGAATCATCACATGGACTGAAAATGAATTTCCCAAACACATGATTGGACGCTATGTTCACAGCCTGCTTAAATTTTGTGATACACATCGTAGCGCTGCACTAGTCCAAAATTGTCGTGACGCATTTCCTTATTAGCTACCACAAAGGTTTGCAGAATATGTTAAAACTGCAAAGGTTTTATGTGGCAAAATTCAACTATATTCTTCTGGCGGCTTGGCATTGCCTGTTCATATTTAGCTTCCATCATCCATTTAAACGCATTGTGCGCTTGTCATTTTATAGTCAAAGAGCAACAAACTTTTACTTACTTCCATTAACAGACTGTTCTCCTTACTTACATTATAAGTAGCTTCACTCTCAGGGCTCTGCAGCCTAAATCATTGCTGCTCTATCGCACCCTCCCAGTCCCCCATGCATTTCATCAATTGGTCTACTTGAAACTTATCATAGCATTATAAACGGTGCTAAATATTGTGGCAACCGTGTTGATGCCATCTATGCGTCTGTTCTTTGCAGTAAAAGCGTCACATGTCTATGCCTGTGCTTCTTCAAAGTAACCGTTTTAGCGCCATCTGCGCATATGCTTTTCTATGACGGCCACATAGTTGTGTTGATGTAATTACTGCGTCTTCTTTATTTTAAACATGTTTGCATACGTCTACTGCGTTGCGTGTGGGGTGAAGACGTTGTACAATATTTATCACGTATCTTGAAGAGATGAGTGAAATGTAATAACACAGTTAAAATATGCAATCCTTTGTCCATCTATGCATTCAACCAGTATTTTCAGTGACTTGCTAAATTACTTGGATTTTACGGTGCTGGTTCTTTCTTTTCTTTAATTTACTTAAAATGTCACTAGATCGTTCAGCTTCAACCCATGTTTTCTCCGCAGGCAGAGCCACATATTTACATCTGGGGTGCCGCTGTGAGCGAAATTGTTTAGCTGGGGTTCAGGTCTGTTGGTGAAACAAAGTAATGCGGAAAATTGCTTCACGTCAAACGTAAATTTGGGGTGGGCATATTAAGGGGCAAGCTAAATTTTTGGAGGCATTCCTTTCCTGAGGCACCCATGGTTTTCATCTTTAACTAGTTACCTTAGAGCCACCTTATCTTCTTTGCATGTTGTATTTCAGGGTTTCTTTCCGATTTAAGTAACAATTATCTATTCGTCTTTCATATTGGTAAACTGCATGCAGTTCATAATTAAAAACATGCCATGAGGAATCTGCACTGATAGGTTGTCGAAATATTTTGAACAAAAGACCACCGAAAATCTTTATGAGCCGTAAAATTCACAGGAACAGTGATAACGATCACCAAAAATGTGAAGTGCATGCTTCCCACTGCTAGACGTTACCGTGACTAGCGGAAAAGTAACATTAATTCAATGACATACTTATTGTTTATTTTGGGTGAAATCGGCTGTTTTTATACAAGGGTATCGAGTTTAACATTTCGCGATGCTGGGTTCAGTGACATTGCGCTTTTAACTCTATTCTAATTTCCGTTGTAAGATAAAAGATTAGACTTAGCATAGTAAAACGCATTGTTCATTGTTGTTACTTTCAATCACTAGCCTAAGAGAAATTAAAATTTACCGCAGCAATCATGAAATTTTTAAACAACATTGAATGACAGGTCCAACCTGAGAAGAGAGTAACGTCAGTTTGATTGCAATGTTGACAAACGTGAAGCTTACACAAAGCAAGCACGGTATTGGCTTGATTGTATAATCGATGTTGCAACTTACTGAAGTAAATAAAAACAGCACCGCCAGACGAGCTTAATGCGGAGAGCGAGATGATGGAAAAAGTAATGCAAGTTGGTTCACTGAATGTTGCCGTAGAAAAACAAATGTAGAAAACACAAAAAATATGGTATGCCTAACTATCTGGCGTAACATGACCCATGCTGGTTGCCTACGTTGCCATAATCTTCAATGTGGTGTGGCATTGAGCGTATACTCTCAGTGGTTAAAATACTTATCCAACGCACCTTTCTTTTTTATGCTTAGGTCTGTTTTTGCCTTAGTTATAGGCCTCTTTTCGCTGCCACTTAATATTTTAGGCCAATATCTCTTGGTCTTTGACTCATAACATTTAGCTTCCTTACAGACAAAACTATTCTTGAATAAATATCCCCAATTCGATTTTTAAAGCCAAAAATAAAATACCTGCCTATCACTATGTACTTTACATGTGGAAAATGGTTACTGTGAAAAACTTTAGAGCACCGATTAAATGACAAACCGCCAATTGGAGCAACTTTTCAATATCCCGGAGAAGGTTTAAAATTCTTTTAGCTATTAACGCTAGAAATATATGAAATATTGGTAGATCTCCCAATAAGCTTAAACCTACTTTTTAATTTTCCAAAGCAAGCAAGTACTGTAGTAGCCTCAAATGTTCTACGAAAGTTATTCCACTTCAGACTTTTTGCAACTTTCAATTTGTTAGGCCATATCTCAGAAATCACGACGCCAACGTGTGACATTGATGCCATAACCCTTGTTTCGGAAGTATTTCATGATGCAATTATCACCACAAGAGTAGGATGAGGCATACTTCACTTGAACAAAATTGTCACTTCTGTTACTTTGCAAATGGCAACTGTTACTTATTCTCTGTTACTTTGGAACCGTCCAGAACGGTTATTTTTTGAATACCAGAATAAATATTCATTCATAATTAAAACTAGGTATATTTCAAACGTTTTCGTTTGAATAATCTTAGATGGTTGCCTCATCACATCTTTACGACAGGGAAAATGAACAACGCTATTAAAACACTAAGCAGCACACATTTGCAATTACAACCTAAACGTTACCTTCAGAAGACAAGTAGTAGTAACTATTGGAATATCGAATCGTGTATGGCAGCGACTATTAAAACCAGACCTGGCAAATACGAAACGCATTTATAAATGAAACAGAAAACAGCTTCAAATTTAAGTCCTTTCTGCCTTAACGAGGTGCTAGTGAAAAAACTTGGGTACACGCTACTACAGAAAACAATGACCATTCTTGCTATAGATTTTTGATACGGGCGGTAAAAACAGCGCAGTTCAATTGGATTTCGTTTGCAACGGATCCCACGCTTCCAAATTACTGTGGACCCCTCCAGAGTTTTCTTAAAGTTTGAGCTTGCTGACTGCAAAGACATTCTGAGAGACCGCAATTGTTTCATCTGAATACCGAGATGATTGTAAAGCAAGGTTTTGGTGTACTTTGATTGTGGTAGTAAAGCAAGTTAATACTGTATTTTGAGAGACCGTTGAAAAAATGCAAGGACCGTTTTGGTCTCTCAAAGCAACTTAAAAAACACTGGGCCCCGCATCAGCACTACACGCAAGCAGCTTCAATAGAAAGTGTAAGCTTGCCTTGGTGAGTAGACGGAGCGCGGAGCTTGATTAGAAGAAATCGGTCAAATCGACTTAAAACCGACCCTACAGCTAGCAACAGGGGGCCGTCAACACTGTACTCCCGCAACACTCCCCAGAGCTTTTGCCGGTCGTATGGTTTCTTGAATTCGACTAAACATGTGTAAACGTCTTTGGCATACTGCCAAGATTTCTCAAAAATTTGCTGGAGAGTGAAAATTTGGTTGTGGTGCAACGGCCGGAACAAAAGCTATACCGGATCTTCTCCAGCTTTGGTTCAATTATTTCACGGCACCTTTTTTCAAAGCACTTGGCAAAGACTTTTCCAGTGAGTGTAAGGAGAGACACGCCCCGGTACTTTGTGCATCCACTCCTGTTTCCTTTTTGTGTAAGGTGATGACCATCTCAGTTGGTCAATCTTTCGGTGCCCTTCCAAAACACCAGACCCAGCCACAGAACGCCTTCAGGGACGCCAGAGAGCAAGGAATGGCGGGGGCATTGCCTCACTGTCCTTTCAAAATGAGGGAAACAGGGGTGAGGTGCTTTTTTATAACAGTGTCATAGGTAATTTTATGGTTTATCAATACCGAATTGAAACAAATTTATTGCAGCTATTCGCGCATCGAGAAAAATCAGAAGGGTTTCCTAAAATTTATGCTAATAATTTTGAGATCAATATTGTTGCTAAACAGAAGCAAGCAACATTGATAACAACTTTTTTCTAAGTTTCCATTTCCCTGAACTCTGTTACTGCCCCCCTGCGTTACCGCTGCTTCGGCGTCCCAGAAGGCCTTCAGTTTTGAGCATTTTAGGTCGGATTTCATCGCAGCCTGCAGTCTTCCCAGCTTTCAGTTTTTTGATATCTAGGAGGTCTGCAGAAACAGTGGTGGATGGCATTTTCTTTCCTCAAATGTACCTGTGTGTCCGGTGGTGTGATATTTAATTAGATAAAAGATCTTTGAACTACTCTCTCCATACGCCTAGGATGTCCTTCTCACTATTGAGTAAGACATCACTTTGGTCTTAACAATCCAGCAGTATGAGATTTTTTTTGCCAAGATGCCGGAAGGTTTGCCAAACCACTGTGACGACTTGCCAGTGATTGGATCCAGTTTATGTTCTAAATTATCCTAGGTTTGCATGGGACGTTTTCACCGTCAGGACTGCGGACATACGCCTCTCACCAAAATTCAGAGAAGAGTCGGTTTTATTCTACACACTGGCCTTGCGGACTACTTTCTTTGCGTGAACAGCACCTTTCACCTCTTGGTGCCACAAAAGGATTCGCTTTTGTTGCATTATTAGCCACACCGCGTCTCGTCCGTCCGCATACCCGACGAGCAGCAGATGAAGCTACAGCTGTTTTAAACAGCTGCCACTCCACCTCACTGCGTTATGCATTCCATAATTTCTCGAAACAAGATGAAACTCTGTTTGCAAAGATATCACTTGCATCTTTGTCCACCAGGGCTTCCCACTTTATTTGATCGGATCAGCGGCGAGTCCAGGGATGCGATTGAGGCGATCGTCCTCCTGAATCCTACAAAAATAACTTCTTTCACCTTGATTTTGTACAATTCGGAAACCAACGTTCGTGATACTGTGCAAGGCAATTTTGCAGTCCATTGTTTTTTTTCACAGTAGGGTTGTGAAGTATACTTCACCTCTCTTACAGTAGCGAAGTGGTTATGAGACGTGACTGCCTAATATTACTGAAATCACTCCCCTAAAGTTCCTGGCTGGATTCGCACCTGGGTAGGATCTCCTATTCCTGTACGTTTGTGTAGGCCTCAGCGGTTATGGAGACTTGATAATTAGTTGTTGTCAAGTCATTTATGGTCAGCCATGCAACGGCGGAATTTCTCTTCGAAAGCCGATAAATCGATTATGCTTAACGAAAGGAATGTGAAAAGTTTTCTTTTTTATGAAACCTGACTATGCTAATATGTTCAAATATTTTCTTGACACCTGCGCCATGAACTCGTTAAGCCTAAATCGAAACTTTTTATCTTGTTCATTACGGCTTAAAATTAAATAAAGACCTTCAAATACGTACAGCAAAATATGTGTTTTTGACCTTCGGTTATGCAATTAAACAAGAAAAGTGTCTACGCTTGCATTACGCATAGCTATTACAAACAAGGTTTCAAATAAAGGAAGTATCACAGATTTGAAGGTGCAACCAACTAGTTAATGGTCTTGTATTTCAGTGATAGCCAGTTTCCATAAGTTAAATGTGATGTATTTTTTTTCGGGAAAAGAGAATGATTGACTTCTTACACGTCAAGCGTTAGTTTTTTTTGATACTTTGATTGTTGCAGTTTTTCATATTTTAGTTTTTTCCACTGATGTAAGTATTTCGTCAACGACTTGGCTTTATTTATTTGTTTATCGATATTCTATCACATTGAATTTCAACCTTTTTGAACCGCAATCCTTTTGTAACAGCCCACTATCTCCCAACGACCCCCGTGTAAAACTCAAAAAATACAAACCTAATACAGCTGTGTACATAAAGTATCTGCTCGCGACCCCTCCAATAACGGTTCACGAAACTTCTGTAGGCCACGAACCTAAGTTAAAACAAGTTTTCTATCACAAGCATGATATCAGCTGAAAGTTTCAAAACAAAAATGTAGGCAGGTTAATTTTCGGAAAATGAATTTTTGCCCTTGCTTCTATCTCAAAAGCTCGGATGTCAAAAACCGATTTTTTATAATGAATGAGCTGGCTTCTCAAAGTGTTGACATCTCCCCCTCCAATTCAAGCGTGTTGACAACAGAGGGTTGTAACAATTCTTATCCTCTGAGTATTCACGTTGGTGGAAAAGGTGTTAAGAATTGTCTCGGCTTGGGTGATTCACCGCGGTCAGGTGCATCGGTGCTTGATTATAATAGGCAATTGTCTTATCACCAAAAATCGATGTCATACGTTTTGAAAGATAATATAATATTTAATGCGTTTCAAAAACAACTGTTTTCATCTTCAGCAAATAAAAATGAAGCATGTAGCCCAAGGTAATAAACACCTATGTGATATGACTGGTAGCATGCATAAAAGTTGAAGTTAAACATTTGCTCATCCATGATAATGGCGGCGAGCAAAACTGGTAGAACATCCCAGCAGTCGCTGAGTCCTCATATGCATTCTCTCGTCTTAATGCAGTTGTTCCCTGCTCGAAAGGTGCTTTTTTCTGAGAATAGCTTTTTTTCACAAGCAATCATGCTTGTACTCTCGTGGACGTTTTGCCACATACACACGTCAACCCTTAGTGAGGATAGCTTATTGCTAAGTATCACAACCAGGAAGAGGAAGTAGCCGAGAATATGTGCCAGACATCCTGTGTGTAGAAGGCACGAGCGATCGAATGAAACTTCTTCACAAAAAGTAAACCCTTATGATATCAGCAACATATGCGCAACCTCAGCAAGCAGAATAAAAAAGGAAAGTTTGGGACATCGGCTGGAAGGCTTTGAGAAAATTAAGAATTTTGTTTAAGTTTTTTGTGTCGTGTGTCAGTTAGGCTAAATATTTCGGAAGAACTTTTTCAATCGTAGAATTTATCTTTAATCGTTTGTGAACTAATTGAATGACTTACTTTAACGAAATCAATGTATGCATGCCGAATTTAGGCGAGATAATGCACTTGTCCATACATCGAAAAATCTGCAGGATTTGAAAAACTAAGTTTTCCTTAAACTTCGAGATTGAAAGTAAACCTTAAAACTCATCAAGGCGATTCGGACGTTGTTATCACGTAAGAGGCATTTAGTTTCCACTTGGTTCATAGAAGGTGTGAAAATGTCAAAGGAAGCAAGCAATCATTTCAGATGGGGCCTGTTGTTGCAACTGATTAGATTGTCCTCAGCAGCTTAATGGACCTATTTTTAATGAAGAAAATTTTGTAATTTTAGTGATAAAAAAGTGGTAATTTGATTGAACTCTGAATTGCTTAAACTTTATGTCAACTTAAAAACTGTGCTCTCCTCGCATCTTTTACCTTTGCGTTTTTATCCGTGAGAGATTCATGCTCGTTACTCGTGTTTTCTTTGTTAAAGAGCAAAAAAGCATTAGTAGAGAAAAGCAAGAGTGCAGCAAGAAACTAATCCTAACCTCGCGTACTGACAATGATTTTGAATGGGCAATATTGATGTATTTTTCTTTGCTATGTTTAGGAATTCAAGAAAGAAAGCATGGAAGGCTTTTTTATTCGCACAAACCTGCCTAGGATTTATGCCATTTCTCTTTTCATTGCAATATGCGTCATGACTATGCATGGAGGAAACGCATTGTCTTGTCTTCCATGTAGTCAGGTTACATGCCGACCAGCTCCCAAAAATTGCAAAGCAGGTCTTGCGTTGTCGATTTGCGGGTAAGTGCTCAAAATAAACAATTCATATGTCGTGGAATATACACGTATAAAATTAGAATTCTTAACTTGGGTCATTTGCAATTCAAAAAATTAAATTAAGTTTCAGAACCATCTTCTGTTTCAATGATAGCCAATGTAAAGGTTCCGGCTCGTGGTGTATCTTTTGAGTTAAAACAAATGATTTCCACGTATGTACACTGCCTATATTTGTTTTAATACTCAGCTGGATTCAGTGTTGGATTTATGCGATACGATGCACTTTATATCTCCATCACTTGATAGCGTTTCTGAAACTCGCATGTCAAGCATTCTTCCACCATTGGCTCATGTCTTTCTAGTATAATGAACTTTTCACAATATGATGCAACGCACAGTTGAGAAAGATCGCTGCTTGGAGAGGTTTGTGCACGACATTGGTCACAATTAGCTTCTACACAATTTTTCTTGGCTTATGCATTGAGCAAATCTGCAAACATAACGATGTTAGTACCGGCTTTGCCCTGCACGTTTCATTATTCGAGATGTGGATTAGGAATAGCTATATTTGCAATAGTTCGTACGCAAGACTAATTTCACAAAGATTTATTAAACAAACGCCTGGAAATTACAATGAGAGAAAGTCGTTTTTGATTCCAAAAGCTTATGTTTGTAATGTACCAAATATCAGGAGAGATAAATGTGCCAATGATCAACTCAGTTTAATTAAAAATGATGTGATAAATTTTGATGAGACTGTGACAGACTTGATTCAATGTCGCGATACTTTATTTCTTCTGCGTTTTGAATTTGACGTTGCACCAGTCTGCGTTTAGCCAAGGTCATTTTCAAAAAGTTATGGGCGCAATTTGGTGTGGGACACGGGGGACGTGTCCTCCCATTCTTTCAGACGGGGTGGACATAATATGCTATGTTCCCCCACTTTTTTCTCTTTAGGTTTTGTATTTGGAGAGGTTTCAAAAATAAAAGTGATGTTTGTCACGTTTTGTGTGAAGAGCTTTTCATGTTAGATGGTA
>JGI24158J21664_10003856_pt1 | contig 19066 bp, 15 predicted proteins | sample Ectturendosymbi3_FD_21664 | JGI IMG/M metagenome (IMG submission 21664)
GCCCTTGGTGGTAGCACATGTACAACTTTTTTCAAGGTTTCAAAGCGATTATAGATGTAACATTTGTAATACAAGCATGTGGCCCTCAGTAGTAATAAAATCTTCAATGTGGTCCTCCGCAGAAAATGTTTGCCCACCCCTGGCTTAAACTATACTCCAAGATGATCAACATCACTTGCCATACAAGCGCCTGCGAACGGTTCGAAATCGCGTTTTTATCCTGTAACTGTCTTTTGTCTGAAACAGAAGGGAGCAAAAAGCACGACATTTTATTTTACCACATACAGATGGATGTCGTCGATGCTGTCGTCGCTTTGACCGGAAAAACCGTCGTAGTTCAGCTCCACCTCGTTAACCCAGCTTGAGATCAGGTGTGACATCTAACGTTCAAAAANATATTAATANTTGCACGAACACACTAACACTTTTATTTAAAGAAAAACGTTAGATTTTTTCAGTTCTGACGAAAACATCGCGATCTTAGCCGACAAATTGCACGCGTGATTTCACGAAAATGTTCTTTCATAACGCTGCACCTATACTCAGCGAACTTGATCTGCTTATAAAACATACCAAAAAAAAATTCGCGAACTTAAGGTTCATGATCAAAATTGTTTGATATGAAAGAGTTCGGTGAGCAGCAAAGCAACAGATGAACAGGTTATCAACCTATCTCGCCATGCAGCAGGGCATTGATTTGCATACGCGCAGGCAGGGAAATCCGAGCGGTTCAAGCCCAATCTTTCTTAACGATTCCTTTTTCGACAAATGCTTTTTCCAAACCAAGCAAGTAACCATGAGGCGATCGAGTATGTATAAAATCCATACCTTAAGTAAAAACTGAGCTCACGCGCCCAAATGCAAATCAAACCAACACCAAAACCGCAAACGTGACAAAGTTTTTCCAATGCCTACTTCAGAAAACTGCCAAACTTTCACGAAAAAAGTGGATAAGCTTGTCGAGTTTTGGTTTCAGTGACTGAGCCAACCTCATCGCGATCGTGACAAAACCTTTCAACGCTCGCAGAAGTTTCGCTAATTCCTAAATCAACCGCAAGATTTTTATACGCTGCTTACGTTTGGTTATCTTAGGCAGCGTTTTGAGCACAGTGAGTAGCAGATCGAGAAACACCTGGGTTTTCTTAATGACACATTTGGCAAGTACCGGCTCAACATTTGCAGTCCTTGTGTTGCTTGACAAAGTCAACTACTACAGACGATCCCTTTCCAATGGCGTTTTAACGAATCGCGACCAAGCATTGTAGCTTCAGGTTCTGGCAGTTGCAAGGAATCAAAGGTTCTGACGTACCTCGCGCACACGAATCGAAAAGACGAAGAGAAAGCATTTTCAGGCCAAGAAAAACGTTCATTTATTGTGGTTGGAAAAAACGTTTATTCGCAATGTTTCGATATTAGTTGGAAATCTTAGGCAAGATTTCGCTGCGTTTTTGCATTCTGTTGCTTTGACAACAACCTCGTTTTGTTGCAGCGTGATGGACAATTTCGCAATGTTGCCATCACCCCTACTTTAATAACACTTGGAAATAATATTTTCAGTTTCTTCAAGGCACACTGAACAATTAGCCGAGCATTAGAAGATAGCAAGATAGTTCGATTAGTGGCAGAAAAACTCCAAAGTCAGATATGTTGCTGAAATTTTTTTTCACTAATTGCTGAATTTGTAACTCCCACAGTATGACCTGAATCAAAAATTTCTTGTTGAAGTCGAGCTGCCTAAAATAATCCAGTCAAATCAGTTCGCAAAAAATACGACTCTCGAGTCAAGTCGGCATACCATTTCCATTAAACGTTACGCGAGACAAATATACTTTAAGAATGTCCCGCAATCTCTAATTAGATTTCTCGACAACTCACCCCGATCGGCTGCAACGAGTTTTCCAAGCTGGGACATGTAACGAGCTGAGTACCCGGGCGTCTTAAAGCACCGATGACGAACGACCACATTTTTTCGAGATTTTGATCCTCCGTGAAAAATTCGAAAACGTTGTGCATCACGATTACGTCAGCTGAAAACGAATCCAATGATTTCTCTTCAGCGTACAGCATGCCTCAGATTAATGTCCTGAAGCATCGGTCTTGTCTGAATGCAACCATTCTCTGCTCGACGCAAAAATTAAGATACCAGGAGCGTAAATCTCTTCTTGTGACTGGGTAGGGAATAAGTACTGGAAGTTTCTAAACAAAGCACGGAATTTTTGCTTTATGAGATTCAAAGCTGGCATTGGTCACGCAGACTCTTTCGTGCATGCTATTGCCATTTTTTACTTTGTGGTGGGCACAAAAGCATACATCGTACCATTCTTGCAAAAGAATGAGGTTATAACGTATCCCCACTCCCTGGATTTCTACGAGCTTGCAAGAAACGTACACCAATCACCGAAGGCGCGTTCCAACCTCGAAACACAGGGTACAGTCTGTCGAGAAAATGTCGCGCGGCAAAGTTACGACACAAGAATCGTTCAGCATGAGTAGATCCACGGTAAAAACTCACCGCTTTTCAAGACATCCGAGCAGTTTAAAACGTCTTGGTTGAGCACAGTTATTCTGTCGCCGAAACCGTAGTTCGCTATGATAAGATTTTGCAGCTTGCACAAGTCAGAATTCACCTCGATTCCTATAATGCGTTCAGCGGAAGTGAACAGATGCGCCTACAACGGAAATGACCAAATATTTCGAACCGCCACGAAACGCAGTTTCCGTTTATCGCGCAACCACATGTACGAATCGACCTCTGAGCCCATTCGGTAAAAGCCGGGGTCCTGCAATCGATTTCGCGAACAGTCGAAACGCTTATTGTAATAAAATACTTATTTGCAAGTTTGAACGCACGGCAACGAGGAAAGAATTTTACAGCTTGCTTCTTTTCATCAAAAACGTGAAAGGGGCATTCACAATGGCACGTTCACAGAGGCGTTAACCAGCCCTAAACTAAAATCCAATCAAGAAAATCCGCTAGTTTTTATCCGCCTATTTGGGCCATTATTTAGCTTAATCGCACAACAACTGTAATCTGAATGTTCATGTTGCAAGTCGACTGACCTTTTTTGCTTGATTTTGGTGACGGCAATTGGCAGCAAACAGGCTGAAGCCTGTAATTTGTTTCTTGCCGGGGCGGTTGAGGTGCATACACTCATAAGCGACCAAATCTACTTTCCCAATAATCGAAAATAGATTGACAAAACCAAGGGGTTCGCAGCGCTTTTGGGTGCAGTGAAAGGGTTCCGCGGCGACAAAACGTTTCAGAACCACTAATCTTAAACCAAAATAACTTACCGCGTAGAGTATCGGACCAAACCGGGACCCGACGTCAACAATCGTTTTATTGTGAAGGTCAGGCAGTGCGTATTTAAAGACAAACAAAAGAAATTCATGGGAAACCGAATGAGAAATGAAAGCTGAAAACAAATCGTAAACAAGTTCAAGACCTGCGACGGATGCACGAATTGTTCATTTCGGACAAACAAATATAAAAAAAAAACATAAAAATGCCAATGGGATAACGGATATGACAGCAAAAAATCTTCAAGTCTTTACTCACTTTACGGCCAAGCAAAAAATATTTGGCAGCGTGCGATGTTGGTAACGCACGGAGCATCCATTACCATGCAAAAACAATCAGTTCTGTGTGACGACACAAAGGATACTATTCATTAATCCTGGAAGTGAAAACGCGCCAAAGTACAACAATCATTCTCCAACGATCTTCACACGATCCGCTAAAAATATCGAAAAAATATCGCTACTTTCTTAGCGCGAACACCCAGTTACAAACAACCTGATGTAAAAATAAAATAGTTGAAAAATGCACTCGCTCCTACTGAAAGGCTTGGTGTTTCTGGACCGACAATCGCAGCAGTAGTTTCTGCTGAACTTTCCTTTGTCCACAAGGTCGTCCAAAAACTCGTCGTCGTAAAGAAAACTGTCTACGTGTAAGGTCGCACTTTCGTCGCAGTCTGAATTCTGAAAAAAGCAAAAAATACACGAACGGCTGAGGCAACAAAATGCTCTACGTTAATCACCAAACTTAAATCCACTGTAGATCAGAGAGCAGGGCCGTCGCCAGCGGGGGGGGTCAGTGGTACCCGGACCCCCATTTGAAATCGGTGCCCCCCCATTTCACGTTTGGCCCCTCGGTTGCTGCATAATCCGACACGGTATGTTAAAAATATGGCCTCCCTACTGCTAAATCCATGCGACGGGCCTGTCAGAGAGTGAACGCACGTAACTTAAATGGCTAGTGAAAAATCGGGAAGTTGCCACGAGTGTCAAGTCTTTTCTTTTAACCGTCACGTCGCAATACACAAAGATAATGGTCCCCACGCCAGTAACTTTAAAGATAAGAGCCCTGGGCTTGAAAGGTTAAAAACCATGGCCTTAAACGGTTGAGAGTTGGATGCTGAACGCCATCGTTGCACTCCATCCATGTTTAACCTTTCTGGAGGGAGCATTAAAAAAAAAGTTTCAAAAACTTTGCCATAAAGAGAGCAACAGCAAAGCAAATGAATCTTAAACCTCTGTTTGCAATCTTACCATGCCGGCANCAGGAATGTACGTCTTTTCANTGGGCAAAACAGCTTCAAACGGAACTAATTCTCTAATGTCCCCAGCNATACTTTGCAACGTGACTTCTGCAGCTTCTTTCACGTCAAATTGATCCGAGTCTTTTATCCATTTCAAAAATGGCGCCAGCGCGTTTGGTTGTACGTTTCCGAGCAGCTCAGTGAAAGCAGTTTTCGCTGATTCTAGATCCATCGGTCTGACTCTTAACCAGCAAGTCGTTCGTAACAGACTGTGTGAGTTCTAGAAGGCGATACGAAATGAAATTAAAATTATGAATCAGTGACCAAAACCCTCCTGAAAAATAACAGCTCGTAGTCTAACGACCGAATGTACACCAAACATGACTAGAAAGTCGCAGACGAATCCCATTTAAGTCTAAAAAACAAACGTAGCTCTCGACTTTGCACAAAACGGAAGTTTTCGCAAAATGCAGAAGCAGGTATTTTATGATTAAAGCAAAAGCGCGGGATCCATTGACGGGCAAAACACTTGTGACACAAAATTTTGGCGTTACTACAAGGCGCACTGTGAAGTACGTAGTCCTTTGAAAAACTAGACGCACAAGTAACACTGACTTCGTGGCCAAGTAAACGGTCGTTCCACCTTTGCACGAAGTGGCAAGGTCGAGCACTGACACAAACGGTACCAGGACCTGCATCGCTACTGCCACCTAGCGCCTGCTGTAAGCCACGCTGGCACTGCACATATCGCTTGTCGAAGTGCACTAATATCGACAATCTTCAGCAAGTTACTTGATCGTATCCTATATTAACGTGATAACTCAGGTCGGATCATAGAATCGAGATTACGAGCTCATGTCTCAGTGATAAAGCGACATGCGTAGAAACTTATATCAAGAATAGCACTGTCTCCGACCACGACGTGGGCCTCGAAGACAAAAAATCCGAAATACCACCAAACAACAATAGATACGCAATGAGCAGTAATAGAGCAAGTTGACAATTTTGAACGAGACCGTTGGATAAAAATTGATTTCAAAACAAATTTTTCGAACTAAGCCCTGCTAATGAAAGGTGCGATACTGACGGGCACGTCCAAATTGGCTAATTGACCCCTATCAAAATGGTCGCAGAACGACTAGTGCGCTTTCACGAACTCAAATTTAATTTATTTTTCAGCACCAAGCTTGGGTAGTCAACCTAGCAGGTCACAGACGAACGAAAACAACAGGTCACAGACGAACGAAAAGTTAACTGAGATACACGCGAGAGCAACTGCCAACCTTCTGTAAACTACCTCACCACGAAACCAAGCAACTGCACGACCCCCAGTCAAAAGTAAAGTATCCCAAACATGAAGCGCAACTGTACAAATCGAACACCAGCGGAAAAGTGTAAGGCGGGTGCGCGCATATTTTGGATTGACTTATAATGTGCGAAGCAAGGGAAAAAACAAACCATGGTATTAAATTTTGTGAAAACCGAAGCGATCTCACAAGTCACTTCCGTAGCGCGAGTTCAAGCACCGGGCGGGTGAACACTTTCTGTGCTGCCTTTTTCGTGAATATCAAAAATTCCTAGAAATAGCAACACAATGCGGCAAATCGCGCCGAAGCGCAAAGGAACAGAAAGAAGAGGGCATCAAAATAAAACACGACATACGCAAGCGAATGGATGACAAAAAAAACTTGCAACCATTGCCCCAAAACCCCCCCACACCAATGACTGCTTTAGCTCCAGCGAAAAATAAAACTCGACAAAGCCCTACAAATCGAAAGAAAGCTTTTCAGCAAACCAATACGGCGTTAAAGTTGTCCATTGAGCAAGTACGCTGCATTGATAAATCAAAGCGATGCTCGAAACCGGTCAGGACTGTGAGACTCAGCTGTTCACGAGGAACAACACACCGAACGCAAAAATATTGCGCGAAAAAACCCACAAATGTCGTTTTTTTTCGATTTAAAACCTACTTCGAGACTTCAACAAAGCTACGCAAGCATCAAAACTGCATAGAGGCAGAATTTCGTAAACAAACATTTGCAATGAGCGCACAAGACCAAGCTACCAAGTAAAACATGAACCACATGCGCCAACAACACAGGGAACGCCGCCAGTTGAGTCAAGCACGCAACTGAAACTGCGCCACAACAGGCAGGTGGTCGGACGAGTGCTCGCTGTTGGGGATGCTGTTCACGTCGCGAATATCTTGAGCTGTGCACGACGACAACCGTCCGATCAACTCCACGCCACCGCCGCCAGCACAGCTGGGCTGAACAGCAGATGCCGGCTTCCCGCTCGAGTCTGATTTCGCGCTCGCGTTTTTTTCGCCAGATTCGGCGCAGTTTTGCGGGGGCGGCGAATAGAAAATGAAATCGACGGTGATCCCGCGGTTTTGGGTGGTCGTCGCTTCGTCCGCTGTGCGATGGTCGTCGCTGCTTGAGCGCAAGGGCGCGAGTTGGTGAAACACCGCGTGGCGTTCGTCCGGCGGAGATGTCCTGTCTGCAAAAGATATGTGAACAGCTGTTGCTGATGGCAAGTACAACCGCCGCAGTGACGGCCGGGGCGAGTTATGCTTGGTTGCGACAAAACACAAAATATCTCCGTTATGCGAACAACTCGCCAAGCAAGCATTTGCGCAATGTCCATGTAGTACCAAACGACTTCTCACATTTCAAACCTTTCAAAGCGCCGATTTGGTTTTAGAAACAACCACAAAAGTTTTCTACAGAGGACGTTCGTGTTCAACAACTTCCACAGTAGAACCGTCGCCAGAAAGTCTTCAACAGGGTGTTTACGTCTGTGCAGGGGGGGCTTGACATTGCAAAGACTGCCAAAACTCCTCTGATTTGTAGTGTTTCATATTTTAATTTGGGGGGGGGCTTACAGCTTTCTTCAGGGAAGGCTTAGCCCACCGAAGCCCCCTTTCATGGCGACGGGACTGTTCCGCAGATGAAAAATCACTGCTCAGTGAATCACGACACAAATAGTCGGTACTACAACAAGAACGAAAGCACGTTTTCTACAAAATGGCATTCAATTTTCAAGCGTTTGTCAGTTTACTTCCAGTAGTGTGCAAAGGTGACAAAATTTCGAAGTATAACGTAAGCCCACAGGCACATACACTCGTACTCTATTGCGCCCAACACACAGGAATAATAAATCAGAGTCAGTATTTCTGCNCATAACCGTTTCACAGTTAAAAGCAGCTCGTTGGGGAGAAGCAGCATCACCTTCGTCAAAAACGCAATTGCTGTTGATCGCAAGGGACGGCGGGAGGAAGGCGGGAGGGAGCGTACGATACATGCCTGCTTTGCTTCCCTGGCCGGACATTTGTTTCATTTCCAAACCTGCAAAAAATCAACCGCAGCCCAAATAATAACCCCTTGTACGCATACAGCAGCACCTGCAAACTCGTTCCACTTCGGCACCGACAGCTGCGCCGCTTTCGGGTTTGTTCGCAAGGCTGAAGTACAGTTGCTGAAATGAGCCTCACTAACAAGTCGGAGATTACATGGAACTCTCCGAGAAGATTGCAGTTCAGAACGACGCTTGTGTTTCTTGCGTACCTTGGTAGAAAAGGGAGCCGCTCCTCACGAAATGGATCAAGGGCGAGTCGGGGGTGCTGTTGAAGTCGCCGCACAGAATGAGCGGCGGACGAGAGCCGTGCGTCGCTTCGTGCTTGCTGAGCAAGTCGTTGAGTTCAGCGAACAAGGTGGCCAGCTGGACAAGTTTAATGTCACCTGCGCAGCAGCGGAACAAAATACATGATGCGATGTCCAGCGCCATATCTGATATTAAATTTCGAGCGAAATTCGAAGCACTCGTCGCAGCTGGGCGGCTTGTGGGAACGCAAACAATAATTGAAAGTCCGACCGGTGCTCCTAAAATGATCCGAACTAAAAATAAAGGAATCATCACATGTTTATACCACAACTGCCAAATTGAGCCAGTGATGACGGCAGGCGCGTAGCCATGTGGGGGGCAACGGGGGCAATAAATATTTAAATGTTGAAACTCGGTTGTAGTTTTTCCCCTGTATTAAAATTTCTGACGACGCGGCTGGATGACTGTGTAATATTCTTTTGCGAAAAAAATGGAAGAAAACAGCTTGGCGGTCATGGTTTGGTGGAAACGGTGTGTCAGACGTATCTGAGATTAGCCGGTCTTGGGAGCAGCAAAAAGCTTCCAAGATTAAAGCTGCGCAAGTGGTTGAGTGCAATTTCGACAATTGCTAGTGAACTTCAGCTTTGAAGTGCTCGAGAACAGATGGCTTTTCAGTCGATTTTACATTGCAATATATATGCTTTGGATTTGCGAGTCGCGTCCTTAAGACTACCAACTTACACGCATATCAATCATCCACGTTTAAATTTCGCTGAAGACGAACGATGCGATGTAAATAATTACCAGCCACAGGCAACAACTGCACCTCGCTTGGGATTGTACAGCAAATGCGTGTTTCCGATGCAAACACTGGCCCGAGACGGATGGCCAGTCACCTTCAGCAACAATGCCAAACCAACGTTGTGAGCGCTCGTCAGGTTGTGTTGTGGTCTGTTAATAAACAAAAGCTTTGGCGTCAACGCATCAAGGTCAAGGATAAAAAATACCTTTAATTTCACACATTGCCGTCGATGCAATTTCACGGAGTCGTTTAACTTCAAGTCACAGGACTTACAGTTCTTAACAGTAGAACAGTACAGTTCGTCTAGACTAGAGTATGTAAACGTATGCCAGCACTTGGTGCTTCTTGAGTACATTCGCTGCTGTGTGAAGTATTTAAAAATACTGTATAGGAACCGCATTTGCATCGTGCGCAGACCAGGTATGGAAAACAGACTTCAGTCTGATTTCAGTGTACAGTAACATACTCCAGCAAACGTGAGTTTCATTCATTCATTTTCAAAACAGCATTTTTCTCTTCGTGGGGGAAGCAACCATAGGACTGGAAATGACTCACGGTCAACAGCAATCTCTAATAGTCTCCTGGATCCATATCAAGACGGTAACAAGCCAGTTCGGAGATGCAGCAACGCCACCTGTTGCTTCGACGGCCTCTGCGCCGCTTTCCCGTGGGTGTAGCCAGCAGAACATGCCTTGTCGATCTTTCCTGGAACATTCTGGACGCATGGCTGAACCAACGTTACTGGGATCCCTTTGTTCAGAGAAATGACTCGACATTTTAGGGCTTTGCGAATTTCGCAGCTGCGGACTTAGTCGCGAAGATTTACACCAGGAACTCTTCCCAAAAATTCCATCTCTGCCGCTTGTATTCTTCCGGTCATTACCCAAGATTCATGACCATAGGTGAGGATCGGAACAAAGATCGACTGACAGCTTTGCAGTGTTTGAATGCTCCTGTTGTGCCACCGCAGATCGATAAAGCTCACGCAAAATCGCGTTTGCTTTACCAATCCGTGTATCAATCTCCTTGCTCCGTCCTGTCACTCGTGAATACCACCCCGAGGCCCAAGGTACTTTTTCTTCGCTACCTGCTGTAGTTTATTGCCGCTTACTTGTAGCGCACACTGACTTGGGTTTCCGCAGAGACATAATACCTTCTGTCTTTTCAGTGCTGATTTTCATTCCGGCTCGGTCGCACGCAGCTGGAAACCGATTGAGTGCATGTTACAAACTCCATTTTTTCAACATGCCGCCAACAACGTACTCCCGCATCGCTCCCAATAAAGCAGTGGTTTTCAACGGGATCCTCAGTGAAAAACCTGGGGGTGCCCGTAGGGAGTGCCAAAGTGTTTTCTTTTAACCCTCAGATGCACAAACAACGACGACCACCACTTTGACTAACGACGTAACCGCAGACGAGGGGTCCCCGAGCCAATATCTTCAGGAATAGAGGTATCCGGGATTGAAAAAATTAAGAAGCACAGCCCTAGAGGTTTTCACGAAAAACTTGGTGCTTTCGCAAGGCTGGCAAAACACGTGTAGACTTCCTTCGCATACTCCCACGTTTTCTCGAAAATTTGCTTAAGAGAAAGAAATTTTCGTCTGCAATGCTACAGCAGGGATGAAAAACGCACTTTTCCAGGGAGGTTACGTTGAAAGATGCCCGGTAGTTTGCGCATTCTCCCTTTTTGTGTATGTGGACGAACACCGAACACCCCAGTATGAAAATCTTTTGGTGCCCTTCCAGAACACCAGGCCACTGGACACACGTGAGTTTTAGCCAAAGAACTTGTCGGATAAAGCTTTTCAGCAAGGATTTCATCGCAACCTGCACCTGCAGCGTTTCCACAGCTAGGAAAACATCGAAGTGATGATATTTTCCTCCCACAAATGAACCTTCTGTGTGTCCAACGGTGTAAAAGTGACTGGGTTCAGATAATCTTTGAAATACTCTCTCCATCTGCTAAAGATGTCGTCCTCATTGGTGAGAAAGACACCATTTTAATCTTTGATCGATGTAGCACAGGGGTGACGAACCTATTTACTATCGCGGGCCACTTTGTCAGTTACCACTGAGTAAGCGGGCCGCACAACTTTTTAGTCATACTATGAAACCTGTTAAAAACGAAAAAATTGTCGTTAAGATTAGAAGCCGGTCAAAGAAAGTTCAAGACTGCTGGTCTCGCCTGAATGCTTCGCGGGCCGCACGAAATTCTTTTGCGGGCCGCATGTTCGTCAACCCTGATCTAGCATAATTAGATTTTTTGCCGCGTAAACGCCAAACGGCTTGCCAGAATAATTTGCTGGCATGCCAGCGCAGTAATTAGAATCTAGTTTGTCAGAAATTCTCCCAAAATTGCATTGTAGACTTTTTCTCAGCGAGGGCTGCGGACTTTCGCGCCTCAGCGTACCGCGAATGCAAACAAGATTCGGCTTCGTTCTGAAGCCATGCCTTGTAGGCTACTTTCTTTGCTCGAATGGTATCTTTCGCCTCCGGGTTCCAACACGGGGTTACCTTTTGCCATTGTTCGCCACACCGATTCGTTTCAGTCCACAAACCCGAGCATCATATATAAAGCTGCAGCTTCCACTCCACCTTCATGTCCGTTGTGCATTCCGGGAGATCTCGAAACAAGGATGATACCCTGTCCGCAAAGGTCTTTCTTACATCTTTGTCAGCAGGCGCCCCCATTTTATTCGGTAGCACCTCCTAGTCTTGCCCGTTTGTGTAGGCCCTGTTGGTTTTTCAAGACGTAATTTGTACATCACCATGTGGTGATCGGTCGACAGTTCTGCACTTCTTTTCACACGAACACTGTCCAACACTGAACGCAACATGTCAGCTGAAGCTATGCAGAAATCGAAGGGTGACTATTGCCCCATCGAATCTCTGCCCCAGCTGTTCTTGTGCAAATCTCTCCGTTGGAAGAAAGTGTTCATTATGCACAGTGCGTTGCTACAGCAAAGTTGCAGCAGGAGCTTTCCGTTATTATTTACGTCAGCTTCGCCGTGTACGCCAGCACCCCCTTCCATGCACCAGCATCGTTCTTAACGTGTGCACTGAAGTCTCCCAAATGGATAGTGGATTCGCTAGTTTTAATCATTTGCTGGGCATCAGTAATTTCTTCCACGAATTCCGGGTACAGTGCACTTGATTTTGGACCGTATACATGAATCAAACACATGAAGCTGTCTAACAACTTCAACCTCAATATGCATGTCCTTTTTCCTAGCTGGATTTATTCATTAACACAACTTGACAGCTGAGGGCAGCGGCGAAGGGGTTTGATTGATTTTTCGCATTTCATGGTAGTTGCTGCCCAAAGTATACGGTTGGACAGACGGGTCGCGCCATCCACACAGCAACTTTTGCGATGTATGTGCCACGGGAAGGCGATGCTGTGGACACATTGACGCATTATGGGCAAGATGACGTATTTTACACAGCCTCATTGAAAACATTACTCTTCCTAACTAGGAATACTTACAAACCAAAAATCAAGTAAGTGAGAAGGGCAATGATAATTTTTATTGATCGTAATTCACGCAATTATTCTTGACTTTAAAAATGCGGACCAGTGAACCGAAACTGTAGCAAAGCGGGCTAAACGTCAGAAACAAAACTTAATCACCTTCCACATATCAAGTCTGCTTAGTACTACACGGTTTGAAAGAAAAGCAAATGAGAAAATGGTGAGTGAACAACCTCAATTACTCACAATCTGATCCAGGCACTTTGATAAATGCAATTTAAGGAAAAAACGCCGAGCGCATTTCTAATTCTAACCATGCAAAAAAGTTTTGTGGTACAAAAACAAACGGAGGGACATCAAATTTTTGAACTGTCTTAACCAGTTTCCATACCGGTGATATTCAATAGGAAGAGAGCCAATGACGTCGAACTTGCTTAACTTGTAAGCTGTCAACACGCCGTCCGGCTTGTTCGGATCGTTACCAGTCCTCTTTTTAAACGACATTCCATAACCTTGACACGTGAGCCAGGGAGCAATATCAGTCTCATAGTCACGTTTTTCAACCTCTTGCAAGCACAATACCTGAATACCGAGAAGGTACGAAAAATCAATGAGTACTGGCAATTTCAAGGAACTTTCAGAACTTTACGAGCAACACTTCACCAAGATAATGCTTGAAGTATAAAACGCCACCAAGAACATCCAAAATCTAACCAGTTTTCAATAATGCGAGAAAAAAATATGCGACGCAAATAAACATTGGTCTTCACAAAAACACGTACCAAATATTTTATCTAATTTAAAACAGGCGGAAACATTAAAACCGCCATTTATCAGCGTGTCAATTTGTGTCCAACTTCACATTTACGCAACAAATTAAATAACGCTGCACTACTGCTGCCGTGCGTGTATGACGGAAGAGTAGGTAAGCAAAAGTTGATAAAATATGAAGTCAATATTCTGAATTTTGTGAGTGTTGCAGTAGCATTAGGAGAAGAGATTTTTCAGTGGGTAAAAGTCAAGAGGTATGACGTTTTGTTGATAATACATCAAACTACGAACTCGAGCGACCACCGTCCAGATCTTCCAACTCAAAAATAGTGGAGATTTTCATTTGTTCGGCTTTTCGCAACTACCTCACCAAACTAAAAACTTGATGAATGTTGAAACGTTTTTGGCTTAACAATAAATCAACTGATTTTTCATATTAGTTTTTACTATGTGGTCTACTTAAAGTGATGGCATGTCTATGTATTTTATCTATGTGCCATATCTGTGTTTGTACCTAAGTTGCAAAAACTCTGTATATGACCTAGTGATGAAATAAAAAAAAATTGCCTGAAAGCAAAATCAGGAAAAAACTCAATCACTGAAAGTTATCAATGTCTCGTTTAGGTGTATATGTGCCCAGGCCGTGCTTCGTAGTCTAATGCCTTGACCTTTGTGCAATGGATTTTTGCTGACCATGACAGCAGTTGTTTTTTGAAACGTCAATTAAAATACTGCATTTTGGGCTTTTGCTTCTTATAGAAACAAATTAATTTTATCAATGTTTACATACATTCACAATTTAAAACATATGAGTCAATCCTCTAAAGATCGTTTGCCTGTAAATCCGTACCCTCATTTATAGTAGGCAGTGGTTGTGGGAACAACTATGTGTATCAACAATGAATGGCACTAGCGATCCAGTTTATCTTGACAAACTTATAGGATTGGTGTGCCACGTTCTTTTAAGGAAACAAACTCAGTTTGGGTGGGTAATCCAGTCAATGCTTAGGCAGTTGCCCAACACTAAATTGTCAACTTACATCAGCATCCAGATTTTCAAGCTCCTTGCTCAAATTACTCCATCTATAGTTCCATGGTAGAATTTGCGGGTTGCAGTCATCATACAAGTAACTATTCTTCCGCAGCAATGTCTGCCAATCAAGACAAATAATGCAAGCAATTGCTTAAACACCTTGCTAACAAGATGTTCACGGAAAAGCATAAGTTTTGAACAAAACTTTCAATAAATCGAGACCTTTGTCTTTTTTTTATTAGAAAGGCATTTATTTCAAAAAGCGCTTTTTGTGCAGTTTGAAGAATGAAATATTCTTTCAAACAAAGATCTAAGAAAGTTTCCTAAATAAAATAGAGGGTTCCTAACAACATCAATACTGATCTGCTTAGAGTGTAGACTAAGGTTCAGAAACCTTGAGCCCATTTTTCATTGAAAAGGAAACACTGTGAGCCACTAAACCTACCTGACATCTAAACTAAAGACAACTGAATTTACCCTTTTCACATTTAATCATATGTAAAAATATGTGCATTCAGCAAATCAATGAAGTGATACAAAAAATGTTTTAAAACAAAAAAGTTTTGCACTGTGAAATTTTCAACTCTGGGTTGAAAATTACTTCCAAACAAAATACACAGCACTTATTTGCATGCCAGCGGGTGTTGCAAATATGATTCGTATATGAGATTTATGAATGAGTTGTAATTACGATTCATAGCACTTGAAACAGCTAACTAAAATAAGTTTGAATCACCTACTCATCATTTCAATTTTCAAGGTAAGAATCCACAGCATCTGAACATGGTCTAACCACTTTAAAAAACAAAACCTTACTTTTGAAGATGCACACAAAACTGCCAACACTATAGACACATAGTCATAAACCTGCCTATTAAGTAGTTTATTGATCTATTACATTGTATAAACACCTCTTTCAAAATATACATTTCATATTTTTCAAAAAAACGGTGATTCTTTAGCACCAAAAATACTAACAATCTGCAACTGATGAAACACCTCAGCAACTGTCAAAAGCTGTTTCATATGTTATATATATGGCTGAGATTCATTTTTGTGTTAAGTAAACCTTGGAAATATTTAAAATATTGTCTCCACACTTATTTCTATTACTGGTGCCAAAACAATGATCACATCACAAGGCCATTGGCATTTCTAAAATAAACCAAATCAACCAAACTTAACCATAAAATTCTATGTTTCATATTTTCAGATGTAACTGAGGAAGATTTTAATATTCTGAGAACTTCACTCAACAACCTTCAAGGAATAGAACTTATCTGACATTCTTAGCTTTGAGACTGTGGAATGATGTACACAATTGTAATCACAAATGTAAATGAAAAATTTTCTGAAGTTGTTGCTTTCTAGTACATTTGTGCTCACAAAATTATACGATACTTACTTGAGATAAAATGTTGTACGAAACAATGGTGAATTTAGCATGATTAGTGCTAGTTGGACACTTGTCTGCAGATGCCTCTGGTCCAAGAGAAATCCACTGTCTTTCCAGTTTCTCACACCTTCAAGAACAAACCTACAGCTAAACCCAAAACCTAAAAGTTGAACCTAAAACTTAAACCTGAAACCTATTCCGTAAACCTAAACCCTAAAAACGTAAACCCTAAACCGAAACTTAAACATACATCTTAAACATAAACCCTAAAAAATGTTACACAAACTGCCACTTTTCATTTTGCGTGTATCTGATCTCTCTCCTCAAAGGCATTTCCCCACACAAAATAAAAAGGAATGGATTAGCAGCGTTCAATACAAATCAACTAACTTATTTTGCTCTTTTTGTGCAGAGTCCTGTAATCTTGCTTCTTCAGCAGGTTGAAGCACATTGGAATGCAGAGCATCGTCTAACAAATCAGGGACTAAGTCAGTGTCTTTGAAGGATGGCACAACACAAGGAATGAAATAAAAGATGAAACTTAAGTAAACTTAATTTTAAATTAAGAGAACTTTACAAAGCAAAAACATCAAGCAATGATTCTTCATCAAATCTATTTGAAGTACCAATCATAGGGAAACCCCATGTCTGGTTTCATAGCTTGCAATTGAAGTCCTACTGAGTTTAATTAGATGATGTCAGATGAAAAGATGGAAAATACCAAACCACATAAACTCATCCAAATTAAAAGTCATGATTTACTGACATAGACAAAGCACACTGTAGGCAGCTGCATAAAATTTCAGAAAAATACAGAAACAACATATGCATCATAATCCATTTTTTTTGTCATTACTATCAAACTTAGCGTCCAAAGACAAGGTAGACGCATGTAAAGATTTATCTTTATCTTGATGCAGATAGTTGACAGATATTAGTTGACACAGATAATTCCAAGCCACACAGTAACAGAGCTACTGTCAATGTGTAGCATTTTGTTTCTCAATTCTATCAAACAATAAAACTTGAGTTCACCTACCTTTAACGTCACTCTCAAGATCTTGCAAACTCTGTGTGCAAGCTGCACTTGGTCTTCCAGTTTTCACATAATTGTCACTAACGGAAGATGCATGCTCAAATTGTTCAAAATTAATCAAGTCTTGCTGAGTGGGAAACATTTTTTTCTTGGCAGTCGGATGATCTTTTGTCCTTAAACAGTGGTGAGATCTCCGAAGTTCTTTTTCAAATGGCACCTTTTCATATTTTTGTAATACTAAAGATGAATTGTGCTTTCTTTTATAACTATGATATTTTTTTTCATGTGCATAGTTACACTTTGGTTCCTTAGATTGATTCACGAAGCAGTGTGAATTTGATTGAAAAGGTAACGAGCTTCCACTGGGTTTATCATAACAACTGTGATAATCAAATTTCTTGTTATGCACAGCATGGCAAGGTAATTGACTAGAAAATCTGCTCATACAAGGTAAGAACGATTCACTTTTCTGACAAAAATGAAAACTTTGTGGTGAGACATGGTATAGGCTTTTAGGTGATCCACATACAAATTGAGGATCAGAAGAGCCTGGTGATAGATTATTTTCTCTCACTCGGTGGCTTCCCTCTTTGAAAGTTGCAGTTGATTGTGATGTTGGAATTTTTTCATGAGTAACTTTCACACACTGTGAAGGCTTCAACTTCTGTGATCTAGATGAAGCCATCTTCAGAGCACGCTGGTAATGGACTATCATCAGGTGATTCTTGCATGTCAGTGACCAAAAAGTCTATCAACTGGTTAAGTGTTTAAAAATTTGACCTCATTGCAAATTGCTGAAATTTGACAAATGATGTTTTAAGACACTTAACATGCTAAATACTGAAAAGCAGTACCTGAAAGTATATTGCTAGCATATAAACATATCTGCAAATCAAACTGAAAAATACAATATGTTAAACAAATGCACTTCATAAAAATCAGTGATAAGCTACCTAACTGTATCTGGACCACAATTGTTGCTATTTTTTGTTTATAGTTTGACTGTAGTTAAGCATAATCTACATGCACACAGTGTTTTCATGCCAAATATATTGTTTAAAAATAACCTGATCTTGCAAGACGTCAGGTAAGTGTTGCTGAAAGACACTATTAGCTCTTTCTCTCAGGAATGGTGGGTTAGGTCTGACAAATCCTCAGAAAACTGCTAACACATTTATGAAAACTCCTCCCTGATCACTTAAGAACTAACAGACCAAATCACATGTAGCCCTTGGGTCATAATGATGGGTCTCTTGGGTTGCTTTATAGGTCCTAATGTGGCCCTCAGAGCAATTTGAGTTTGAGACCCTTGCATCAGAACAAAGCTCAGATTTGAACGTAGGAGCACGCCACCTGTGCTGCAATATAAAGATTTTGAAGAAAACAGAGCGATGTTCACCTCAAGGATTTCACAGACCTCGACTTCAGTTTAATTGCTAGGCCGACATTTCTGCAAAGCTAAATTATGGAGAATTATGTCAAGGTCACGACGCTAATATAATTAGATGTACGGTAAGTGGATATATTTCATCACATTATAAATGAAATGGTATCATTTCTACAGATATATATTCCATTCATCGACTAGCCTTTTTTTCATGTACCCAAGACTTACGTTTATTGTTCAATTTTTTGTACTCCGTTTCTACCCTCTTGCCTCTTCAACCCGATTCAGGGATGCCATGTGCCTGGCGGGACATACCTTGGCCAATCCACTGTCACACTGTGGTACCAATTTGTGTGGATTATGGTAAAATTGTTTTTTGCCTCTGCTATGTGCCTTCTGTCCATGGTGTTTTCATATCATATGCAAGTGCTCATCAAAGGCCATCATTCCAATTAGGAAATTCTATTTGAATAAGGCATTCTATTTGAATAAGTTATGTTTAGCATTTTCTTTCTTGATTGCTGAATAAGCCCTTGTCTTAAACACTGGTGTATCCACTATGGACCCATCAACACCAGTTGTGGATTATCCCTCCTTTGGATGTATACTCATGTACTAAGCACTATTCCCAAATAGATTCATTTGTTGAGGAACAATATGAACAATTGGCTAGATTCTCTGCAATGCCTGGGACTACTAGAAAATGCAGCCATTGTCAGAGAACCAAAGAAAAAGCAAAAATTGAATGCAGCTCCTGTAAGCAGTGGTTCTCATATTGCTGCGCTGGCATATCGGCAGGCGACAAGGATGTAGTGTCAGTAACTACCCCTTTCAACTGTAGCCAATGCTCGTCCACTGACAGGCAACAGTCAAGCTCACAAACTACAATTCGATGTCAACATCCATTGCCATAGCCAAACAGACTCAAGGAGGAAGTTAACGACCCAATGCTCAAAATGTAACCGGTCCTTTCATCTTTCCTGCATAAAAATGTCAAAATCTCAGGCTGACTCACTCCCTGGTTG
>JGI24158J21664_10003857_pt1 | contig 19065 bp, 13 predicted proteins | sample Ectturendosymbi3_FD_21664 | JGI IMG/M metagenome (IMG submission 21664)
CGATTTACAATGTTGGTGAAAAACTAAGAAAATAAACATCAATATTCTGATTGCTAAGGGGGGGGGCTTGAGCCCCTTCAGCCCCCCCTGGCTGCGCCTTCGGATGGATAAGCCTTTCTGCTGCTTTAAACATGCCATTGGTATGTTCACCCAACAAAATTGATACGTGACGCAAACCTCTGATATATGATGTCATCGCAGTCAAACGCTTCTTGCGGATTTCCATTCTTATACAGAAAATAAGATATCATTTTTGACGTAGGCAAGGTTACTGACCTTGATGACGGTGATTAGGTGGTGTAAAAGACAATGGATTTTACTAACCTGCTCTGGACCACAACTGTAGTCCCCGTTGGAATCGATGCCAGAAACCATAGCATGAAGAGGTGACGAATTTTCATGAATTGAATTGCATATTTTTTTTAAAAACTGCATGTTTTATCAAAGTTTGGTCACGTAAGTGCTCACAACAGATAATGTTTACTAAACGGAAACTCCATAAATGCAGATGGTATTTATTTGGGTCTGTTTTCGTCTATGCTTGTCCGAAACAAAAACAAAAAATGTCCTACAGTAGTATCTATGATTTGATAGCACGTTTATTACTCCCGAAAGCATGCATCAGCGATCATTGAAAACTATTATTTTGCATTTGGTTTCACAGCAAGCATGTATAACTGACACAGAATTTGACTGAAAGTACTGATGAAAGCTCCAATTTTCAGAAATCCAGACAAACCATTTGATATAGCTGCTTTGGTCTCATGCAGCTCATTCCTGCTACTGATGACCGTCTTCGGATTCTTTGCAAATATCTTGACTTTTTACGTAATAACAACTTGTCCGAAACTGAGGTGAGGCTTTACAGAACTTTCTTCTGAATGTCGTCACGAGTGTATAACACAAGGGTGTTTTCATTTTGGTCACTTGCAGAATATCTCAGCTTCAGAAATAGAGTAACATCTGCCTTTTTGAATTTAGTTTTTTTTAACACGCTTCAACAGATTGTTGATCACTTGGCCATGGGCATCTCAAACCTATTCACACCATAACAGTATTTATCTCGTTGTTCTTCAAGTAACTACTCTCCACATATAAAACAAGCAAGGAATCTATCGCAAATTATTGATAGGGGCATCGATTCTATTTGAATAAATTATAAGGACTGACGATGCGTGGTGTAACGTGAAATCGATTTCCTATTAAAAATTTGTGATTGATTCCTTGCTTGTTTCACCTGTGGAGTGAAGTTGCTTGAATACTGATATGCGGAAATTTGAATTATCGCAACAAATGAAAGCAGAGCCCAATCCGTTGATTCCTAGAAAGTCCACAGAAAATCTAGAACTTTTAATTCTCTTCGTTTCTTCTGCACTTATTCTATTCAACAAAACCTTGGTTGATGAGTCAGAAATTGAGCAAAAATTTATAGTTTCCCGTGAAAGCTGCTTTACAAACAAATATTTACTGTACATCGGAAAGCTGCTTTATTGTTTTAGTAAACAATCGAAATAGCAAGTAGACAGTATTATTCAATATTGGGTTATATTGGAAGTAACGTTAGATAGGTGAAGATAAAATCACCCGCGGACAGCAAATCAACGTCGAATTCATATGTAAACGTAGCCATTGGCGTGGTTTCTGATATTTCGCCTTGCTAACTAAAGGTGATGATAACAGCTTTGCTTACAAAATCTGTAAACAGCAAAATATACATCATCGAAAATGTAATTTTATAATGTAAGATTAATTTGTAATTCCAGAATAAACACACCAAAACATTGCTGAAAAGCTTACGTTCTCCTCTATTTTCAGAAAACTGATATATGGAATGAAAGTATGACGTGTCAAGTAAAGCATAGACCCAGTCATAGTTGATTAGTCAATCTACTAAAATCACGCTGTTTGCAGGTCACCATTTAACTTGATCATTGCCAGTCTTTGTGTTTCGGACTTCATTTCTGCACTGCTTAGTCCTTTGTTTCTTTACCGAAGAACGTGGGGACTTCGCACTTGGAAGGCATCTGCGTTTCTCTGCAAGGTGAAATGATATTTCTATTTTGCGACGTAACCAGTAATTGCGAGTGACGGCCACGGGCAGTTGAGAGCAATCAAGAACATCACATGATTGTTCAGGCTTTGTGAGGTATGCATAGGAAAATCTTTCCAAACAAGGTGTTTTTCTGAGGCTTAATTACAGTAGCAAGTACAAAACTCTTAATTTGACACGCATTCTTTGAGCCTGCTTTCTTTGCAGTATTTACAACAACATTGCAGGCATCATCGTAATATNTTTNTAAATCTCTGCCANAAACGAGAGATTTGTCAAACAATCATGACTAAATAAGGTAATTGTTTTCTAAACGTTTTAGTTCCTTTACATTTATATTCTCNCACATTGGTTGGGTTGAAAGTACTGCTATATTTGTGCAATCCACTATTTCCCAACATGGTTGCAAATATTGGGCATATTTTAGGTCGTAGGAATCTCAAAATAAATTTTGAAAGTAATATCTATGATTGAAGCCTTTCTACTCTTCTTGCGCAAATAAGGAAAATCTCATATCTTTGAAGACACTCCACTCTAAATATGCGTTTTTGGTGAACAAAATTTGAGCATTTCTACAATGCAAAATTAAAGCAAAATTCTGAAAAAAGACAACGCAATCTTGCTATTTCCGAGCACACCAGGTTAATTCGCGATATGTCCAATAGCTCAACTGGTGTATGAGACAAAATGTAAAAACAGATAAAAGGTAAAAACGAATGCCGCTAACATTTCGTTGACTGCACCGTCAGTGAAACGTTGGCAGTATTCGTTTTTACGTTTCATCTGTTTTACGTTTTTTCTCATACACTATTTGAGCTTTCAGACATATTAAGAAGAAGCAATATTCTCGAGAAAAATGTAAAGAAAGTGTCACCAGGTAAAATATGACTTTTAGTAAGACAATAGTACATGTCGGACATTTACATGAAACGTAAGTATTTCCACGCTTCAACAGATTTTATATACGAAAAAAATTTAAACATTTCCAAACTATGATTCGCTATAGTTGGTCCACGAACTGTCATACATTTGCTGCGCAAGTGCTGTGGCTAGAAAGAAATGGATACTCTAAAGTACACACCTTGTTGCGAATTTAACAAGATCAATTTTTTAAGGGAAGAAGCAAACTTTGTTCCACAAATGATTATTTTCCATCAAAAGCGGAGATGGTAGTTTTGTACTTTTGAAAAAGTAGCATCTCCCCTTTTTTGCTAATTGGTTTATTCTCAATTTTGAACATTGAAAAACATTTTTCAGTTTCACCGCTTTGCCTACTGCATCATTTCATGCAATGCAAGTATTTAACAATATTTTTAAATATCCATGAAACGAATTAATGTAACAAACTCTGTTGTATGATATGATGGTTCATTTTTTACTCAACGTTATTAGCTACTGTATGAACTATGAACGAAAACTAATTTGATAAATATTTTACAAAATTGCTGTAAAATTTGTTCCATTCCGTAACCATCGTTATATAATAAAACCATTCAATTCTACATTTCAAGTTGAACTGGGCTGGAGATCATGCAACATCTGTGGCAACCTCGTTACACATTATGTGTTTTTCATTTCTACGTTTATTTTCCATTGTTTTTCCCTATCGACATCGGAAAATCAACATGTTTCATGCTAAGGTAAACACAAATATAAACGTTCGTGCTATTTTGAATTCGAAAAAACCGAATTTCCGTTGAGCTAGTACTGCGTATAATACAGTGCCAATAAATGCTAATTGACAATTCGTTTGTGTCGTCTACATTTCTTTGGCAGTGGCGCAATCAGATAGTTTTGTTTAACACTTGCAGAGTGCCGGGTGTTCTTCGTTTCAGGATACACGTCATGCATGTTCATTGTCTTATCCGACACACGTGTTGTTACTTTCGACTCTTCTCACCTTGATGGGTTGCGAGAATGCTGGTTGCTTAAAGTTTGCTTGCTTCAAGTTGTTCATAGATCGTTGCCTCCAGTTTACTTATACAGGTCAATTGCTTGTGGTCATAGACTTCGGTGTTCACGTTGTTTTCCAGATAGTTTGCGCTAGTTTACGTCCATAGTTCAAACAGCAAGTTGCTCTACAGCAGGTGTTCTTAAAATTTTTGGGACGCGTCATCCTTGCCAATAAAATTCGTGCCCCATCCCAATACAAAATCAACAAATATTGGACATAACAACAATTTATATACAAGTAACTTTCAACACTCGGAAGGATGTAGCTGCTGTTTGGAAAACAAACGTTCAAATGCTATGTAGCAGAAAGTGCACAATTCAGCTCAGCTTCACACGCAGTGTATTTCGAGGTCTTGTCTTTTTATGACAAGTGTAGAAAGGCCACTTCCCCACAAGTAATTCGGTGAAAACGGAAGACATATACGTGTAGTCACACGACCTGCTCTCTTATATATGTGCACAGGTTTTGCTCAGAAATCAGCTAGTGGCATTGCGTCAAAATAGTTATTTGCAGAGGTTACACTTCATCTGCAAGAATTCCTACTGCGAATCGTCGGGAAGTATGTCTTCATTGAAACGAAATAGTTTTCGTGTCATCTTCCATTCTGAAAGTTTGGTGTCACCGAATTCTGGAAAATTGAATTCCTGTTTCAAATTTCTAAGGTGGGCCTCCACATCGTTCTTAAAATTTACTCGTGCAGGGCAAGAATACACATCGGAACAATAGCTATGATAATATCCAAGCTTTTGTGGAGAAGCTACGGTTGTTGCATCGCCGAATTCAAATAGGAAATTCAGCTTCATTTCCCAACATAGATACTTCCCTTGATAAAGAACGAATAGGACTGTAGGGCGAGCTTAAATATTAAACCCTTAAAACATATCCTCGAGCTAGGAAACTGCAGCTGAAGCCCCCTGATCTGAATGACCGAAGGAAATCCTGCTTCCGATGAGCTTCCAGAAATAGCTTCAGTTCATTTCTCACTTTATCCTGGCGGACTAACATATCACCTTTCGAGTACCACCGAGCCTATATGTGAAACAGCAGAGTCACATGATGGCAAACAATCTCGCGTTGGCACCACTTGTTTTGACGAAGCTGAAGGCGCTTATGATAATTGCAGCTTGTCTTTCATTGCATCAGATAGAGTCCTGGAGACCAGAGCCTCACGGTGGATCACACAGTGAGATCCAACGGCGTTGCGACTTTTCTGCTATATCCTTACCTTACGATAAATTCACTTCCAGAACCAGGCATTGCCGTACACCGTCAGCGCAGGTGTCTTACCGCAAGTGTCTCCCATTTCATGTCACTGCTGTCAAAAACCTGGCGACAACTTGGAATACATTTTATGTTTTTGTAGTTGTTTCCAGAAGTGTGTTAAACAGCATTTCCTCTTCACTTGAGAAAGGTCCAACAAAGTGAACATAGACTAATAACTCAGACATTTGGACTGCATCAGTTGCAGCGCCGGATATAGATGCAGGTGGTCCTGGGCCCAGAAGTGGTGGGAGGCCCCATGTGCGGATCGGGTATATAGAATCTTTAGGTAGGGGATGACCGACGAAGTCACTAGTATTTCCACGGATCATTAATATTTATGACGTAATCTTGTGAGGTCACATTTGTTAACTCAACTGTAACAAAACCTCATGACGCAACATGATTGACAATGATTAGCGATTTGTGAAACTGTTGCAAAACCGGTCACCAGAAGCATCATATTTCCGTTTTTTGAAATTTTGTTTGAAAAAACTTTCTGGGTGATCCAAACGCCAGTCCTTGCTCAGCAACATATTTTACGACAGAAATCACACTTTGCAGAAGCGATTTCCAATACTGTTGGCATTGATTGACCTGACTAGCTATCTCTGTATCAATTCTCCATGGTAATTAATTACATCTGCGACTAAACGTAATCGTAGCATCTACATGTTCCATTGATTGCTCGTGGCTCCTCAGCGTGCTTCCAGTCTCAGATTCCTTTTCTAATAAGGAAATGTACACAGTTAGTCGTATCCGTGCACATCAGTCTACACTTGAAACAACTAACACAACTTTGTGAGGGAGAAAAACAAAGCCAGCTTCTCTCAACGACTTCGGCGTTGTGGTTCTGGCGCCGAATAAGATTTGTGGTGCATTTCCGTGACGAGGTTCTGTCTTTTCTGTGTTGTGGAACATCATGTTTTAAAAATAACTTTTCATTTTACAACCAGAACTGTGTAAATGCAACCACGCGTAATTCTCCCAGCTTCAAAATACTTTATTTTCTGATCACGTGGTGCATTTGTGAACCCCTGGATTCGCTATAATTACTAGACGATGCTACACTGAGCTACAGGTATGTATATACACTGATCACCGTATCATGATTCATCAGCAAAGCTAGTGCCACTCTAATGCCAAGGTCATTGAGATACTGAAAAAAAGTTTACCGCTGTTACATAACAATTAATGTGAAAGCATTCCCGCCTTTCCAGCTAAGAATTAACTCAACCAAAACATAGATTAATTGGACAACTTGCAGGCCCTCCCATAAACTAAGCTGCGCCACCAGAGCTCGTATCTTGTTGCAGTAGAGTAGGGACAGCTTACTGTATGCAAAACAATATATCAAAGACCTTGACGTAACTGACGGGAGGCAGAGGAACGAAATGCCTCCCTGGAAATCAAAATTTGAGAATCGGACCGCCACCTCAAGTGATATTTCGGTTTTAGTATTCGTTTGGATTTCAGTAGGTTGTTGGGTTTCAGTAGGTTGTTGTTTTTTGCGTTTTTCGGATTATTTTCCGGTGATTTAGTGCTTCAGCATAGCTATCCACATCCGGATTCACCATCATTTCTCAAGTTTTTTCCGAGTGTTGGATGGTGGGCCCTGCACAGTGGCAGTGGGACCCTTTTAGCTAAGTTTTCCACCCTGACTCAAAGTTCTAGTTGCGCCACTGATTATAGCTATGTAAACTAAGAATGAAAAAAGGAAGAAATTTTCGAATGTCCTCAGAGAATAATTGATATCTCATGAAAAACGTGGACATGCGCTTCAAAAAGAGGGCGTGTGGTAGCCATAGCTAGCAATGCTACTCATATGCGACCTGTGCAAATCTGAGGACAGCAGACACAAAATCTTCCAGAAGCGAGTTGAGACGTAAGCTAACATGTTCTACGTGGCTTGGCCTTGCATTCACTAGATTCAGATACCGGACCGACTTTCAAGAAACCCATTAGTCTTATAGTTGTTTCGTCACAATATCAAATATCCTTTACCCTGGAATACTATAGTGGGGTCTGGCAGACGCGGGTCAAATGAGTTCATCATGTGATACCTACGTAAGCGTACGTTGGCGCGCTTTCAACTCTTCAGTAGCTTCATTTTTTGTGTAACCAGTTAGTACGTGCGTGTGCGGTCGTCCACGATTTTTATCGATTTTACAAAGGAAGTGGTTCCGGGTCCAGCAGACCCGATGTTAGCGTGAAGTGACGAAATCACGCTGACCCCACGTCATGATTAGAGGAGGTTATGCGCCAGGTGGCTGTAAAAAGTTGAAACTCCCTCAGCGCATGCTTCTACGGTTTTGTTAGCAATATGCAAAAGGAGAAGTTCTTCATGCCCATAATTTTTTTTATGAGTACTTCAGTTCAGGCATATATGACACCTTCGCTATATTTGGCCTACTTGCTTTTCATCACAAATCGTATGATATAAGCGTAAAGTAACTTTGTTAGCGCTCAAACTGCTCAGTAAGACTCATATTAACAGTGTAGTTTTTGTGATAAACTGCAGTTGAAGGAAAGTACTTTTTTTGTTTTTGAAAACCGGGTCATGCACACCCGGCGATAGTATTAACGTGACAAAAATCGAGCGATAGTAATCCAGGGTTTTAAGTTAAATACTGCTGTTTGGCCGACCGATAATAATTAAGAAGGTCTACAAACAAAATTTTCTAGCTAAATACGACTAAGTGGCACGCGCATGTCACACACATGGCTAAACACATGAACATGGTGGGGGGCCCTCTTTGGTGGGGCCCGGGCGCCTTGGGTCCCTCCAAATCTGGCGCTGATCAGTTGTTTCATCATATTGGATTGCAAAATAGATGATGCGTGTATCATTTCGAGAACTTGAGACTCAATATCCTTTGCGCGCCGATTGATACGTATTTTAATGTTAGAATCAACACGAAGAATCTTCGCAAGCTTTTTGCTGTTCGCCTCCCCCAACACAACGCTGGCTGCTTTTACCACGCACCTTTTCATCAATGTTTTACCAATGGTGTGGGTTTTTTCTCATTAGCAAACATGTGAGCGATTTTGAATGACTCTTATGTTACTTCTGCAGATAACGATTGGCAAAAGCACTGACTACTGGCAATCTTCACTTTTTTGAAAAGAGTCATTGTTGCTTTGATACAAAGCCAAAGACTTATCTTGATAGCCAGGGTGTCTTGTTTGACGATGACGTTGCTATCAAAGGTTAGTTGCTCAGATTTACAAAAGATATCACCGGCATGGTGGTACAACTTGACCACTCACTGTCGCATCGTATAAAGCCATACATGGGATACTCTTTGCCACACTTTCGGTTTTCTCCACTCATTTTGTGTCAACACAGTTGGGAGTAATTACTAAATGTAGCTGATTATTTATGCTAGTAATTGATGCTAAAACAATTATAGAATTTCTACCAAAACTCAAAGTTAAAGGTTACTCCGATACAACCGNAAGTTGAAACTGACCTGNAGCATTATTACCTTCGTTAGTTTTACTTCAGTTTCATTAGTTGAAGTTTGACTTAAGCCAGCACGACTAGCTTCATAGCAGTGCATCATAGAGACGTATGATTTATGGGCGCCATCTGCCGTTGTCCATTTTAATTAAAAGTGGTGCCATCTACTGGTGATCACTTTTTTGCATGTGGCGCTATCTCGAGGCCCCTGAACGTATGCAGAATCGTTGGCAAGCGCTACCAGACTAACAAAGTCATTCCAGGAGGGTGGGTGCCGATATCGGGGATGAAAGTACGGCGTCCCGTAGTGCTCTTTAACCATTTCCATTCCATCTTTGAACTGCCTAGATCGCCGCATTTCTGTTGTTGTCGTCGTCAGATGAACTGATGTGTTGTTGTGCGGTTGGTGTCTCGATTTGAAGATGTGTATTCTAAACCGGTGAAGGGGTGAGGGCTGCGTGGAGCAGATGTCCAGGAACCATGTAATGGCGTGGTATAGACAGTGTGGCTCTTTTGCGACGATGCTCAGCAGGTTGGATGCTTGCGAGAATAAGAAGGTGTAGGAGGCAGGCATCCGTTCACAGGTCGCAAGGCGTTGTTGGTGAGAAGATCATTAAGGCAGGTGTGAGCACTGCTGCTCCAGGCAGGAGCGCAGTATTCTGTTGTTGAATGGACCAGTGCTATGGTGCCTGTTCGGAACGTTGTTGCCCCAGCACCCAAGAAAATGACTTTCAGCTCACCTTTAGTTTCCTTGTTGTTGAAATGGAAGACTGCCGACACCGTTTTTGTAGTGCTGAGATTTAACTTCCACGACTGGAGGTATTTACCCATAGCTATAGTCGCCATGTCTTCGCTAAGCACTCCTTCCACTGCTTGCCAGTCTCCAGCAACATGCATGATTGCTAGATCATCGACGTGTGCATAATTTCTGAAAACTGTTGCTGGCAAGTCAGTGGTGTAGATATTGAAAGGAAAAGGTTGCAAAACGGACCCTGTGGGACGCCTTTCTTATGGCGTCGTGAGCTACTCAGTGTGCCGTTACCGAAGGTAAAGGGGAATTTTCGATTACCCACTAGCTCCAGGACCATGTGCCGATCATGTAACAATCGCAGTAGCAGGTGAGAAGATAGAAAAGTACCCAGACTTGAGGTTAGAAATACAGAGAATATGGAACATCAAAGCCAGGTTACTAATAGTAACAGCAGCTCTCGGAGCAACCAGCAACAATCTGAAGAAACACCTCAAGTCGATCCCTGGCCAAAACATGATTACACAACTATAAGCAAAGCTATGCTTGGCAATGCACACATCCTACGAAAGGTGCTCGTTCTTCCACAGTCCGGGCAAAACTCCGAGGTCAGAGAAAACACCAACCTTAAAACAAGAGTTGAATGAATAAGAAGAGAAAATATTATTGATATCTTTTGCGTCGGACTCGTTGTCTATATCACAAGGATGCTTGTATAACACAATAACACACAAATAGTTAGTAATATCGCAGTAAAAAGTAAATGTTAGATGATAATCACAGACAAACACTGAAACAGTGCAGCAGCTATAGCTGCATTAACTCATCATCAAATAGTATTCTGGCAGTGGGAAGAAAATTAAGACATTTTGACAGTAGGTTCTGACGAAAATGGTTAAAATCGTCGGATGGTGATGCTCACAGAAGCACGTAATTTCTTTTGATCAAGATTTCAAATGATGTTGCCAGGTATTTGTAACTTGAGGCTGACAACCATTTGTTTTCACTCCATCTGAAACAATATTCGGCAGTTGGACTTTCACTAATTTCGTAAGATCATTTTAATTGCGTATTTGGCTTGAGCACATCCTTGACATGTTAGGGGTGATAAGGACGTTTTAAAAATGCAAAAAACATGAGGCGCCACGAAGCATATTTTGCGGCAGCTAGCCTCAGATGCGAGCCGTGGAGGAGCTAGTCCGCAGAATATTGGAGAAACGCGAGCCTGACGAACTTGCGCCTAAACCTGACCTTTTCGAACTCCGCGCTCTACGGGGCTGTAGTCTCTTGTTCTACAGCAATCGCAAACGGAGGGCAATCAGGGCAAGATTTTTTGTCACAAAATTCAACAGACATCAAACTTCAACGGCGATTGATCATCAAGCATGGTCTCTGAAATACATCAGAAACAACTAAGCGATTCTACCAAGTGCATGAACAGTAAACTATCAGACCGCACTATCGATTAACTCAGTGTGGCAGGACAATTAATCCTTCAATGCGCGCGACTGCGAATTAAGTCAGTTCAGCAATTAACAATGAAAAAGCGTTTGCTGCCACAGTTCTCAGGTAAATGAACACGAACTAAAAGGCACAGCGGTAAACTTGCACTGGATTCACGGTGAGCTACAGACGTTCAAGAGAAATAGGAATAAACACATATTACATACCAGTTGGTATGAAATCCACAGCTCAGATCTTTGGTTGTTTCCGCGATCAGAAATACTCTGTTTTGGCTAGCAGAATTTGATTTATACACGAGAGCCGAAACGTCACTAACTCAAAATTAGACTAGGCTGTGGCTTTTCCTACACGTTATGCGATGCGAAATAGAAAAACAGTTCGTTTTGCCGCGAGATTGCGCAAACCATCGAAGGCCGTTGCCGACATACTTAACTATGAGGGACGATATACCAGGGGACGGAAGTAGGTCAATCCGCCCGTGGGATCTCAGTGCGGTATTGTGCAATCAGGCAAAGACGGTCAAGAACCTGCTGGCCTACAATAGCAAGCCACGGGAACCGTAGCTGGCAGGAATACTGCGGTATCTGTAAAGATGCTGTCAATTAATTTTAGGCTCTAAGGTAGCATCAATAAATCAAATTCCCTTTAAACCTAGAGAGTTACACACATAGTAACCAGATGAACACAGCTTGAAGCCATTAAACAAGACTGGGATATAAATCGCTGCGCGCCGTTACAGTACACAGAAGGTTTTGATTGCAAAGCATAGGAAATGCTGGAGAAAAAGAAACACCAAGATAACCCACCAGCAAGTACTGTACTGCAATTGGTTACCGTCATACAAGAGAGTTAAATATTGGAGGAAAAATGAAGAAGAAACGTTTACTTCGTTCCAGTTACAAAAACATTTTTTTGAAAGATTTCTAGCCCCAGAAAAATCTTTTCGTTGTTTGGGAAAACGTATGCTATTATTTGAAAAGTCGTTGTTTTTTATAAAGTTGCTACTGATCGATCTTCTACGCCGTCTTCTTTATTAACTTTGCCTGCATTCAATCAAATTTAAATGATGCTGCAGCAGTGTTCGATATCGGTTTCTTTAGATATCATGCTTGGTTTATGTTTTCGAAAGCTGTGCATCACCTTGGCATGGATAATTGCTGTTGGATGTGGATTTGTTCCTTTTGCGGTTTGGTTCGATCTATCCAAGGCAATTAAAAGTCACACCCTGGGAAAGTGCTCAATTGATATGACATGGTAAGAATAAACACGATCTGTTTCCGGGCTTTTGCTTTGGTAATAGATAAGAAATACTGTTGCAGTAACTATGCATCCCTGTATAATAGTACTCTTAGCCAAATATTGTTAAAAAAAAGCAATTCTCACCAGCAATTGAAAAAGGGTTTATTTTTACTGATTCGTGTTAAAACATTTTTTAATACTTTTTTTATACCGAATTCCAAGTCGCAAACACTTAAAAACAAACGGTACTTGGAACATAAATGAGACCACACGTTTCGGAGACAGCCAAGAAAGCCAACGCAGAAAAACAACGAATGTAAAAACACGTTTCAAAAGTTTCAGAACAGCATTGCTTTGAAAAAATTTTCCGCTGTACGACTATCAAAACTAATAAGTGATGCAAAATCACCAAAATTGAAGTATCCTTTAATTTATTATAGCAAAAGGAATGTTTTAATTTCAAAGTATACCAAATAAGAACGAAAAAAAAAACTATCACAAGGGCAAGCGTCATGTTTGGGATTTTTACGACGATATCACGCGATAACGGCGACGAGAAATAGGCAGCAGTTGATAAACTGATGCGGTTCTGAAAGACGAGTCATGTTTTTGGAACAAGGAAACTTTAACTGCAATGGCTTGACAATGTCACCAGGCTGCTCCACATAAGGCTGTCAAGGCAATTTGTACTTCAGGGGCGGTCAACCCGCGAATCGCGAGCCGCAGGCGGCTCTTCACCCAGTTTCATGCGGCTCCTACGTAATTACCAGACGTCCTACTAAATCACATACATAACGATAAATGGCTTGTAAAGTTCTGTCATTGTCATGTTTGTGTGCGATATGTACAACAAATGTTGCTGAGCAAATATATGTGTATGAGCGAAGAACAAATGGGGTTATGTTCATGTATGTCCATGTATATGATGCGCCTCTTTGCGGTAACACAGTAAGAAATGTGGCTCTTGGTCTTTGACTGGTTGACCACCCCTGTTATGCTGTATTCTCTACGCAGAGGAATCACCCTGAGATCGACCGACGTTCAGGTGAAAGCTTTGCGGTCGGTGCTACCATCGACTGGCCGCAATGGAACCATTAACCGAATAGTAACCGTATGATCTATTGCAGTACACAGGATAGGAAAAAATGTGTGCTTTGATCTTCTGGTGACATCTCTTTAAGTGTAGAATAATGAGAGTTTGTTGCGGTGCAACAACCTTCCTCACCTTAGTCTTGATCGCAAGAACAAGACGGTAATATCTGATTACCTGTGTGCATTTTTTCATATTGAAATATTGAAATCTTGGAGCATAGTCAAACATTATTTTGAAAACGATGTGTCATCAGAATTTTACTTCTCAATATTTGTTAAAAAATCAATAAACTGCGAGACTCTGCATGTTGAGATTAGTTCCGCACATTGTGCACAACATAGATTTCAGTGAATGCTGACATTACAGTATAGTTTGCAAATAGAAACCAAAGGTACTTTCGCAAAATATCTTCCAGAAATCATGTACGATATTCAAAAGATAATTTCGACAAAGTTATCCTTTGAGTCATGATTGATGTCCACTATAGAGCAGGTTTTCCCACATGAAATCACACATACTGTACTCACAGCACAAACCAAAACAGATATTTATCTAAAAGTGATTGGAACTGAAGGCAAGCCTTGCGAGACATCTTGTGCACTTCTTTGAGCATTACGTGCATTTTGCTCTTGCACATTTTACACTATCATTTGCACAATGCTATAGTTTCAACAAACGTATGCTTTAATAAAAAAGCAGAATCAAATGTACATGCAATAGCATAAAAACTTTTCAAACATTTTTGATGAGACATGCAGCAATCCAATAACTGCTTGTCACATTCTCTCTTACCTCATCATCTTCCAAATTTTGTGTCCAATTAAAAGCACGTGTTGAGGTTCATTATACTGCTTGTTGTCAACACCAATCAATTTCTATTTTCAGGCCTTTGTCTGTATTTTTTTCCTACAAGAAATTATTATTCAATCGTTTTTGTTTCCATACTTATTTAGCTTTGGGATCAGCTCAAGGGAAGTATTTATACAATATGCAAAGAAAACAAACGTTGATGTAAATATTTCAGCGAAATGACTTTGCTTTGAAATGTTATCAAGATCTTTTTAAATTTTCTACAATTGCGTCTTAGTTAACTTGTTTGAAACGATTTTGTGATAAAGGATTCTTTCTCATAATTCCTATTCGATTTGACATATTCAACAGGGAAAACCAATACAAGACCTACATTGTGGTAGGATATGTTGTTTTATTTTATATACCGGCTTTGCTGATAATGGCTTCATCAATCATGTCAGCTTGTCTTATTCGGTTGAAAAGGAAAGCATCTGAAGGTAAAATGTTCAAACATCATAATTTCTTTGTAATATCAACTGTCGCGGACAGCAGTTATTTGAAGAGATTTTTTTCACAGTTAATTATAGCACACGAACCATTTTTGTCGAGTAGTCAAAGAATTATAACACGTTTTCTCAGACATTTTCATGGGGATAAAATGGTCTTATATTTTTGTTGCTGCTGATTGCTTGCCTTTGTATTATCCTGACGCATTCATTATGCTTGAAAAGGTGTGAGAGCATCGCCAACCGATATTCATCGTAGAAAGCGCGAACAACAGGCAATTATTCAACTCATGCTGATCGTTGTCAGCTTTACAATGGGATATTTTCCTATGTCAGGTATGAAATACTTTCAAGAGCATCTAATGGAATCCTAATTATTCTTAATATTATTTTGCTTCAGAAATCAATAACATCAGCTGCTTTCAATTTTCTTAGATTTTTTTGTGTCTTAGGAGAACACACTTTCTGCATTTCCACAGATTTTTGTAGGAATTGCTGTTGTAATCAACCCAGTTTTTTCTCTTATTGGGCAACTTGCTCTTCGAGTATCTTAAATGTTTTCGATACTTCAACAGTAAACTGAAAAGTAATTTACACAGCTTGATTGGTATCAAATGGAAAATGTAGTTTGATTTTGAGAATATTATTCGCTCATATAGTCATGAGTACGATATACAAACTTTGTTGTGCTTCGGAATGAATCAATTTTCTTTTTGCCACGCTAAAGTAGATTTATCTGTTTGATTACGTTTTCTATTGCAAACAGAACTTTATTCAAAAATATTAGACAATATAAAAAATTTGCAGATGTTTGATTTCTTCACCAGCATTACTTTGTACAGCACAAATATTTAAATTGCAGGAATTCAGTTAATTACGATTTTGATTAAATTAATCTTCCAATATTTTTCCTCTGTCTGTAGCGTTTCAACCTTTTTGTTCCTTGTCTCTAAGACTGCTGCTTTAGATCAATAGCAATTAATATTTGTTTTCAGGTTACTTCAAGCAACTTAGGCTTCTGTGAGAATCTACAATTCATCACATTTTTGCATACAAAACTGCCATGTTTATTATTTAAAGTTTTGAATTATGTCAACAACATACATAACCTTGCACATAAGCAAAAATAAGAAAACAGTCAAGTGTAGCTTCATTTCCGGACCTGGCTTGGGGAAATGAAAGGGTTTCAGTCTTTCATTAGCTTGAGGTTTTCTTGATTATACCATTCACAAACGTCGTGCCACATATACGTTGTAATGAATTGTGTAACGTCTTCACACGCTGAGTTTTGCTCACAAAGTTTTTGCTTATTTGTAAAAAACAAAAGCGTTGTAGAGTGAATGCGATATAAATTCATGAAAATGGGAAGAAAATAACAGGGGAAAATATCAATAAAGAATGGAAACAATCTTTCACGCAAAATGCAAAGATCCAGTACATCAAAGGAGCTTCTAAAAAAACTCGCTTCGCTTTTTTTTCCTTGGCCTTAGTATGCTGAAAATTAGGCCGTTTTAACCCTCGACCAGTTTAGGAATTAGCGGCCTACTCTGCAGTAGTGCTGTACCAAGTGTTACGGGTTAGCGAACAATAGTGTTAAGAATGTGTCTGCAACCGTGTGGTTCCGTCTCCAACGCCGCTGCAGAACGTACTGTTAAGAAAATGTAACCTGTAATTTAGCCTCCAACGCCGTTGTAAAACGTTCTATTTAGTCTGTTTTTATCAACCGGCGTTGTGCAGACAGTGTGTGTTTGTACTATATGGACTTCGTTTCTGCTAGCAAATAAACAAGTTCAAATATTGTGTTACCGTTCTTGATAAAGTTCATAAATACGTATCTATCGCTGATTGACGTCATTATAAGCAAAACTCATTCTTTCAGAAAGATGGGCGATTGCACTCCAGACTTCACTAAACTACTGTAGCTCTGTTATTCTGGCTATGCAAATAATAGAAAGTTACAGAAGTTGCAAACCCACCTCTTGGTTTACACAAATTTACTTGAATGTATTCGGAAAACAACTGGTTGGTCAGGAGAAAGCTGTTTTGGTAGAAAACTAGACGCTGATCAAAAGAGCTACTTGTACATATTTCACAGATTCAGACTTTTCCAGTAAATTAAGGTTCAACCCACGCCTTGCGCTAATAGGTGCTTAACAAGGCTAATCTATGCAAAACATAATCATAAAATAATCGCAACACAACAGAAATGGTTACTCTCCATTGCTACGAGATCAAACAGGGTTTTCTGGCTAACAGCTCAATTTTCTGCGACAGTCTGTGCTCATTGCAACAGATCGTTTTTGGTTCTTCTGCTCTTTGAGGTGCCTTACATGGGTTAACTTCGCCTGTCAGTGTCGCTTCTTTTACTGTTGAATGTGGTTAGCCCAATGGCCTTCAAGTGATTTAACTTCATTTTTCTATACGTTTAGCGGGTCAGCGAGCGCAATCCGTCTTTTTATATAACAAATCCGACTTTTTTTAGCTACACTGGAGCTATACACATCTAGCCACGATGCAAACAGGTAGCCATAGTGAAAATACTTCCAACTATTCGTTTGCTGTACATTTACTCTTGACAGTGGAACGTTGCATGAAGAATTCAAGGTCATAACAAAAAAAGATTTGATCAAAAAGCGCTTGTCATACCCAGTAGTTTGATGACTGCATTTTTGCTTCGCAGTGTATCAAATAATGAAATCTTGGAACACACGTGCCTTTCCGAACCATGTCGTCTATTGGTGGGTTGTAATGGTTGGACATATTTGCGTACGTCTAAGTGAATGTCTTAACCCTATTTTCTACAACCTTGGTTCAAGGTAACTTGAATATATTTGAATATTTGGAGACTTCTTTTGTAAACAATAATTGGAGAACGCTTTTATGAATTCCTCACAGGTTTTTTATTGACTGAAGGTTTACCATGGAAATGACCATATGTAGAAATGTTTGACCTTGTGCCCAGTTGTGACAGATATGCAGAAGATGGCTAACGGACATACTTTGACTTCATAATGTTGTTTAAACTCATCTGGAGGTACATTATGGACATGCCTGGAAAAAAAAATGCTTTGCATGAACCACATCTTTGCCGTAAAATTCTGACAACATTTGGAATGGTAGAAGCTTTCTTCATTGACTTTTCCAAATGCAATAGACCAGGGGTCACCAACGCGGTGCCCGCGGGCACCAGGCCACCCGCAAGGACCATGTAGGTCGCCCGTGGGCCTGTTCTAAAAATAACATTAGCGTGATCAATGTCTTCACATTTACGAATATCAATACTAAAATAATTGAGGGTAAATTGAGTAATTTATATTTCAGAAGTGTGTATCAAACAAGTAGCCCTTCGCATTAATCGGTACACAAGACGTAGCTCGCAGTTTCAAAGAGGTTGGTGACCCCTGGAATAGACCAATGGCCAAATCGTCGGACATATACAGTTAAAATTAAATCCAGCCTATGCAGACGTGAAATAAATAGCAAAGAATTTAGTGCCTTTGGTTGAGGGCATTCAGATACATAGGAATCAAAATTACCGACTTCTTAGTGCAACATTCTCCAACTTTTTGAACCTGATTGCGATTTTACATCAATAATTTTTTGAAAAATCTCAAATGCCAAATGTTTCTGGGGACCAATTAGGCAGCGTATAACTATTTTCTAGAAGGAAAACCCCAAAATCAGACACTCGTAAAATTTTCAAGGGTAGTTACTGGGTCTACTTTCAATCCAAACCAGAAGACGTTTCCTCTACAGGCTGAGCGCTGCCATAAGTTGACAACTAGCGTCTCAAGCTGGTGAGTGAGCTAGATGCCTGGCCAGCGAAAATAAAAATGTAAACAAGATTTTAAAAAAATGAATAACTGGCGAATAGAATGCGGTGATGGGCGCTCGCAGACCAACAGGCACACTACCTTCTTCTTTCGTATGAGCAGCGACCCTCAAGCGATCCCTACAAGTCGGTCCAACCAATAAACACCCTCTGGGCAGTGGCAACTCCAGACCAGGCGTTTGGGGGGCAGTCAAATTGGGGGCGCCAAAAATGTCTTTACTTGCTTAAAATACCAAAGGTTGTCTGCGACAAAAGAGGTTATCTTTTCTAGGTCAAAAAGTGGCTATTTTTGTTGATCAAACTATGCTATTTTTCAGGGAATAATCACAGTCTGAACGCGCTTTATATCATTAGTTCAGAAAAAGTTTGAAACGGGTCACAATCAGTGGGCCTCGTTTTCACAAGCTACACAAATCTCGTATATCCACAAAATGTATTTAAAAGGTATAAAAACATGCTGCGCGCAAGCGTTTGCCACTGTTTTGGCTATCCCTAGCGACATCAGTAAAGAACAGTGTCTGAAACGCATTCCGACCGGGTTAGACACAGAACGGTTTTTCTTGACTGGGAAGTGACAACTCATGTCCCACGATAGGACTCAAATAAAAAGCTAAATGACGATCATGTTTCCAAGCCAAGCTTGTGCATTTACATGTACATTAAA
>JGI24158J21664_10003859_pt1 | contig 19060 bp, 12 predicted proteins | sample Ectturendosymbi3_FD_21664 | JGI IMG/M metagenome (IMG submission 21664)
TGGCTGTCAACAATGGCAAAGAAGCGAGCTAAAATTATTTTAGAAATAAACATTTTGTTATTGTCGCTTGATACATGAGTTAGGGCTTTGAATTAATCGATCAATTAAAGAATATTTACTAATCAGAAAAATTCATTCTGTTTACAGTGAGTAGCTCTACAATGTGAATGACTTAAACAAAACAACATTGACTATATTCCAGAAAACTTTGTACCGTAAGTGGTATATACCGAGAGCGAGTAGCTAGCTATAGAACTATTCTATATTTGATAATTTTTAAATTTTCCGAACACAAAACATATTATACAAATTTTTAAAAATCTTAGTATTTATAGTGCCTACTGCTTACTACTCGCGTTGTATTACTGACTAAAGCAACGAATACATTCGCAATAACTACCTGTGGATAGTATGTTTGCAGCTATTGTTGGTTTTCCGATTACGCAGACAAATCATACAGAATGAACTACTGTACGCCCGAATAACTACTCAGTAAATAATTTCAGCAAACAGGAAACACACAACAGCTATCAGAACAACACGATTTACTTGCAAAGTTCGTGGTCTATTTGTCCCCCAAACAGCATAGCAGTAACACAAGAACGAATTCTCGTCTTCATCGTTTGAGCCAGTTCTTTCAATCAACTGCTTGGCCGCACTAGATTTCGGGGCAGGTGTTGGGCAGCCAATCAGTTGTCTCATCATCCAGAACCGTCAGGCCGTACAGTTCATGGAGAGTCACTGGATTGACACTGGAGGCAGGGCCCCGGCAAGGGGGAGGCGGGGGGCAATGCCCCGGGGCGGCACTTTTGGTGAAAAGAAGGAGTAGCAAATGGTCTTTCACGAATGAACCTGAAGTTAGATTTAGGTTTTAGATTTTGGTTTAGGTTGGACCTACCATACGTCCCAGTTTGGCTGGGACTGTCCCGGTTAGCAAAATGTCCCGGAATTTCACTTCAGTTAAATATCCAAATTAACTCCAGCCTGATGATGCATTGTTATGAAATAATTCCGTCCTGAAAAGCTTGACTTTGATTTAACCCGTGGCTCGGGGGGCGGCACTTTTCGACTCGCCCCGGGGCGGCACTTCCCCATGTCGGGGCCCTGACTGGAGGACAACATGGTCAACGGCTTGAGCTCGTCACACAATTGGATCCAACCTAGATTTTCTGTGATCGTTCTTAAGAATCCCACTCCTCCCAAAAACCTCCGACTCCGCAACCCTGCCTGCGACCATTAAGTTGTCTTCTGTCTAATTACCACTTGCTCCTTATCTTGCTACTTAGCTGAGTCGTCCGAGTTGATGATTGTCGCAAAAGAAAGCAAAATTAAAAATTTTCCAAAATACTGTATCGTGATTCACTGTAGAAAATACTACTATCGAAAGCAATTACAACTAACCGTGTATTCCAGATTGTACATCTGCTTTGTATTCAACAATTCCAAAACCTTATGGCTGCTGTTGCTGCGAACGTATTGCCTGAAAACGGCGTTGGGCACATTCTCCATCTGGCTCGGCGGTTCTACGGTCTCGTGGTGCTGCTCGACTTCTTTGGGCGTTACCTGTGAAGCGTCCCACGGTTTATAAAAGGGAAGCCAGAACTATGACTCACTGGGTTCACATAAACTGAACTTCATTCAGTATCAGCGGATCCTGTATCACTTGAGTTGCGCAAGCGAGGGGCGTCCCCAGGACTGAAAAAAAAACTTTTTCCAGAGAGAAAGCTCTGTTTATTAAGTTTACGGTCCAATGACAATCTTGCGCACCTCATCGAGCGTGAAGTTGACTTGGACCTTCATGAACTCGGTCATGTCAGGAAGCACTTTTCTCGCTGCTTCCGATTTTTTCTGCTGAATATTTGCACCGTTGCTTTTGTCCGTCCGATTGTCTGAACTTTGCGAAACGTTGCTTGCTGCAAAATGTAAAAGATCCTTATGGCTAACTTGCAACGATAGTCGTCGAAACGTAACTGCCTGAAACGATGACATTTGGGAGCACTGTGGTGGCAACTTTTGGTTGAAAAACGAAGTACGGCGCGTATTCTTGCCAAGCGACAATTTCTTGCAGGAAACATACATAAAAGTGTAAACAAAATTATGGAAAACTCTTCGCCCAAAGATCAAATAAGTAATTTCAGTAAAAAGCGGTGCGCAACGTGTAGGAAGCAGCGCGACAGTTTTAAGCACAAAAGGAACCGAATGCGACGTACAACGTTCGTGTATGTTGATGCGTCCCAGCACAGGTCTGACATTGTGAGGCGACCACAACGAGCCAATGCCTTTGAAGATAAAGTAGGACTTTGTCAGTAGCGCAGCCAAGAATATTGTTCGGGAGGGACCAGTCAGTGATGGGACCAGTCGTCAATCGCTGGCTTCTTTCTAACAGTTAAAAATCGATACAGAACACCAGTAAAAATCTTAGCAAGTTTGTTTCAGGGTGGGCCACGGCCTCTTCAGCCTCATTCTCGCTGCGCCACTGGACTTTGTTCATTCAATCACCGTTGCAAGAGCACAGTGCGGTGCTTCCACACCAAACACCCAGAGCAAACGACCAGTTTTCACTTGCTACTTACAAAGGAGCAATTGTTCAGTCTGCATGAGATGGGAACCACAAACGCCTGCGCGATCCACGCACCAAATGTACTTTAACCAGCAAAGGAAACGTACCACAGAATCATCAGCGAGGTCTTTTTTTGAGCTGTTCCGTATTGAAGTTGCACGCACGGTAAACCGCACACCACTTCCGCAATGAAGAAAAACGATAAAAGTGCAAGTGGCCTACCGGCAGCTGATCTAGCTGGCTGGTCCTTCAGCTCTTGCTCGAAAGTTTCGAACACAGACAAGCCACTTTTGGCTTTAACCGCCGTTGGCAAGGTAGGCTTCGGTTCGCTGTGCTTGCTGGATGAGGCGATGCTGCAAAACCATAATTCGTAAAAGTCAGACAAAAGCTGAGATTCTATTAGCATGCACAGAAAATTGCGAGGTTAGTTGAAAAATTAACTACAGACGAGCGGAAACTCTTCGAATTTTTGAACCTGTAACGTTCACTGAAAAAAAAGTACATTGGCACGAACAACGTACGCAGTTTTAAATGGCTAATTTGTCTGATAGTTCAGAGCGGGCAGTTTTTGCACTTGTCTCGTCCAAGACGTGTATGCTTTCCTTATTCGCGAATATTTCGACACAAATCCGATTTCAAACATTTCAAACACTTATACGTGGCGCTCTATGCAGACCACCGGTGGTCCATCCTAAATATGTATATCACGTTTTGCTTGAACTACGCATTTCAAAGCAGGTGATACTTTGCAAGAGATGGTTTCATTTATTTTTCATTATTGTTCACTAAATCTGATGTTATTCGCACTTTGCCTCAAAGTCTTTAAATGACTTGTAGCGCGCATGTAATTACTGACGCGTAACCTCCATAGATGGAACAACCGCCATTCGTTACAAACATATATTTTACTGGGTGTGCTTTCGCGCAAATCACGCTTTTCGTTCCGAATCACATTCAAATTCTTACATCGTTAAGTGTTCAGGTTTAACGAATAAGTCGAGATCAAAGGATCAGCGGACTGTTAGAGGAAATATTCTACACGACGAGCTGTTTTCTCGCAGCAGTGATCATCTTGCTCGTGGTTTGTTCGTTTTGAGGCCGCTACCCGTTATACACAAGCAGTGTAGAGATGGTTGTAGCTGAGAATTCGGCCCGAGTCCCAAGTCCGGCGTTGGTGGAATCGTGTACCAGTCCCGGTATTAACGTTTAGGAACGACTCGAAACGAAGTCCAAGTCAAGTCACCCAGTACTGAGCCCCAAGCGAAAATAGGTTAGATATCAATTCAGAAGTCTAAATGTCTCACAACCGCACAATAAAAACAAAGAAATACTAAGGGTACAAACGTGCATCACTTCATAAGTACAGAAAAAAACACTTTCCCAACTAAACACAACACTACATTTTACTTGCAAAATCAAGGAAGTCCAGCAACTTGACTGTGAGAATCGATCTCAAATCCGATCCCAGCCATTAAGTTTTGAATGCGCGAATATCTAAAGGCCAATCTACACTGAGGAGTTGCCAGGAGCAGCCGCGCACGATTATTTGTTTGATTTGTTGCGTCCAGGAGTTGCCGAGTTGTGCACGAGCGCAGAATTACCCGACGCAACAAGACAAACAATCGTGCGCGGCTGCTCCTGGCAACTCCTCAGTGTAGATTGGCCTTGAGTCGTGTCGAGACCGGACACTGAAGCACTCAGCACTGTCCTCTAGCGGCTGAAAATAGTGTTTTCACCAAACACCCTGAAGGGTTTTCATGAACTCATTTGAAAAGCTCCTGGCGGTTGATGAATCGAATTGAACATTTCACACGAAAAGAAGGCGCTGACTAGCCTTGGTTTTGAAGGTTTCTTGGTTCTTTCCTTGCTGCGTTTCATTAAAGACGGGATGCTGTCCAAACCTTGCATGACTGAAGAAAATGTGTCGGCTTCCGTGGGAACCTGTTTAGCAGATGAAGCACGTATCATCACCATCATCAGCACAGATCAGTAGCACTGTTGGCAGGCAGTGCAACATTGAAACGTTTTTAATTCGAAAAATCAACACGTCCGCACGACTTAACTCTCGGGGCCGGTTCGACCTGAACAGACAAGCGGAAAATCGTTTTCGAATTACGTATCTTGTCCTGCTGCTAATTCGGAAACACCATTTTCCTGCCTGCGCTTCTTAAATATACAGCACGTGGTAACATCGCGATGACGGTCGCATGGTGACAGCGCGCCGTATAAAAAAGTGAAGGATGTTCACTACAACCACAGCTTGATTGGACATCCCTGATTTATAATCTGCAAAAAAATCAGGGACGTCTAATTAAGCTGTGCAGATTACAATTTGCAAGCTGGTAAAACCAGCTCTTAAAACAGGTTCTTTTTGAATGTTGTTGTATCGCAATCGCATTAAGTTACGCGTCATAATGTTATTAGACAATTTCCAGCACCACATCAATTATGACGCCAACGCAAACTAACTCCTCTGCATTAATCGTTTAAAAGATCTATACAAATTATTATACAGTACCTCCGATTCCAGTTGTTCCAGCTGCTGTTCCCCTTTCCCCGACAACAGTTTCTTAACAAAATCTTTGTCTTTCGCATGATCAGAACCAAAAGCTGGCGAAGACGCTGATTTCGTCAGCGCCGAAGGTTTTCTGACATTGGACGTCGACGTTACTGTCTTGCTCGCATCATTTGTATTTTTAAAGATTGTCATCGAATCATCGTCAGATATGGCAACTTCTGAATCGGAGGAAGACGTGTGGATGGCAGAAAACTTTTCGTTCTTATTATCGACGCGACGACACTTCGCCGGAAGAGATGTTTGCGCGAGGGGGACTTCATTCGTCGGTTTCCTTTTTTCTCTCGTAGCTGTGTCTGCTGTAAGTGTACCAGAGCGATGATCAAATGGTGCGTCGAATACCGCGCACCAAAACGTAAAAGTCAGATTTCAAACGTAGATTAGAAAAAGTGACACCGGGGGGCGAGCGACGTTGTGTCTTGCATCGGAGTTTCAGGGGGTTTTCTGACTCGCGTATAACCTTCACTTTTTGAAGATTGGTTTGTATCATTCCAAAGTAATGTCCATCCTTTCTGTGCTATTTGCTCCGCGACGTCCCACTACCTCGCAGCAGATCGCAATGCTCGCTTCGCAGGCAGACTCTTGCAACGCTTTGCAGGTGTTGCCGGGACAAGTGTCGTGGCTCGCCGCACGTTCACGTTACAAGAATGCTTGCATTTCAAACATTCCGAAACTGGTTGAGCTGATCAGTTTCGCAGCGATGAGCAAAATGGTGTATGAAACAGTAAATGGTGTATGAAACAGTACGAATTGAAAATTTTATAAATTTAACGTGTTCAATTTTCTTATGTTTTATTATGTTTTGATTATGCACCAAATTTTTTTTTATTATGCACCAAAATTTTTGTTGCGAATTCTTTTTAACTTACTCTATGCTTAGAGGTCCTATTTGCCACATATCTACTACATTCCAACTGAAAGTAGCATGAGCTGCATTATCACCTAAAACCTACCGCGCTTGTCTTACCATAGTCACACTTTGGCAAAGCCACCTGGCTTTGCAAATTCACATCAGTAATGACGAAATGAACTATTTTTATAGCAAGTGAAAATGTCGTTCGTGAATAGTGTACTGTTTACATCACAATTTTGGATTTGCTGAACGGAATGATGCAGGGACACTGTTTCAGTTATACAGACTTGTATTGAATGCGGGTTTCCAACAGTAATTTTCCTCGACGATTTCAAATGCAAATGCTAAAATTAATTGATGTAGACCAGGGGTCTCAAACACGCGGTCCGCATGTAGCCCGCGAGGACAATTTGTGCAGCCCGCGATACGTTTTGGGAATTTTCATATAATAATCAACACGTAAGTTATTTACTTTATTCACTGGTGTTTAAAAGTGCTCGCCCAGAGTGTGATCAAGTTCCTTTTGAACGAATGTAGAGACGGCTAGAAATGATTTGCGTACAACTCACGATACCTTTCGCAGGAAATACAAGGTAACACCTGTATCTGGTAAGCTTCACGTACCGCCATTGTTGCATTAGCGTCATGATGCGGCCCTCGGGTTACTTTATAGGTACAGGTGCTAATTTGCCCTTCGAAGCAATTTGAGTTTGAGACTCCTGCTGTAGACGCACATTTAATACAAATTGCTGTTTTGCTTGTCAAGATGTTGCATGCAATCAACTGAAGAATGTGAAGAAAAAGAGGCAATTTTTTCTACTACAACATCTCTATGCCTTCTGTGCGACACCTACAGCCGCGATCTGAATAAATAAAAGCATACATTCTAATTGTACACATAACTTGATGATGACAGATCAATTGCACCACAGATGCAGAAGAAAATGAAGGAAACTGTTTTGCTAGTCAGTAGAAACTCGCACTTACAGCTTTCGTTGCTGGTTCCCGTCCCATCTGCATGTTGTCGATTTCCAGCTTGCAGGGCAGACATCTTCAAAAAGCGCAACACCAATAATTACTAACATCAGTCGGCTAACGCAAAACGACCATGGATCTTGACAGGGTTGAGAAAAAACTTAAAAAAAAAACAAAACAATCCAATTGTTGTTTTTTTTGTTTAAAAAAACACTCTGAATTGTTTTTATTACGTCATGCAAGATTACCATTTTCGGAAGTACACAATAATAACTTGTTATGCCTATCATGGCATATGGCAATCAAATTTGAAGGTTAAGAAATGTACTGTTTTCGCAAAGTATTGTTGGTCAGTTCAATACAAAGTGGTGAGGCTTGGCAAGCATGTGCCCATAGCAAACAGAGAAAGCCACGCCCACACATTTCAGTTTCATGTCAAGTTTATGTGACATTTTCAAGTTTATAGACACCTTGCGCTAACTGATCAAGAAAAGTTTCGTGGAGGATTGATGCTTGCGCGCAACATGAAATGCCCTAAAATTGCTCGATAGCTGAGGTTGATCATGTCAGAAAACATGTAGCTGTTCAATATTCTATTAATTTCAGGTCGTTTGAAGTGATGAAACTTAAGGCCAATCTACACTGAGGAGTTGCCGCGCACGATTCTTTGTTTGTTTTATTGTGTTGGGTAATTATGCGCTCGTTCACGGCTCGGCACGGCAACTCCTGGGCGCAATAAAACAAATAAAGAACTGTACGCGGCTACTCCTGGCAACTCCTCAGTGTAGATTGGTCTTAAGGGACATAAAGAAGTATGTGCTTTGGCCACAGAATCGTGGAGGTCACTATAATGCAAAAATGCAGAAAACCAACTTTTTTCTGCAGTTCGAGGTCGCTCATAGGGATAAAATCCATGATTACGACTAAAAATGTGATCAATCTAATTTTTACGAAATTTAGCTCAAAATTAAGTTTTTGCAACAGCTTACGAGATTTAAAGGAAATCTTGCCTACATTGTCTACTTTTTCCATAAATCGTAACACCTCCGCTAGGAGCGCAAATAGAAACATTTGTTTTGAGGCGCATCCATCCTTTGGCAAAAAATAACTGTTTGTGAGATCAGTGGTGTTTTTGATTAGCAACAACCAGACGCACATGTCCCCTAATGCAGTGCTTCTCAAACTATGGGTCACGACCTCATTTGGGGTCGCGATACAAATTGGCTTGACAAATCAGATATAGACGTTTTTGCAAACTTTACCAGAAAATTGAAGGTAGACATGCAGTGAATCTGTTTCTACTGCAGTTTTATGGGTAATACCGTGATTCATGCTGTCAGTTATTTAGCTTACTAGGATGTTTGCTTGAGCTATCAAATAATAATCAACTAAGCGTAACAACTTATGCGTTGTTACGTCATGATTGTTTTAAGGTACTGACCAATATTGACCTTGTTGTATTCTTTCCGACACGAGGGCACTTGTGTCTATAACTCTAGCTCTAGTCTAGGCTAACCGCTTTGAGAACACACTGAGTAGTTTTAGACTAAAGTTAAAAGCTTCGTACAGTTTCAGAAGTACTTCGGTATTTGATTCCACAAAAGTTGGATCCGCAAATAATCCACAAATGAAATTTCAGGAGGCCGCACTCTTTCCATGAGTTTGCGGGATTATTAAACAAAAGTTTGCAACTGGAAATTTGAAAACAGAGTTGTGATTTCTGGACAAGAACCAGAAATGACTAACCAGTCATTTCTGATTTAGCCATTCATAAATTATTAGCCTTTTGCACAACATATTTGTTTGAAGAGTCATTCTCAAAATTGGTAATCTTCAAGTCCAAAAACCGATTCTTTTTGAAAAATGTTGAATGTCCTTTGTCCTCCGTTGTCTTGTATCGATCTACGCATGGATGATCAGTGTAAAAATCATCAAGTGCATCCTTCCCATTAGTTGTGCTTGATAACTTCGATAACTGAATTGCTTTTTGTTAATTTTTTTCGCCTTACTGCTTCCATTACGTGGTTGTTCATTACTGTACACCCAATCTAGTGGATTGTGTGCATTTGCATAATTTCGCCATAGACAAAAATGCCTCTTGAGATTTGTAATGGGACGTTTACACACTATTAACTACACACTATTAACATCTAAGCCAGGGATCGGTCTCAAAGTTTCAAATCATTCAGTGTGCCAACAACATGTTTTTTATACAAGTCAGGGTCAACATATCTTCTGTGTAAATCATAACAAAAGTGATATGCAAAACTTGGGGCTTCCGCGTGCCATTGAAAACTGTTTGGCGTGTCAAGTGTAGCACGCGTGCCTTCCCCTGATCTAGGTTATCTACGAAGGTGTCACATATTAACTATTTGAAAATGGGGCCGCAGCAAAAGTTTGAGAAGCCCTGCCCTAATGGGCGCAGTGGTAGACTGCAGGCCCGTAGCTACGGGAGAGCATTCGGGGGCAGCACATCCCCAAATTTTTTGTTCCCTCCTAAATTTTGTTGGGTCTAGAAATATTTGTTTTAAGCATATAATAAAAACAAAAATATTGCTCCCCTAAAAATGTATTTTGCCCCCTAAACCTTAAAACCTGCCTACGGGCCTGCTACACTGGCGACTAATTCGATGACGACAATTCGACGCTTTGGCTCGTACGATTGCTGTGACCTTGTTAAATATCTTGGTACGCCCACCTTTTCGAGAATACTAGTTTTGATGGACAAAGATTTGCTCTTCAGTTTTTCTTGCAGTTGATCGTCGAAGGGCTCCACGACCTGAGATAGAGCGCATCTACATTAGCGTTCGTTGCCTTGGCATTGATAGCACCACAGAAATTTAGAAATTTCTGCGCAGTGCAAAAACAGTTAGGTTGTTAAAAACTGTTCAAGATCTCCAGTTTACGAAAAAGACCTAATCGGATGACGCGCGTCAATGAGCCGTCAATGCAAGATCATAAAATGAACGCTGAGCTGCTGGTGCATTGCTTGCCGCGATTATAATTCATCTCACAGGAAAATCGCAACATGACCAGGCCAGTGAGCTGTGTCTCCAAGTTGGGACTTTCCTTGCAAAGTATGGACATACCACCGCCGCAAGAACTCGCGTACACAACGCGAATTGTCCTTCACTGATCTGCACGAATTTCCACCGAAAAATCCACACGCTTAAACATTACTGATGCTAGGGCAGGTCGTTATAGCATCGTGCAGTTTAACCGACGACAAACTAAGTAAAACGAATTTAACTTTGAAAAAGTAAGCATCACTACAATCAATGCATGTATTCGCGGCCCATTGGCCGCAGATTGCAATAAAACCATTTTGCTGATAATTTCAGAATGTATTACATTTATCAGAATGCTCCGTCACAGTCACTGGCAAACAAACATTGTGATGCATAAGCAAAGAATCAAAGTTACCCTGAAAATCCTCTAAAGATATTGTGCAGACACATTGTTCAGGTAAAATGTGAACAAACAAAATTGTTCAGGTAAAATGTGAACAACGGGCAACGTACCGAGCTGTCTGACTTCGGCTGCTCCACTTCGTCTGCACCACAAGCCGTTTCTTTCGTATCTGCTTGATCTGCTTCTGTGGCGCCATCTAGCGGTTTCTTAGCGGCTTCCTTGTTATCTCCTGGGTTTTCTTCAGGCTAAAAAGAAAAACAACCGAGTTAAATATCCACACACATTACATTTGATGATAACATGCAAGTTGGATGTTGTTACGCAACTCATGAGCTAATTTCGTACCATTAGATTTGAAATAAATTGCCTCTGTTTAAAAGATCTCAGAATCAAGGAATCTCGCAGATTCGTAGAATTCGTTCCATACAATCGTGCAATTTTACAAAATTGATACCTATGTGTTTTCGTATTTAACTGAAATGTGTATGCGTTCATGTCAAGAGGATATGAGTTTGAACTAAGAAGTGCAAACAATAATACCACCTCTGCAAAAAGTATTTTGCTAAGTTTTCTTGCAATCATTTTATTTTTGTTTTTATTCAATATAATGCACAGAACGATGCGGCAGTCATAACGAATTCTGGAAAAGAACGAATTTTGAAACAAAAAAATAAATTATTTCATAACATTCACTGGGCATTTTTTTAAATTTCTGGATACATTTAGAAGAATTTCCTTCATGAATCGAAAGAAAGCGTTACGTTTGAGAGATCTCTCATTGCTATCTATAGCAAAACCACGCAAGGTTATTTTAATGGAACTTGAACAACCTCTTTCTTTCTTCCACTGTCATGAGATACGTTTGCACCTTTCTGATTCTTCTCAGCAGTTCTCTTCTGTCCGTGTTCCTTACCTACAAGATAAAATAGCAGTTTTTTTCTGGATTCAAATTATTCACACCAAAAGACATATAAAGCATGCAGCAGAAAATGGCAAATAAAACATTAAACCAGTTGCTACGAGTTTCTATCAAACCACGTTTGTCTTACTTCACTAGTTAAGGCCAGTTCTGCCAACGTTCAGAGGGTGAGTAGCAAATACTGTGAAGGGATATAAGCTAACCATTGTGCACAGCTTTTCTGAGCAGATCAAATAGATGCAATCCCATGATTAGTGGGCAGATAATAAATTCCTACTCGGATTAACTCAGGAGAATAATGGTTTCATCGTAAAACTGTATTTTAGCTTCGAACGATCAAACGCTTAACAACAAAAAACGAATCGGGCAAGCAAAGGCATTCAAGGGTTTGGCAATGATATGGAATCGAACTCCACACAGTATGACTTTGAGTGAACTCGCCAGTTTCACTCCAAAAAAGTGAAAGATGAAAAACGAAATAAAATGCGTAGCGATGACAAGTCAGGGACACCAATTGCTAATTACTACCAGGAAATCATTTGATTTAAATCAAGCTATAAAATTCAAAAAAATCATATGGAGTTTTGAAGCTCTGTTTAGAATTCTTAATAGTTTTTTACTTATATCAGTATAGAACGCAAGAACTTCTCATGGTGCCACAAGTTAAAAGCAAAGAAAGTTTCATTAATCATAGCTGCTATGAGGTCACAGATTCTATGTCAGTGGTTCTTAACCTTTTCTCTACCACGCCTCCCTTAAGTAATTGTCCTTTGTTTTAAGGCCACATGGTATTAAATAAGTTTTAAAAACAAATGTATTTATTGCTAAATTTATTGTTCAAGCTTTCCATGTTACAGAGCTCGTAAGGCAGGCCTGCACAACATGCAATCCGCGAGGCTGCATCCCCTCGGAGCTTTCTTGCGGTCCGAGAGACCTTCCTCGATTGCAGAAAATGTTGCAAAAGCAAGCCTGTTCTTCAAATAATAATCAATCGTCGTTCAAGAATTTCTTCCAAAGTACAACGAAATGAAATGGAATAGACTTTTGCAGCCGGCGGCAAATTAATGTTGATCAATTTGGCACTTTGAGCTTTCTGAGTTCTGCAGGTCTGGCGTTAATGGCTTGCTTCCCTCCCCCTGGAGGGGAGCATCAATGAAAATTTGAGGTGTGCACATCTGGTTAAGAAACACTGTTCTATGTCAACCAACTGCAAAAATGACATGTAGACTGAAATCACTAATCCTTGGAGATTGAGAACTCTTCGAATGTCACAAATTTGAAAGTGTAGACTAGCATAAAGTGAAAGTTGCATCTGAATCCATCAAACATATAGGCTGTTGGCTAAAAAGATAGTTATAGAACATATTTTTAATTCACATTAACATATATATCATAGGTTTTTACTGTTTTATGGATGTAAGTTATAGTTTTGCAGAAGCTGAACTGTGAAAGTTTCGTTACAATAATAATTTTAGCAATAGACTTCGCCCCAACAAAGCTGGCAAGCTTGTATGTACAAGCTACGCAACATGCCATGCGAGTCAATGAATTTGCTTAAACTGATGGTTTGAGTATTGCCATTTCAACAAATATTTTGTAAGCCTGTACTCGTGCTATGGGCTGATTCGCATTAAGGGATATTTCACAAGTGTAAATATAAATTGAATGAAAGTTCAGATGTTTCTAGTTAATGCACTTGAAGTCAACAAAGACACAAACATTATATTAAAATAAGTTCTTTAAATTAAAACTTAGAAAGGTTAGGTGGTCACCCCCTACATATCAAACCAAAAACAACATAAAAATAAAAAAATCTGATTTAAATCAAAAAAATCCGATTTTTTTGATGTTTTTTTAAAAACATGATTTTTCTCAAACCTGATTGCTACAGTAACAGGGTCAAATTGTAGAAAATGAAAGAAGACATTAAATCATTAAAGACATTAAATCATTACTGTACATTAAATGTTTTTAAGGTATGCCTAAGCCTGATCTATACAAATAGCTTTTAGATCTGCAAGCTGGTACACGGAGACCCAATAAAATTTCGGAGGTAGTGACTAGCGATTAATAGAAAAGAGCAAATGTAACAAACAAAAAAAGCTTACACTTCGCTGTCTACAAAAGTGACCTCAGTATTTCAAACAACACCACAGCTTTTCTCTGTTGCTACCTTTGAAGACCCCTTGAAAAAGTTCGAACCACAATCTATGATCCTCCGTCCCATTGGCCTTGGTAGATGAAACAATAAAATGAAAAAAATGATGTGAGGTGGCAGCACTCACCTAACGCAACAATTTTGTTTTACAGAAAAATTATTTGTCAGATGCCAGGTTGCTTTTTGTTTAAACTTAAACCAAGGAAAGCCTGACATTTCGCTACGGTCAATATACATTTTGATCAATCAGCTGATAAAGTTTCCTCGACAACTTGCTTTTCAAGGTGCAAACATGTAAATACAATGCATGCCGTTAGCGAATCAAATAACCTGGCAGCTCGTCCTTCGTGACGATTGAATGATCAGCAGGGTCTCTTCTACGCTTCACTTTGGAATAGAGGTCTCCAGAAAGAACATCGATTCGTCCTTCCTTCAAGTCCTCCCAAAAGGGATCCTTAACTCGAGGTTCTTCTTCAGCGTCGGAATCAATCGAATCAGACGTGCTCGAAGAGACGCGCCTTGACCATTTTCCTTTAAATTAAACTCACATATCGTTTCTCCGCGTTTTCACCAGAGAAGCTTCAAACCAATCACGAAGCACTGTGTTAAAAAAGAAAACACAAACCCGCCACTAACCTTTTCACGACGTTTTTCTCATAACCCAATCTTAGTCGCTTTAATTAGTAGAATTTGGCAAAACCGTTTTGCACAGATAAAAACACGAAATATGAAGAGCCATATTTATGTTGCTAACCGCAATGTCAGTCTTCGCCTACTTACAACTGCCCCCAGAAACAATAAACTGATGAATTACAAAAATAAACTTGTGTGCGTTGGCGATCGGGATGGAAAAATAGAATAAATCACATATCATGCAAGTTATCCAACTAATTATAAATGAAAAGATGGTGATAACCGTGTGTCTCGCTACACAGGAAAGACAGTCGACGAACAATTTTGCGTCTAAGCACTTAAATTACATCTAATCAAGATAAATACGTACAGGATCGCACCCGGTGGGACTAAGACAGCACAATGTGATTCTTTTTCAAAACATTCCAGTTTGCTGAAGCAAGGCAAAGAACACTGCAGCATGTCGCCTGACAACAGGGTTCAGAGCTAAAGCTGAATTTTATACAGTATGTTAGGTTATGAAGTAGGTCGCAAAAGCGCATTTTCCTGTATCATACAAAAATCTGTAACACCAGACGTACCATAAGAAACCTGATTACAAGGAGACTGTTAGTTGCAGCAACCGACGCTTTGCAAGATGAAATCGTGACTCGACCAAGTCATGACTTGATTCTGACTCGACTCGAAAAATTTTTAGATGACTCTGACTCGACAAAGATGACTGGGGCACATCACTGCAACTACGGTAAGTAAATGCTATCTAAGGAAGGGGGATTTTCTGTGTGTTTTACAAGGAAATAAAGACCTGCGGGGGTATTTTACCCAATACTCAGGTACCTGCCTACCACAACTCCAAATTAAACGTGTTGAAGTTGTCTTGTGCACTGGCCACAAAAGAATGATTTTCACCAAACAATGAACAGGGTGGCAAACACTTGGATTGCAAAAGAAAAGTCATGTCAAGAATTCTATCTTTACCTAAATACAGAAACCAAATTATACCACCATTTGGTACCACTGCAGTCTCATGGTTAAGGCAGCTGCAATTCAGCAAAGAACTCAGCTCGGTGAGGAATGGCAGTACTTACAAAAATTGTTGAAAAACTATGTATACATGACACGCCACACCTGTGCTTCACACTCTAGTTGAGACTTTGTATGAATAACGGGGTGGCATGTTCATTCACACAAGATCATCAATTCCATAACAAAAGCATGAAAAAAACTTGTCTCAAACAAAAATACCTTTCGCAGCAGTTCCACCTTTACCTCGACCTCTGCCTTTACTGATTTTTTTCCCAGATAGATTGGATTTGTTAGATTTTGTTTTTTGTCCTGTGTTTTTCTTTGAAATTCCCTTTTTGAAAATTGTTTGACCAACCTCTGTAAAAATAAGACAAAAAATTGCTACAATCACAAAATCACTTTAAAAACAGTGAGAAAACTGCTCTACAAATTCATCAAGTTTGCCAATTGTACATTACGTCTTGAGCAAAATTAAATTAATTTCAATAGAGACTTTGCTATTTCTTCTTTTATGCAAAACCTCAGTCTGAAGAAAACGTCTACAACAGGCCTGCACAACTCAGAAAGCTCGAAGGGCCAAATTGATCAACATAAACTCGCCGCGGGCTGCAAAGGTCTATTTCGTCATAGTGTGGAAGAAATTCTGAAAGGACAAGTAATTATCCGAAGTCGGGCTTTTGCAACATTTTCTGCAACTGAGTTCTCACGGGCCGCATGTGGCCCGCGGGCCGTATGTTGTGCAAGCCTGGTCTACAAACATACAAACACATTGGCAACAAAAAACAAGTTTCATAGTACAGTGCGTTCTCACAATATTGACACTCCAGTTGCTGAACTTCCATGTTCTTGTAATCAAAATGGTCTGTCACTGAAACTGTCATGCCACCAAGCACAATAGCACACATTCTTCAACCATTTTTCATTGCTAAATATAATCAAAACAATATGCTTGGGACAAACTAAGATAGTTAATAAAAAGCAAAATAATCATGCCATAACATTACAAATCGTCTGACATCAGCTGACACACACACCTATTTACCATCATCTGATGACAATTTATCATCCCCCACATGTCTTTTTTTAACATGTTTTGCGATGTAAGCCTGAAAACAAAACAAAAAATTTACAAGCATGGCTTTAAATATATATATTTTTTCAATCAGTATCAACAGACCTCGGCATTAACAGATTGATCTCTGAGCTAGTTCACAAAAATTGTTGCAATAAAGTGCTCAATTCAAACATAACAGATGACTTCAAATTATACAAACTGGCTTTACAGCTTCAAACCCACATTTATCTTTTAGAATTGTAAGTTCACAATTGTTATAGTGATGAAATACACAGCACATATAGATATAATTTACATTTAGTAAGTCTTCACAGCTTAACAAATTGTCTCTTGGTTCCCATGTGTCAGCATTTACATCATAACCCTTCCATCGAACCCTATAAAAACAAAATATTACAAGGGATACATTAAAAATATGCTTGAAGCATAAATAATTCTTTGTACAAGATGTCATCTGATTTCATAGTTTCAATGCATTTAAAGTTGGTTAATATAGAAATGTAAACTTTTCATCTAAAAATCAATAAAGTCAACTGAAATTAACAAAATGTGACAATCAGAAGCTATATTAGCATAGTTTAATTGACTAAAGAATACTGAATAACCTATATAATCCTAACCCTAAACCTGCAAAACCCTAAATGTATAACCCTAACCCTAAAACCCTAATCCTGTAAGCCCTAAACCTAAAACTCTAAGCCTAAAACCCTAAAACTATAATCCTAAACCTGAAACTCCATAAAGCAAAAGCCATAAACCTCATCTCTAAGCTAAGTCTCAAAACCTATTATCCTAAACCAGAAATTGTGAGCTGAGCACTGTAACAAAAGCCAACCACAAACCTTAGCAGAGCGGAGACATCACCACCAAGACCACTCTATCATTCTATAAAGAAAGTCTGAACCTGCTTTCTTTTTGTAGTGACTAAACCTAATCATGCAATGAATCAGGTGGGTGCCGGCTAACTAGCAGTTGACCCTAGCATAGCCAATGCCGGCTATGTAGACACTTCCTTTTGGATTAGGGTTTAGAATAAGGGTTTATGATTAGCTTCAGGCTTAAGATCAATTTTGCTCATATGATTTTTTACTCCTTCAAAAGAGTGAAAACCAGATACAATTGTTTAGACACTGGGTAGTGGCTGTAGGAAAGCCGCAGACCTTCATTTTTTAAAAATTATTCATCCACCACCTATCATGTGAGATTATCCAGATAAAATGCTAAGTTCATCACACTACTGAAATGGTGAACATGGTAGAAGGGAAGTGTCTATGGCTGTTGTGCAAGTAGTTGTCAGTTCAGGTCCCACCACTGCTGTTTTTGCTTTGGTAATTGTGGTTACACTTATGATGGGACCCGTTTTTATTTACTCTTTCAAAAAGTTTCAAAAACTTTTGGATTTACGTGTGACAGGGTTTAGGCTTAAGGTTTGGGTTTAGTACATTACTAGCAAGCATAGTGTAGTCTAGCACACACTTGTCATCCGTTAGTGTCATGTGGCAGGCAGCAGATGACTAATTTTTTTTGAAGATATGATCTTGTTTATCACAATTGTTGTCGCTAACATTGTTGTGGTATTTCTAAGCATTGCTAAATGCAACTTAGTGAAGGATATAATAACTTATCCACTATTTGACTTGGTCAGTTTTTAGCTGAACACCAAATCAGAAAATGGCATTCAAAGTCATCTAGGCTACTTGCCACCATGCACTTACAAAAAATATATGCACAAAACCCACCAGAGTCGAGTATTTATGAAGTTACGCACAATGAAAATTTCACCTTGCGTAAGACACCCTACCATAACCACTTCACCTGCCATGACAGCAACAACACTGAGAGAGAAGTGCCAAGTCATTGCATCTGCAGACGGAAGGTTTCAGCCTAGGGCTTTAGGTTTATGTTTGTAGGGCTAGGGTTTTAGGCTTTAGATTCAGAGCTTTAGGTTTGGGGATTTAGGGTTAGTGTTTTATGGTCAGAGTTTTAGGGATAGTGTTTAGAGCAGGGTTGGATCAATTACAATTGTAATTGAATGTAATTACATATTTTCATGTAGTTGTAATTTTATTTGCAATTGATATTTTTTGTTCTTGTGTAATTGTAATTTGGTTGTCAGAATTTTTTATAAGTTACAATTATAATTACAATTACAGCTAACAAATGGCTGCAGCATCCGAAGATTTAAAACAGCAGAAGTAGAAGTGTGTACTGTGCTGTGCACAAGGTTAAGATATGACAGCGATGTCTTGTGTCCTTAACACTTTGAGAGCCAGCGTACGATAAATTCATACTTCGATTTCAGCCTAAAAGAGCAGTTTTCGGTTGGCTTATCAATGCCCTAGCTCCTCTGCCGATTGCGCTAGAGAGCTGTTCAAGGGCTCAAACGGATCGGCCAGTCTAGTAGATTGCACTCGAAAAAAATTTTGTGGTTGGGGTTGCAGATTTTTTGGCAGTGACGTCATAAGCGAAGTAGTTTCGTGGCCATTTTTGCTCATGTTACCTGGCCTAGGGCCCAATCGCTAGGCCAAAGTATTTCGCTGAAGTTTTTATTGGAAACTAGGCTCAACTCCGAGTCTTTTGAGCCTTTGATCGACTTTCTAACGTTTCTGGTTCAAACGTTATGATCTAAAATAAACAAATTAATTAATTATCTAATTAGCTAATCAGTCAAATATTTTTACTAACTTACATCATAACTTTTGAACCTGAAACCCCAGCAGGTCATCTAAAGTATCAAAAGACTCGGATTGTAGCCTAGGTTCCAGTAAAAACTTCAGGGAAATACTACCACCTAACGGTTGGCGCCCAGGGCCAGGCAAAGTGGGCCAAGGTGGCCTGAAAGTCCTCCACTTATGACGTCACTCACAAAAAACCC
>JGI24158J21664_10003860_pt1 | contig 19059 bp, 9 predicted proteins | sample Ectturendosymbi3_FD_21664 | JGI IMG/M metagenome (IMG submission 21664)
GAGTTCAGGAGATCGAGCGGCTGCGCAGGAGAGCGCCATCATTGCTCGTCAGCGAAGTGACTTCAGCGAAAGTTTAATATTCGATACATTCCAACTGTGAGTGACATAAATGAATGTTTTGGCCACTTTGAAATATAATCTCATTTTGAAGTTTGCTGATTTTTTGTTGTATATTTGGTTCGTTCCCATGGATAAAAAAGCAAAGAGACGTAATTTGATTGTAGTGATTAAGCTTTTCTAGGCAATGTTTAAAACTTCATTGGAGTTAACGATGGTATCCCTTTCATTTATGAGACAAACAACTTTTGTATATATGTTTAGCGTTTTCAAGACAGTACCTTTTGTTATTAAGTGTCAAAAGCAACGAGTTTAATTTCATATCAACTGCTTGATGTATTTTTTGAATTGTATAGAAACAATGATGGGGGACACGTGACCAGAAATATACAAGCCCGCGATAGCATTACAACTTTTGACATTGATGCAGTGAGCATGGAGCAAGCAGAGGGTATGTAGTAACGTAGCATGTAGACCTAACTGGCTGCAGATGATTTTGACAATACCCGACTGCAAGCTGAGAGATGACGTTTTTCCACTTCAACTTTAGTTATGTGCTTCTATTTATTTTATTGACAAGCTCAAAAAGTTAGTTTTTGTTTATTGAAACTCTAGAAAGTCAATGAAATTTAATCAAATTAGCAAAAAAATTTTTACTTGAGGTATCATTTAGTTTGAAAGAAGAAGCCAATGTTTTGCAGATTTTTCCAAGGTTTAAACAGAAAAACATCAAAGTTGTTTTTCATAATAACTTAATCTTTTCCAGAATTCGATTAACTGCATTACTTCACTTGAATTACAAAGACTACATCAACATTTTCGTTTATTTTTCCGTCAAAAATACTCTGCTGAAAAAATGAAATTACAATCAGTATTATCACAACTGATTAATGAAGATTAAATTAATTTAATCTGTATTAACACAACTGAAAAGAGCGAAAGATGTCTACTCCGTAGGCAAATTATATACTCTGATAAGACGATTACGTCTGATTCTTCGATGTGAACGGACTCTTTTTGATAGATATAATATAATGCAACTATTCTTAAACTTGTAATTAATTAGAAATCGCAATTACAAATACTGTTTTAAATAGAATGAGAAAATGAGAGCAATACATACACATACTGTATATGAAATGTGTGATCAATTTAGATTTTCTCTACTTGACACTTTCAATTTAGATTTAAAATTGTTGTAGTGGGCCTCAGTACTGGCTAAAGTTTTACAAATATAGAAAAAGAGTGGGGAAAGTAATTCAACAGTAGTTTCAAGAAATCTTCATGATCGTTCATTTTCCAAATGCTCTAAATTCTACCATACATTGTAATTTTTTAAGATTAGTAGCTTTTGGTACGAATAATGATTGAAAAAATAAACGCGCAACAAATTCCTTACCGTACCTAACATCGACCTACCGTACTGAAAATTTAATTAAACACTCTCTTTCAAAAGCTTAGCACTGTTTCAAAAGTTAAAAGCGCCTGCAAAGCAGGGGCTACACTTTTCTGTGCATTACGGACGACACACTGAGCACACAACGCTTCTTTGCCTTGTCTTAACCTTGCGTAGCTAAAGCAACCGAAACTGTAATTGCTGGCCTTTGGTTAATAAAAAATGGTGGAATAGTTTAAAACAACCATGAGATTGTGATTGATGCTGCAGAATTTCATAACGTTGAATTGAAATCATTGTAACCACCACCACTGACAATACCAAACGACGCACAGCTTCATTACACGCAATAGGAAATCGTAGCTCAAATTATGGTGATTTTAAAAAGATTCAGTTAACTACACCAAAGACCGGTGGATTTAGCAACGGTGTTGCAAGTTGTGCAACATTTGATACATTATTTCGTGTGTTATCTCACCAGTTCTGTTTACTTCTACGCTCAGTCCGTTGATAGATAAAAGTAAACATAAAAGTATAAGACAAACGAAAGTGATGTGTTCAATGCAAGTTTTTCAGTGAACTGAGCAGACGATGGTTCTATTTCCAGGCTATTGTTGTGTTAAGAATGTTACCTTAAATTCAGAAAAGAAAGCGGCTCAAGTTAGACATAAATGTAGAAAATCCTCAAAAGTGAAGTTTCCATATAGTTTGACATTGGATGGGCCAATCAACGCAATGGTGATTACCCATCAACGGACACATAACTAACGTTGTGAACAGAACGTATACTTTTTTTTCAATTTAATGAAACGCTTGTTCAATAAACAATTAAATGTCTGAATGAAAAGTAAATTGCGTACAGGGGAAAAAGAAACAACTTTTGTGGTCTTTAAAGGTCTAAACTAGATTGGAATCTAAATTTCATTTTAATTTTAATGCTTTGAGACAGACACGAAGTATGGTGGTCCATGCGTGCTACCCTAAAAAGTTTTTGTGTCTGGCATTTTTTTGAAAAAATAAACAATAAAAAACGTTTCAAAACCAAAAAAATCTTACTTTCGTTTCGAAAACATTTTCGTTTCGCAAATGTTTACTAAATAAAAACATTTTCGTTTATAAATGAAATTATTTTTGTTTCGGAAACACTTTCACTTTTGTTTGCAAATTAAAATATTTTCATTTCAAAAACAAAAACAATTTTATTTTTGTTTCGGAAACACTTTAGTTTCGCAAATTTTTCCTAAATGAAAAAAAAAAAGACATCGACATAAGAGAATCTGCAAATCAAGCCTTATCAAGTGGAAACACTGGCCCTCAACCGAGGGTGGCACGCATGGGTCACGACGAAAAGCTTGATGCGATTTCTTTTAATTTATTTCACGAAGTGTTTCCGAAACAAAAGTGAAAGTGTTTCCGAAACGAAAATACAATTTTTCAAAACGAAAATGTTTTAGAAAACATTTGCGAAACGAAAGTGTTTTCGAAACGAAAGTAGAATCGTTTTGTTTTGCTTTTTTTAAAAAAAATGGCAGAAACAAAAATTTTTAAGGGTGGCACGCATGGGCCACCACACAGGAAGTCCATAGAGTTCAAGTAAGTGCAAACATTTTCTGTCATTTTTATTTGCGTAGCATGCATCCTGCTTGACGGGTCGAAAAGGATATTTTCAAGAATTGTTTAAATTTGAACATTCTTGTTATGCACCCTTACCTGACAACAAGGTAGAAATGCCGCGATGAAGAAAAAGGCTTTAACCTGCTGTCTGGAGGTATTTTGCTCGCTTTCGAATCTTATACAAAAGAACAGTTACAGTACATTTAACTTGCAAATGTACAGAAAGACACATACCTTGCCGAGACCCACTAATGAACAACAATTATTTAAACACATGTTTAACAAAAAGCAAATTTGGCACACGGCTGTCTTTAACGTTTATCACAATGGCCATTTAATTTTACCAGCGAATTTTCTCTCACAAATGTGCTTTTACAGTATCTATCATAAAGAATCCTTTCGCAGCAAATAATCAAACACTGTATGTGTTTACAGAGTATCTACTGTACTTCACCTACTTAGTTGGCATCTTTACCCCTTATTCAAATAAAATTGAAGCGTGTTTTTAGTAACACTTCAATCTTCATCATAATGACCATCCGTGTCAAATGGTTTTAGCTGAAATTTAAACTTTTTTTCAATTATTCCAACATTTATGATCAGTAGAGAAGCACAAGGTTAGACCTTGTTAGCACCTGGTTCCTTTCTGTAGACGAGTTGAATGGTTCTCGTTGAACTGAGATTTCCAATACAGATTTTAATTCTAAATGTGTTGCGTTATGAAAATGCGCCCCATACGTTTCACTACAAAGATTTGATGAAAGATCAGCTGAACGAAGGTCATTGATTTTATGACACAAAAAATGAATGTTATTAGAAATTTTTTTTTGTAACTGTTTTGGTGAGGTCGGGAAATCCTCTGAAACCTTGCTTTTCGGCTTAGTTAATATTAATTTGATTCTGGAATTTAGCGCCTGCCACCGTTAAGTTACGAGTAAAACTTCCATTCAGCCGAATGAAACGAAGTTTAATCCTAGGAAAGAGATCTTTTATCGAAACTTTCTTGGCTGCAGCAGGTTATGAAGTGCCACTGCCACCTACCTTCATTTTACCAGATTGCTCCCTGCCACAGAGACATGACAAAATCAGAAATGATTTTGATGTGACTTTATCCGCAGCCAAAATCAATAGGACGTTCCAATTGAAAGTTTAAATTCTGAAACCTGGTGAGGTTTAGTGCTTTTATTCCCAGATTATTTTTATATTTTACTATTTCTGATTCATTCTTGATGAGAATCGGTGTAGTGCTTTCCTTCCTGTCAACTCAGCACGTTTAAGATAGACTTTCGCTTGTCACTTGCGAAAGTATTGAAGTGCTACTCTTGTTGATATTATGGCATCTCTTAACTAATGGCTCCTCTCACAAACCTTCACAAAGCCGCACCATTCTATTCACTATCGCGCACGATATTTTCATGAAGCATCATATAAAGAAATTGGTTGGTCTGCAAAGCCGTCTTCACTGGTGTGATTCGTGCATAACTATGAAAATCAGCTTTTTTGGTTGCTAAACACCAGTCTTTTGGGGTAGGCCTATTACCATAAAAACCAATGATTTTCGTTTTTTAACCTGCTGTATGGAATTGTAGAAACTTTGAAAAATAGAAGTTTCTAAGTTTGGTTTGATGTCTCTCAAGCGTGTTAGTGCGGCCTTTATTTTTATAGACGGATTTTGTATTGCAAACCCAGTCCAAATGGTTACGTTCAAGAAAGTTTTTATTCAAGTTTACACGCCCTACTCGTTGAAGAAAGGAGAACAAGCGAACATAAAATTATCTGTATTTAACTATAATTCGGATGGATCTATAAGGGTGAGTGAATTTCTTTAGTTTGCATTTCAAAACAATGTGAAATGTTTGAATTTACATTAATTATGCGTATTTTACTGAAATCTTTCTTTACATATTCAAACGTCTGCTTACGAATTTATCCGTTATAAACAAGACTTTTTTATATCTCTGTTAGGCTTTTCACTTTGTTCCTGCAAACATTTTTGACGCATGAAAATCTATGCAAGTACAGGAAATACATTGCACGTCACAACAAAACCTCGATTATTTGATTAAATCTGTGTTATAGACTTGTTTAAACTGTAAACGTTCTGCTTAAGTGAAGTTATAAGCATGAAAAAAAAATATTCAGCACGTAGCATTTCTATTTTTCACTGTAGTCCTGTACAGTAAAATATTCAGGTAAAAAGACTTTGAGTTCGACAAAGACCATACGGGGAGATTTTGTTTACTTTTCAGGTTTGGCTTCACGTAAAACCAGATGAGAACCTTTGTACTCATTTCAAATCAGGTAAAGAATCGTAGGTTTGCTTGCTATACGATACGTTGTAATGGGTATCTAGTACTCATTGCATTGACAAGCTCTTGGACTGACAGATCAAGGTTTTAGTGTTTCCGGTAGAAAGCTCATTTGCATCAACAATAAAATGTATTTTTTGCATATAAAAGCTAATCAGTATATATACTTATCCTTTTAGAAGAAATGGCTTAAGATTTTTATAGAACTACCCCACCTATTTAACAGCGTGTTGAGCATGAGTGCAATGTACCGCATTCGAGACCGTACTGAACATTCTTAAGGTAAAAGAAAAAAAAGTTTCATTCTACTCATTTTGTACCCCTGCGGAGTGTCATGAGTGATCTGCCTGTGCCTATCTGCTCGTGAAAGTTTCCCTTGCATCCATCCATTAATGAGCATGGGGCTGGACAGGCCTAAAATACCCTTTTCAAGCTTTCTTTGTGACCGGATCGAGATTTGACCCAACCAATCAGCTTCAGAGTGGCCTGCGCTCCATCTCACTTTACCACTAAGCCGGTACTTTTTAACCTGCCGTGAATCAATACGTAACATTTTAAGCTCAAGAGTGATAACACGTAAAAGAATAATAGAGGTTACGCGCCAAGGCAGCGATGGAGAAAATACTTCACATCTTAGCAAAATGTGTCACAGTAAATTTTCGAAAAATCATCCTAGAGAGATTTCAGCACGTTAGCTTACAAATGTTTTCCATCACCCAGCTGCCAGGGCGATACAACTGTTTGCGACTAGGAAGTCCGGATGAGTACCCTTTCACTTGTTTTGCTTATACGAAGTCCAACCAATTTGCAGATTCTCTTGGTATCGATATTGTTACTTCTGGCAGCTGCTGAAACGAGTTGCAGATTTAATTGTAAAAATAGATATCTGTTTCTGAGGCAAGTCAACCCGAAAAGTTCGAAATGACATGGGTCCAAAAGTGATAAGTCGATTTGATCTTGCTGCAAGATGTTGAACGATGATTTTCAGATGATAAAGCGAATTAGCCTGCATAGGGGTAAAAAAAGAAAATTTGATTAATTAGCAACAGATTGACAGTACGTAGCAATATACTGGTTTTAGTTGTATTACCAAAATTTTAAAGACTTGCCTGTTCTATTTAAGTCTTTCTTCGCCGTAAATACATATGTTTGACAAATTTATCTTCAAAGTGTTTCGAGATACCTTTCCATTTTGCAGGAAAATGGTCCTTCTTTGCTGATGTCGGATTATCGATAAACGACGCCAATTCTGTCAGCCTGAACGTCTTACCATTGAAAATACCACAATCTGGAAAAGCTAGTCTTGAGTTCAAGGTCACGCGGCCTGGTGAGCCTGAAGGCGGAATACTTGACAACATATTACGAGAAATTCGTATTGAGGTAAATTTGTAGCAATAAGGAAAGCTCAAATCGATCATTTTCTGGATTCAATTTTGCTATGAGGCGTTTCTGGTTATATGATGTCCTGGGAACACATTTTGATAAACATTTGGGAAAATGAAAATAGTCCGAAAGCCCTTCACCCATTTTGGAATGAAATTAAACTCCGACACACACACCGGCAAACTGCAGGAAGGCTTCAGTAGTTCATGATAAAGCTGCTAAAAATTAACTTTGCTGTTTGCCCAACTGCCTATGACATTCAGCTTCTTACTATTAACGCAGGAACCCGGTGAAGTGAAAGACATTACTGGAACTTTTCCAGTCGACCTTAAACGCGACCGACGAACAAGCTTTGATATGGACTTCGCATTTCCTGAAAGATATGTAGTTGGATCTCGCCATTGTGAAATTTACGCTTACAGTAAGTGTAAACTTGTCCATCAAGAAACGTATCCCAGCAGTCAATAATGCAACTAACCTGGTACGAACTCAAAAGCTCTAGGTTTAGGTTTGCTGCAAGGTTTCTAGGAATCAGCCGACTGGGCTCTATGCTGTGAAGACTGTGGGGTGATTCGTTGTTGCATATGTTTGTTTTCAAGTAATTAGTCTCCACGAAGGTGACGCAGACGAATTTATCAGCAAATTCGAAATAGATTTCTTAATACAAGAAATTCGATGATTGATTCAACTACAGTACGTCACCTTTGTGGAGACTAATTGTTTAACCTCCTACAAAATCTAAAAATTTGTGATTTTTAGAACCTGTTGTTTTGCCGAACGTAATATACCATTGCTCAAGTCTTTTAATAGGCATTATGGTTTTTGGTGTTCAGCATGGGCGTCGGAAGGGGACCTGGATTTTGAATATTCTAGTAAAAAAAGATTGTTTTCTTGGTTTCGAGTGAGAATAAACAAATTTCCCCACTTATGCACCCTGGCAAAATTTTGGAAAAACTCCTGGTGGTTCCACGTGGAAAATATCCTTCCGACGCCCATGGTATTGAGGGGGTTCGATTGCTTATTCGTGGTAGTGTCGCTTGTATAATTGTATGCTTTATTATGAAGATGTGGTATTGAGAAGATGAAAGCTCGTTGCTGACTTTCCAATGCACAACCAAAAAACACAGGATTTGAAAACAAGCTGCGCTCCACTTCAATTTTTAAAATGACGTCTCTTGAAACCTTATACGTGAGTGAAAAAAGCTCATAAAAACAGCAATGCAAACAAGTTTATAAAAATCAACAGAATCAGCCATAGGTCTCATGGCAGAGAGTTTAGAAAGCAACTTCCGAGGTGTTCTTCAACAAAGAGTTCTTTGTTGAAGAACACCTCGGAAGTTGCTTTCTAAACTCTCTGCCAATGGCAAGATTCGATTTTACAAGATGAAACCAGGTACTTGTTTTACCCACGAACTGAAGCTGCTCCAAATACACTAAAAAGCTTTAAATTTGTTTAACAGTTATCTACGCTAATGTGAATACTGCAGAACACTTTCTCGCTTGTTTCCACAAACATTTTGCTTTCAGCAATGCGTTTTTGGGGAGCGTTTACAAAAGTGAACATTTTCTGTGTCGCTGTTTGTTTTTATTAAACGAAATGTTGATGTTTAAATCGCAGCGCATACGACAGACCTCCGTTTCAAACCTCTGAACCGAAACCTAAAGTTGCTGTTGTATCAAAACCGCACTTGTTATCTGAGACCCCGGATTTATTTTGAAATGATTTTCACTTTACCTGAAGTCAGAGAGGCTAAAATTTTTAAGTTTTTTACTTCAGCCAAGTGTCAGCATGTTTACATAAATATTACACAATAGCCCCAATATCAAACAAATTGAAGACAGGGCCAATGTTCTAAATAAGGAAATAATATTACAAAATTGATTAAAAAGCATAAAGTATCTGGAATAAGAAAGATTGGCATCCATTTTTTATGGAAGCTTTGCTGTAATCCATTTTTCATCCCATGCCCACGGATTGTGAGTTAATCTGTTTTTCCTTTCCAGGCTTCGTTAATTTTTTTACTGCTGTCTGTTGTGTTTTTTCTAATTTTGTAAAACCGGTTGTCCGTTCAGGATGCTGTATTCTCTGTGGATTATGCGATCCGAAATAAAACCTATGGGACCTATAATAACGTATATTTGCGTTGACGGTAATTTTGTCAATTCTGACTGAACGTTCGATAAAGTGATTGCAGTAGTTCGGATGATGTTCATTATTCTTCTGCTGAAACAATAAAGGGAATAAGTGCACCGATAGCTTTTCGCAGCGCTTTTTTCCCGACTGAACATAAGAGCTTGCAGCAACACCACTGCAGTTCAATTGCAAATGTACTGATGATGATAGCAGCAGTTATCGCAATGTCTACGTAATGTCGTTTACATTTTTTCTTTGGCCGTTATTTTCATTATCAGTATAAGTGTCATTGACTGATTTTTTAAAAATTGCAGACTACGTCGCAACTTAAGTGGCACAGTTTGTTAGTGGTGTAGTGCCAGCTAAGTGGTATGTTTGGTTGAGTGCATGGGCGTCAAAGGGAGTTTTTCACGGGGAGAGCAATAGTGGATTTTTCCAGGGGTAGCCAAAAAGATGTTTCCAGAGGGGGGACAAAAGTGGTGAAATTTCATTTTCCCCAATCGAAACTAAGAAAACAAACTATTTTGCTAAAAATTTAAGAAACAAATGTCAAATTTCAAAATCAAAGGGAAGGTCAAATCCCCCTCGTCTCCTCAGACGCCCATGGTTGAATACGTGCCACCAGCACCAAATATTGCAGGTTGTGTTTGATTCCTGGTTGGTCATATCCAAGACTTGCACAACGATACTTAAGACGTGCTCGGCGTTAACGGGCGCGTGCAAAAAAACAGTGCACACGCGGTGCTGCTATTGGCTCGCCATCAATGCTTCAATGCAGCGTTTATTGCAAAATTAGCCGGGTGGCCCCCGGCGCAAGCAAGCGGAGATGTGCGCCGCAGATCACCCTGAAAGAAGCACAGAAAGCGAGCGCAACTGAAGTGCGACTACGTCGTAGATATTTTGGTGAGACAAATGGTTTTGTCCGTAAGCTGCAGTGCTACTGAAGTCAGCATCAGGTGCTCTTTAATAATCATACTTGGTGGGTTTTGCTCACACGTTTACCGGGCCTTGCTTGACAGCGGTACGGATTTGATAGGCCCTTCTTTCCTAACATAAGGAATTGGAAGCTTGGTAGTATATAACTTGTAATGTTCAAAACTGTGGCAATTTACAGTATACCTAGACTTTTCGAGTGTTTGGCTTCATGAAAATTAAAATTCTTCAAGATATTTACTCTTTCTGCGCACTGCGCACCACTGATTGCGAACAAAGTTAAATAATATTTTTGTCAAACAATAGTGGTACTGAAATTACCTTTTTCCAAAAAAATGCAGTAACTGCCCACTTCCCTTATCATGGCTAATGTATGTTGAAGTGAACGCTACCGACTCCTTCAAGGGTTAACTGCCGAAATTCTTTGGTATGCATAGTGTGGAAAAGAAGCCGGGTATTTTTACGGAGACATTGTTAGGAAGCCATACAATAACCTTCTGTCGTGATACAACGCGTATTTGATGACGCCGAAAAATTCTGCGTACCGGTCGCTGTACACTACAGTAAAAACAACTGCTTCTGGAATGCGAGATTGCACGCCAAAATGTGAAAAAGAAACCTTGTTTTGACCCGCTTGGCGCATGTGATTTGTATTCAAATTAAACAGAAAGACAGGCCTTCATGTTTTGATAAACCTGTGTACTGCCATCTTTTATGATATTGCAACGTTTCATTGACTCTGAACAGCTGACACTTCAAAAGCATCGTACGTCATGCGTTGCCACTTTCCAGGTGGTTGTTTCTATGAAATCGACTAGGGTTAAAAATGGCGCAAAATTTGCTGCCTTGCTACTTTTCTTTCCAGAGACTGTTTTCTTGTGAAGAAAGATTTGGTCTAAAATAGAGAAGGTATCTTGCTACATTCATTCGAACGAGAAGGCACTGGTAGTGGTTGTTAATTTCAACTATTAACGATCTCACTGCCAGCCAATCATGGGAAACTTTTTGCAGAAGCACTGCAAAAAGAATTCATTTAAAATTGGAACTAAAAAAAAATAAATATGTCAATTCATACAATTGATCTGAACAAAGTTTAGCGTTGAAAAATGATTCGATTTGTGGAAACCACGACGCATAAAAACACGTTTTTCAAATGTATTGGAGAATTCAAATGTCAACATGACGATTTATTTTGTATTGCTTTATATTTCACTGTTATTTTTGTTTTTTTTTCACTGATATGTAACTTACTTCTGATATGCTGCAGCTTCTTGTTGTTTTATCAGTTGACAAAATTCTAAAATAAATCTTTTATTTGCAGCAAACTTTCTGGGACCATCGATTGAAGTAGATCCTATTTCCAAGGAACCGAAACCAGTTAACTTACGGTATAATATTGTTGTGCAATTTAAGGAGTAATAGACGTAGCAGTTTCAAACAGTATCTCTGTTCAAATCTATGTATCTCCACTTGAAATCTCTTCATCACAAACTGCTCCGCAGATCGGCTGCTTTGAAGAAGCTTCAAGCTGTACTCGTCAAGGCACTTTTAGGTCAGCCGTTGTTATGGGACAATACTGTATGTTAAAGACTGGCCGGGTGATACGATTGTGGAACAACGTAAAAATGCTGCTACACGTTTTATGCTGTCGGGTCAAAATTTTCCGAATCCCGCCTTTCACAGCCTTTTGTCATGTCACCGAATCATCAACCATACGCTCAGCAAAAAAATTTTCTTTCGATGAGGGCATGGTGAAATCTTTAATGATTCATTACTTATTTCAGAACGATTTCGCACACACTTTTTTATTGTTTTTCAGGTTTGTAGTTTTCCGATTTTGGAAATAGGTAAAACTACATGTTGACTTAAGGACTGGTGTGTATTGCAGAAAACCATCTGGTTGCGGTGAACAGACCATGCTTTCCGCTGGACCAAACACGTATGTTCACTTTTATTTGGTTTCTACGAACAAGATGGTGGAAGGTTCACCTCAACACACGAAGTCAATTGAATTTATGAAATCCGGTACGTTCCGTCAGGTTTTGCTATTAGCCGATATGTCTACCATTTACGCAATCAATGTTCCTACAAGAACTTGAAGATGCAGTTGTATCAAAACAATTGGCAGCAATTTTCCTTACATATTCAAATATTGCTTATCATTTGTCGGCGTGAAAAAGAGTTTTATTTTCTTTTACTGTACGCCTACGGTATATGTCGTGGTCCTTGATGTAAAGTTGAGTGCTAAAATCATACTTCCGTACTTAAGACCACCAGGAGCATCCAAGTCTATGCTAAACAATGGCAATCAGTTAAGACCTTTTTCCAGGTACGAACAGCCCACCTTTGTAGAACAACAGTGCAACAAATGTAGTCTTCGCAATGAATTCAGTTTGTTTCCTTCAACATAACCCCTTGCCAAGTTTTCAAATAATAATCTTTCAGAAAAATTTCGCGATGTTTTCCTATGTCGAGGAAGTTGCAGCTTTTATTGCCAAATATTACCATGCAGGAGCATACCACCCACGAAAAGCCTTCGCAGTATCCGCAACCCAGGTTGCATAACAATTTAAATTGCACAAATATTTTTTTTTGTTTCGTTTTGAGGAAGTATGCAGTTTCAAAAATGGGCGATGCAAGATGCATCCATAAATGTCAAATAAAATAAATTTCAAGAACAATTTTTCACTCAGTAAATTATCAGCAATCAAGCTTAAACTAGAAACAACAATCATGACACTTGATTAGAAGTTACTACATCACAAGATTAAACAGGCTATGGTTGTCAGAAATAACCACGAAAAACAGTGATAGTAAGCAATAAATGGAAGGTTTAATTACGCAATTTGGGAGATTTTTAGTGAATTCACTGAAATTTAATTGACCAACTTGAAAAAACGCGAAGATTTTAAGAAAGATTTAAATCTAAGTTTGCCGTAAGCTTTCGAGAAATCAGCCGAATGGGCTCTGCTTTCATCTTTTTGCAATGATTCAAACTTGCGCATATCGATTTTCAAGTAACTACTCTTCACACAGGTGAAGTGTTGGAATGAATCTACAAATTTTTACTAGGAAATCGATTTCACGCAACACTACGCATCGTGAGACCTGTGCAACCTGCAAGCATCATTCACGCGTGAAACGCTGAAACGCTAGAGAGTACAGGTAGCAAACAAACTCAATACTCAATCAGAACACATGCTTCGACAAATAAAAAGTTTGAAAAAATGTCTGTCCCAAATAATTGTTATCACTGCAATCAGTGTTCCCTCTAAGAAAATTTTACATTGCGAAAATATTTGTTTTAGTGCGCAGGCTATTTCTTTTCAGTGCCCATGTAAACACACAAACCAGTAAAGCGTTCCAAACGTTTAAAGGGCTATTTGGAATGTTGCAAGTGCACAAGAATCAGGGATGATTGATTCAAATCAGTTATCTATACCAGCGCTCTTCAACCGGTGTGCACGGTGCACCCTAGGGTGCACCAAAATATGCGTAGGGTGCACCACTAAGAAAGGGTTCACAAAGGTGCATCACAAACTTGTCACACTAAACAAATAATTTTTACAAAAACTTTCTGTTAGCAAAAATGAGCCATTAACCAATCGATGACTTTCAGGATTTAACCGAGACTTTGGAGATTCTGAAGTGTGGTGCATAAGCATCACACGGTATCATGCTAATTGTTTTATTTAGACGATTATTTGTGATTCATAAGCAACAGACTATGAGCCATCATCAATTGAATTATGTAGCTGAGTTGCTGAATAAGGGTACTTGCTTATTTAGACCTGGGCGCTTACAGACGGGCGCAATTACGTGGGGGACACGGGGAAGTGTCAGTAAATAGGATGCGCAAGTTTGAGTGTTTAAGTAAATAGGTTGCACGAGTTCGTCAAAACATCTTTAAGGATTCACCGTAACGAAAAAGGTTGAAGAGCACTGATCTAAACCATAATTCAAATCAAGCAATAAAATCATGACTTAAATCAAGCAAATGTCGTGTCAGAGCTTTTTGGGATGTCTATGACACATTTAATTAGCATTCTAACAGATTTTCGCATAGCCTATACAGTATTAGTGTAGAAGACAAAGAGTTCTTATGACGACATAAGTTGGAACCACCTGTATTTTTGTCAATCATAGCAACTGTGAGGTCTCAGATTCTATGTCATTTAACTGCAGAAATGACATGTGGACTGAAATCACTAACCTTTGCAGATTCAGAAGTCACAACTGTTGGAATGCCACAAGTTTGAAAGTGTAGACTGGCATAAAGTGAAAGTTGCATTTAAATTTCATCAAATATGAAAACTGTTGTCTGTAAACATAGTTATTGAGTAAATTTTTGATTCTATTTATTATAGGTTTTAACATTTTATGCATGTATGCCATGAATATCCATGAAATTACTAAACTGGTAGTTTCAGTATTGGCATTTCAATAAGTATTTCATTTCGTACAGCAGCATGGGCGTCGGAAGGATTTTTTCCACGGGGCAATCACAAGGGGATTTTTCTAGGGAGTGGCCAAAAGTGTTGAAATTTGGCACAAAAAAGCACAAAAAATTTTGGGAAACTGCCCCTGAATGTCCCCATGGCTACGGACCTGGCATAAAGTAAAAGTTACATCTAAATTCCAGCAAATAAGTAGATTGTTAACTGTTAGAAATAGTAGTTTTAGAACATATTTTTGATTCGAATTCATAATGGAACATATATTATAGATTTTTACCATTTTATGTTTGTAAGTTATACTTTTGCAGTAGCTGAACTAGTGAAAGCTTCGTTACAATAATCAATTTCAACAATAGACCTCACACCAAAAAAGAGTGGCAAGCTTGTATTTTTTTAGAAGCTACTTAACATGCCATAAGCGTTAATGAAATATATGAACTGATGGTTTGGGTAATGTTATTCCAATAAATATTTCGTTTTGTACAACGGTACTGGTGTTATTAACTGATTTACTTTAAGCGTGATGCATAAGTGCAAACTAAGTTTGAACAAAAGTTCAGCTGAATTCTAGCGGCTGTACTAGAAGAAACCAAGCACAAAAAGGTTATATTAAAACAAACTCTTTAAAATTAAATATTACAAGTGTTAGGTAGCCATCCTCAACACACTGAATCAAAAAAATCATAAAATTAAAAAAAAATTGATTTCAGCAAAAAATCAGATTTAAATTTAAAATATCCAATTTTTTTTATTTAAAAAATATCATGATTTCTATCAATTCTGACAAGAATAAGATTTCACTGCGCAGGTGGTCTGGTGGCACTGCGAATTTTCACAGTCACGCACCTAAGAGGAACAATGGTTGCAATACTAAAAGTATCTGACGCCAATTGTCAAGTGATTCAACAGCTAACAGCACTGTCATAATGACTCACAGAGAGCTGGTACAATGTGTAAGATCGATACTTGACGGAAGGTCGGGAGTCAAACCCTCGGGAGTGTTATTAGAATTGAAAGCTGAGCGTTGTAACGAGGTTAACACGAGGCGTTTTCAAATTGAAACGCAAAGTGCACTTTGTGGTTGCCATGGAAAACACAATAAATCCACGGTACCACGCGTTTCACAAACACGGCAAACTAAAAAAATAAAACTTTCCCACTGAACCAAAACTTGACAAACGCAAACTGTGGTATCTATTTAGCGGACTTGTGTGATACGCCATGGACAGTATTTTGGCCAAACTATGAAGAAATTTTCCACGAGATGGTCATGGCACCACACTAAACGGAACAAACCTTATTGAAATTACGACAACCGACAAATGGCCACTCCAAACAATTAATGCTGAGACTTTGCTCGCAAACGCGTTTATTACATCACAAGCGAATAAAAAGGACCAGATGATGTTATTCCGGTTCAAAGATGAAGGTGAAATTTGCGGTGAATCAATGGTAAACTCCCCTGCTCCTCCATTCTATTTTTTCTGCGAACCACGACGCGGTAACACTATTTTATCGCAGTAACGCTATTTCAGAAACGGGTTAAAAAATAACATACACAGCAAAACACAAAATGGGTGGGCGGAAAAAACAACTGTATTTCAGTGCTTCCATTTATATTTCAGGGGTATTTAAAATTTAGTTTGTGAACGCTAATCCCCCAAAAGCTCCCTGCGGCAACATGATAAACTCTCTCAAGCAGTTGGCAGCCCAGGTTCCTTGGGTTATGCTGGATATTTTGCAACATGTTTCAAGCAGTTGTTTTCCTAGCTGATCTACTTCAATTTTAGGGGCGCATTTTGGGATCTCGCAGGGTCACACCACCACTTAAAATGTCTAGCATTGGCCCTGTATTATTCCCGGGGTTATGCCGGACATTTTGCAATATATTTTAAGTGGCTACCTTCCCGTGTAGATGTAGATCAATTTTGGGGGTACCATTAGGCACTCCCCATGACCCTACCTACCATTTGTGATCCAACAGACTACCAGTTCCATGTGTAGGACGCCATACCAGATGGCGTGATACCATTAAAAATTGGTTACCTTCCTAGCTAGGCTAGACCCTCGGGGCTCCTGCTTCATATTTCCTGAGGTCTGACTGTTTTGAAAGAAACATGCATTTCGTTTTTAGATGCTGAACCGTAATAAATAGGGATCACTTTCGTTGGACCTCGTAACTAGGTTGGACCATTTTTGACTGGTGTATAGTCGATACCAGGACTGTTTTGACCTCAGTGTAGAGCTATCGGGGAACTAGTCCCATGGTCAGCTGACTTTGATGACCTCCGGGTCTTTTCGTTGGCCATGTAAATTAAACAAGCATTGTCTGTCTGTGTAGTGGTGAATTCTCCTTGCACTAGTCTTACAACAAATCTCTTGCTTGCAGCGTTTAATCGTGAGATGCAGTATCGGTCTGATCGCGTGAGAAAACGAGCATGGGCAGTCTGGAGCAGCGCTCTGCCGAGCACATGGTAAGTAATGGATATGTTTATTGTGGTCTGAAGCAGGGTCTCCAGAATTTTTTTCAGAGGGTCACATAAGCTATGCACAACAGTACGAGGGCCAGACATCTTACGTAATGTGATGGCTAAGGGATATGCTACATTCTGCCAAATCACCCATTTTTTGTATGTATATAATTTGTTCATTATTTACACAATGTCTGCAGCCGGATGAAATGGCTTCGCCGGCCGGATTTGCCCCGTGAACCGTGGTCTGGAGACCCTTGTGTAAAGAAATAGTTTAAGCATTGTTTTGATTGACTTGAGTTTGCGCGATACTTGTCTTCCGAGCTAGTTGCTAATGTTGCAAATTATTTTGAAATCATACTTCACGCACTCTGTTTATATTTGATTTTATTATTATGGCGAACTGTGTCACTAAACGCTAAACTTTCAGGTTAAACGCCTACGTTGACAAAGTGTTCGGAAAAATGAAACTGTACTACACCGACATGGACGTAACACCTGTTTGCAACTCACTGGACTGGTTGTTAAGTGAGCAACAACCCGACGGACATTTTAGAGAACAACGTCCACCATACCACAGGGAAATGCATGTAAGTGCGCAATGAGTCAGGTGACAACTAGTTTTTCATCGTCTGCTGACAAGTCGAATGTGTGATTTTGAGTATAAATAAACCACTAATCGATCGTTTTGTCAGAACTTGCCGCTTTCATCATTGGGTTGTATTTGGATTGTCACGGACAGTTTCAAATGTACCTACTACTTCAAAATGTATCACGAAACCACGATTTGCTGCTTTTATTGTATTATCTTTTAAAGCAAGGCAAAAGCGCCAAACATACAGTAAGTTTGGTGTCACCGTACCAATACACATTTAGTTTGGCTGGAGTAGATAGACATATTAAAAGAACAGACCAGTTTCAGCACGAAAACTGTTTTTTTGCAAAACAGTAGGCTTTTGAAAAGTTAGTGATCATTTTGCGTGAGCTTTCTATCCACTTACCTTCTGACGCCTTTGATAGAAATTTTGCCTGAGGTACGGAGACCGGTACTGGGTCATTATAGCCTATGTGGTCCTCATCGAAACCTCTACAGCTTGTTTGTATAGCAATTAGAATATAGATGAAACAGCTACCATGCCAAGATTTAGAAATAGATTAATTGTTGTCCTGGCAACTGGTTTACACGAGTACTTTGGGATTGGTTACAGAAAATACTTTCATCCTCCCGGGACCCAGCACCTGAGGGGCCTGGGTGATAATTTCCAAAATGTAGACAAGCTCAGAGCCACCTGTTTAACATGATCCAATTGGCCCGTTCAGTCACGTGACAAAGGTTGTTGAACTTTCGTTGTGTACTAGACCTGGTTGCCATAGTGCTAGAGACCTATCAAGAACGTCGGCACAGTGGTTAGCAGAGGTAAGCAGACATTGATATTTTAACTCCTGATCCATATCCGAAAAATTGTACATATCCATATCCATATGCAATCTTTATCCGAAAATTTCAGAAACTTGACATCCAATATCCATCCGTATGCGAATACGACACTGGCTCAATACAGGGGCGGATCCAGCCACTAAGGTTAGGTGGGCAATTTCGGTGATATTTGGTTTGGTAGTTAAGTCTCATAACGGCTTCGCTACTGTAAGAGGGATGAAGTACACTTTACAGCAGTGCTGTGACAATACAATGTAAGACAAAATTGCCTTACATCGCGAATGCTGTCTTCCGAATTGTAAAAAATCGTGATGAATAAAGTTACTTTAGTTGGTTTTAGGGGAGGCGATCGCCCCAATCGGCCCCTGACTCAATACAAAACCAATACACCCTGTCATTTTTGTGACTCAACCCATGACAATATTATCACATATTGTGTACCCACATAGGAATTAAAGCATGTAAAACAGAAAGATGGTGTCTATTTTGCCTCCAGCGGCAAAAGCTCTGCTAGGGCTATTTTGACATTCAAAATATATCCAATTTTGTCCAAATATAACGCTGAATTTGTAACATTAGCAATATGGTGAACAGAGTTGGATCAATTACTTCATTTCAGTTCAATTACAACTACGCCTTTAAATTTGTCAATTGCAGTACAATTACTCAGTGCTAAAAACATCAAATTGCAAATTTTTTTAGGAAAATGAAAAAATACATACAGACATGTTGGAATGATCACAGAACTGGCGCCAGGACAGGCTTTTTGCGAGTCTTAGATAACAGCACTCACAAAGTTTTTCACCGCGTGTACAACAACTTTTTGCCTGTTTGAACACTTCACGAATTCCGCGTATCCACAGAACT
>JGI24158J21664_10003861_pt1 | contig 19059 bp, 8 predicted proteins | sample Ectturendosymbi3_FD_21664 | JGI IMG/M metagenome (IMG submission 21664)
TGCATTGACAGCTCCCCAGAGAGTGGTGAATTTTTTAGCTTTTACCCTTCGCAAGGGGTCACTGTAGTTTCTTCCACGAAATCCGAGCACTGTATACTTGCGTTTGGCGCGTATACATGTATTAGGTACGGGAAACCGTCTAACAACTTCAGCCTGAACGAGCACACCCTTTTCTTTTAGAGGGTCCATCAGTCAAGTGCAGGATGCATTTATCTCTGAAAAGCGTGCGTGCTGTCATCATTCTTTATCATAGTCTATAATTACATGAATGAACTTGATTGACAGCCACACCCAAGTCGACGTGACTATCACAGTTTGGAAGCTACATGATCAGCCGTTGCTTTATGCGGACGATTTGTTTGCTACTGCCAACATCTCAACAGGGACTTCAGCATGCACTAGATCAGTTTTCAGCTGCTTGCGATCAAGTAGGAATGGAAATTAGCGCTAAAACGAACAAACACCAAGGCAGTGTGCGCTGCAAGCAAGCGGCAATACAATTCAGTAGGTGAAGACGTTCAAGTACCTTGGTGTGATATTTTCGAGTAATGGAAGGCGGAATAGGATTAGTAAAGCAAACGCATTTCTGATTGGCCGTTATCGCTCTGTTGTTACAAAATAGAAACCGTCAGTTTTTAATCGGTCTTTGTTCCGATGCTGATCGATTGTCATGAATCTTGAGTAATGTCCGAGCGAATACTATCCCAAGCACAAGCCGCAGAGATGGGATCTTTGCGAAGAGTTGACGGTGTGAAAACTCTCGACAAAGTGCGCAGTAATGAAATTCGTAACGTCTGGAATGTCGAACCACTTATTCTCTGAATCGAGTGATCCTAGCTATGTTGATTCAGCCATGTGACCAGATTGCCCACGAAAGATTGGCGAGGCAGGTCCTGTAGACTAGCCCCCGCGAAAGCGGCTCCGAGGTCGTTCAAAGACCTGGTGGAGTAACAACATCTCAAGACCCTTTGGTCCTTTGACAGTGAGGTATTTTAACTTCTCCTAGGGTTGTTGCCCCTGCCACCCTCCCAAAGGAAAAGTGGGTATGAAAATGAATGAAAGGATGGCTCTGTGTATTACTGGCCACACCAACTATTATTTTGCCGTTGTTGCAATATAGCGTGTTAAAATACTTTTACAACCCTATTCTAAATTCGAAATTGCGGGTCATAGAGAGAATTTAGCCTGTAAGCAACTGAGCTTTTTATCTTAACCGGAAGACTAATTCGTTTAACACAAGCATATTAAAACTTCACTCTGTCTTTGTCACATTTTTGAATGATTGAAACAGCTTTTACAATTTATCACGGATATCTTTCACAGCAAACCGCTGTTACATTTCAACAGATCTAACCAAAGACATAGTACAAACTCAACTTTAAAACAACGCTTTTAAAACAAGCAATCCTTTTGAAACATATTCATCACTTGAACCTTTCGAACCTTCATCCTCAACGTAAGCGTCATCGTCGAAATCATCGAACAAATCTTTTACCTCATCCGCTGCAATCTTATCATCCCCACCCAACGTCATTGCCTGCGTCCTTCATGTCAAGATGAGCCGTTGAAAGCAAACAGAGAAAAACGTTTTTCAAGAGAGACACGTTTCGTAAAAACAGTTGAATTTTACTGTGCGAGACTCTGAAGCTTGTGCTACAGTGCATTACAAAGTGTATTTCCTACTTTGGAATTGCTTCAAAGATTCTTGCTCTCTGTTACGAATTCAATCTGATCTAGCAACACACTGAACGATTTTAAATGAAATCAAGAAATGCACCTTTGGTTAATAAGAGCAACCCTCGGTATTGTTGTTAGATGCGGATACTTTATAACTAACCAGAGCGTGTTTTCAGAATGAAAATTCAAACCAAAATCTCTTTATCTTTATGTGAAAGGTTTTTACCAACACAGTTGCACGTTTGGTTAGGCATTTACTTTCTTTAAAATGCAGCTCGCATATTCATTGCCAATATTTGTTTCAAGCATAATAACGGGAAGAAATCTCTTTTTTTTAAATGACGATTGCAGAAATGTGAGTTTCGATTATCAAAGAGATCAAAATTGAGAAAGTTACATAAGATGCTTTTTCATATGAGAGAATCCAAAGTTAGCCTTACGTTTTATCTTTATCGCTAGAGATACAGTACCGTAGTTTTTTAATTTTTAGCTAATTTTTTAAAGCAGCCAAAATAAAAATTCCAAACAAAACCAACTTGTGTCTGTCTGCAAACCCTGCTTCTCCAGAAGGATCAGTGAGCTTTGAAGAGAACTCTATTTCCATTTGAGAGCCTCGAACACACTGGCAAAAAATCAACACCACACAAGCTAACATCCAGCGCATGTTTGATGTTACCTGCACAAGCCTAAATGTAGAAAAGACCTACATCGTGCAGAAAAAATGAGTAAGTAGTTTTCACCGATGGGTAAAACCACAATGCCATGTTTGTATTAACAGATTTGTTTTTCCGAAAGCCTGACGTAGAAAATGTCTGGCATACCGTTTCGAAAAATAAAAAAATTTGTGATACGAAATACATATGCGGCAGGAAAAAAGTTTTCAAAGCACAAACGCAAAGGAAGGTAAGCAATGATTGACTGATTAAATGAAGCAAAAAAATCAATTGAAATATTAATCTAGATAACTAAGTGTCTTGTCATATCTAAATTCTTCACTGATATTTAAACATTTTCTTGAGGCAAAAATGGTCTTAGGTTTTAAAATCTCATGCGCCAAGTTTGAATAAGAACACGCAAACATTTTATTCAACTCTCTTTGCTTGCGTTTTATAAATAGAAACAATTTTTTAAACATTTGAATGAAAATGCCAGTAACAACTTTGATAAGATATATTTAGATAAGATTAAATGAAAAAACTCAGCTTTCTTACGGAGTGTACAGCAAAAGCTGCTATTCAGCTTACTCTGATCCTTTTCAGCTTTAGTTTCCCAGCAAGTAACATGATGAATGATGGTGCTTTTACCCGAGATAGTTTGCACAGGAAAACTGGTTGCTGGGATGATTTATCTCACCTGATCACACTTGCTTTCATCCTTTGTGCAAAAACAGCTGTTATTCCGCATTCACAAAAAGCAGTCTTTTACCTGCAACTCAAATCGTAATCTTTGAAACCGCGTGTTTGTTCTCTTTCATTTGCGTTGACAACAAGGGAAAAAAGTTATTCCCATGTCTTTTTTCAAAGTTGTCCTTTGGTAAGTCGCAGATCTTTTCGTGATAAAAGCAGCAATTTAATTTTGAGGAGCAACACATGATTTTTAAATGCATTGACAGAACTCATTGTTTTGTATTAGTTCCTGAATAAGCTTAAGTAGAAAAGCAAAGCCTAAGAGGAAAACTACAATAAGAAAAAGTAGTACCAAGTCTATAACTCTATTCGCGCTAGAGCAATAACTTTACTTGAAATAGCAGACAAAACACGTTGTATTACATGCAGTATCAAATCTCCTGCAGCCTTCAAGTGAAACCTAGGAAGGTTTTTCAAATGTTTGTTTCGATAATTGAGTTTCAACATGCATTTTTTGATAACTCCTAACAACGTTTGATAACTAAGGTTATGAAATGTTTTACAACGAAATGCGGAACTTTGAACAAAGTGCGTGCTATTCATCCCAATTAGAAGCCCTATTTAGGGGTCAGTAGAGGAGCAGCTTCATGCGCCACTACTACACACATTTTCTATTATACTAAAACCAGGTGCTTTATGAAAAAATCAAGTAGACATTATCTATCATACTAAAATCAGGTCCTGTATGAACAAAGATTCATACTTTCAATTTGATTCATTCGATTTCAACCTTTTTGTGTCAAAAACTTTTGTAGCAGTTTTAGAACATTCGTGTTTTGCTAAAGTCGTGGATTGTCTCGGGTCGAGTCTCAAGCCTTGAAACAACTCGACTATAGAGTATTTCCGATCAGTTCATCTCGAGTTAGAATTTCTTGAACTGCAGCTNGTCAAATTCATATTGTTGGACGTAAGACTGCTCCACACCATCTGAAATCAAGAAANNATGCATGAAATCAAGCGCGTCTGTGAAAGAAGTGAATCGCGATTTGAAAAATTTGGATCAGCAACTTCAGTGCAGTTAAAGCACAGTGTGTATCTTCAAGCGTGAAATTCAATTTAATTCGAAAAGCTTCACAAGTACAAAAATAAAACTCTGATGGAAACTTTTCTGCTTGATTTAAAATATCACAATAGCAAAACTCCTTTTATCATGTCAAGTCAGAGAAAAGGCCTAGTTTGTGAACAAAACCATTTTTCTTAGTATTGACATCTACACGAAATTTGAAAGACATGTGTTTTCCTGAATCGATTTGCAAAACTGGCGTATTATTAGAAATAAAGACGCGTGTGAAAAACATAAGAATGAAGATATTTTCAGAAAGCTAATGTAGAACGAGCAAAAAAGCTTACAAATATCGTATTTGGAATGAAAGACACCACTGCAAGCAAACGACAAATTGATCTTCCTGCATGAAAATGGATTGCTTGAACAAGACAGTATCCAGACCCATTCAGCATGCGATTTATTCATCAAAAAGACTCCAACAAGATAAATACTGAACACGATGTGTTCACCCCTAAAGCAAGGAAAACACTATGACAAACATGAAACCGGTGATTAACTTTGAAATATATTTACGGCATTTCATAATTGTCCTATGAAGGTTATTAAACAATGCACTGAGTAAGCCATTTGAGATACAACCAAACCTTGTTCACGTAAATATTGGCAGATTTGCTCTTCGCCATCATACCATGAACAAAAAGGATGCAAAGGTTGTGACCATCCATCAAATACTAAAATTGTCTGCATAAGATTTGAGCTCATCTGTAATCTATACCTGATATTGGTAGATTGAAAAACTAAGACTAGGTGTAACACACACAGTTAACCGCGTTCACTTGCTGCAATCCGAACGATAAACAGTATTGCTGTTATGCTGCCGCCAATTTAACTGTACTATAACAGATATAGACTGCACTGAGAGTAAACATATGTCTTCACGTAAACTGTTCCTATCTCGAGTCCGTGAGGTACCTGACCGGCACCTTCCATTCGGTCAGATCGTTGTTGTGTGTCACGTTGCTTATTGGTTCGATTGCAGTATTTCCTGAAATTAACGAATTGTTAAAGTTTGCACCGATTTATTACTCATGCTACTTCAAAACGAAGGTGAATTTTTGGATTATTTTTCTCGTAAATCTACCTACGCGAAGGTGAGCCATTTACGCAACATTGTCTTGTGAAGCTTTGCGTTCATCACCAATAATTTCGCATCCACCACCAAACTAGCCTGTGTCCACCACCAGCCAAGGTCTACGGTGTCTATTTTGAAATGCAGAAATGTGAACGTTGTTAGACTGTTCTGTTCGAAATGTTTTCTTGAACACTGCACTTGACAGGCGGTAAAAAGAAAAAGTTAAATTTTCTAGAAAATGCTACTGATGATTTTCTTTGGCAAAATAAACGGATTGGCACTTGAATCACAAAATGTAACTCCGCACGAACTACCCCTGTAGTTGTCAAACGATTGGCTATATTCACTGTGACTGTCTAATATTAATTGCGCTTTTCTTCCATTTTCATATTTTGTCTTGAATCCTCTATTATTACTAAAAAGTGCTAGCTCACCATCTCATAAGATTATAACAATATTGGCTTATTTTTCTATAGGTTTTTCACGAAGTACTGTACGAACATTTGAATAAGCATCTGTTCTTTAGGAGAGATTGACTTCGCAAACGAAACGATGTTGTGACTACAGCGAGCATCGGTGGGATACATGAATTTGGGGGCACTATAAAAGATGCTGAAGGGACCTTTCAGCTAACGTAGACACTCAGGCTACCTACGAAATCACGGCAAATGTTAAAGTTAGGCCGACGTATATTACATGGCATGTATATTGTATATCCTTCTATTTGAAATTGCTGTCATATGGAGTAGGTTTAACAATGACCTGTATATTAATTCCCTGCTAAAAAGCTGCATGTAACACTCAAATATTTTACTACAATCTGCTGGTTAACACAAGCCTGACTACCCTTACACCACAACACGTATGATGCCACACAAATTAAATTGGAATTCAATTTGCTTGCTTTATAATGGTATTGGCGCAAAGACGAAATTGTTTAGGAACAGCATTTGTCAAAAGGAATCCTTTCATAGCAAAGAACGAGACACAATGTGGTGTTTTCTGAGTATATATTTCGCCTTCTGACTAAGAAACGTCAACTCTATGAGATGCATGAAAGTTACAGTTTAATTAAAACCCACTAACTTTATCCCTTACAATCTACTAATCTCCACGTGGCAAGAATGCAAAACCAATTAACCACTTTACAAAGGTTGGGACAATGCCTGTTTAGCAACAACTCTGGAAAACGTACTAAGGATAGTTAAGTGTATGTTGACGTCACAAACAAATAAACAACATCGTTGTAGGTTACAGAATACCCAGCGACATAACTTTCGGTGAATTGTCACCTATGTTACATTGAAATAGTTACGCAATGAGTCAGTGGATGTTTGCAACTGGTTTCGGGCTATAAACAAGTCAATGTAAAATCACTTCATATCTTCCCTTGCCGAGCACGACGATGTTAACACTAGAAAGAACTCCACAACTTTGAGTAGCAATGATAAAATTCCTGAATGGTTTCCGAACCGTGCGTTTTACTAGATTGTTTCAGAGCACTACTAATTGTAAATAGGCCTTCAAAGACTATAGGTATGAAACGTAGCACACATCAGGTTGCTAGACATTATGTAGGAAAGCATTGTAGCACGTCAACACTGTTGCTTGGGGTAAAAGAGCTCTCGTTCTAAAACCACTCAATGCATATATAGACGATTCCTATAATGATTGCGTTGTGAGAAGGAATGATCAATAAAGTAAATCAAAAACAACTCTCGTCGCAACAACACGTATGTATTTAAAGAGAAGCAATCAAGAAACAAACGGGCAAAACATGTTGTTGGTTGGTCAAGTGAGAAATGTGGACTAACGTCATTTCCAGTCATTGCCACAGAAACAATCAAAAGCTTGTTAATCATTAATTTATAGAAAACTTAAATGCAAATCTTCGCAGCTACAGCACTGCATTTTTGTCTATGGAAAAGTGCAATAGGCATAGAACGGAAAAGTGAGCTCCAAAACCTCAAGTTTGCATGGAAACTGTTGTGTTGCCAACAACTGAAATGATGTTTTATACAGTGGGGTAAACCGCTTGAGAAGCAATTCCACAATTGTTGCCTCGATCTTTCGCCATATGGATGTAGCCATCCATGCCCCATGACGTCCCCCAACTGTAAAACGAATGCTCAAGGTAAATTCACTTGCACTAACACCATCGATGAAAATACAGTAGCAGTTACCTGATAAAAACTGCTACCGATACCCAAGATTTAAACATATTTTAGTTGAAACGTTATAAATCTGCAGTCAATTTTACTCGCAAAATTTGGCATAAAAAGGATCTGCTTCTTGCTTATATTACAAGACCTGGCTTTAAGTCAGATACATATAAGTGATTTTACCAATGCTTCTCCCAAAGTGCACATCTCTAGTAGCTCAAACCTGTTCTTAACAATCCAATACTTCTGGCCATTTTCTTCACCGTATCCTACAACCAACATACCGAGAACCACTCTCCAATCACTGCATTCTGGCTCATAATAGACACCTGAAATTACCCGCAATAATTCAACTGTTACTCTTTAAATTAATTTCCACCGTGTAGTGCAGCCGCACGACAAGCTAAAAGCGACGCGTCACAAAATCAAACTGCAATTGCCATTCAACGTAGCGATTTAGTGAGCTGTTCTTTAATCGCTTGTTATGTGTAAGATTTCGACAACGTTATTCAAAACCTGTCGGGAATCGCGGAATAACTACAATAGTTTGGCTTCTTGGTACGATCAAGTCACTTTGTGTGTGCAAATACCACTTTGCATCTGGACTGAATGAATACTAAGGAAACGGACAAACGTTTCATTGAATAACTCTATGGATTGGTCGATTCACGTTTATTTTTCGAAATACTTCAACTTGTACTTCAACCCAGTGTTACTGCAGGATATGTAAAAACATCGACAAACTTTGTGATCAATTAAAATGTTTTTGGAAAACCACAGAAAGCATTATTTCATGAAAAAGTGATTCGTAAAGTTTGATGCGCAATGTTAATCGGTAAGTATGTAACGTGCACCCAACATGAGTTTTGGTCGACCTGTATTGTTCATTTCTTTCCTGTGAAGCATAGCATATGGTAAATGAAGCGCCTCTTTTATCAGCCAAGCACGTTTAGAAAGCATTCGATACTAGACATTGTGGCCAACAAAGGCAAATTCTAACAGTTGCTCTAAATGAAGCTTTAAAAAGTATAAGGTTTTCGGTTTTCCCCAAACCACGAAAAAAAATATTTGATAGTTTTATTATTTCTTTGAAAACAAGTGAATGTTCTGCGGAAAGTGAACTGCAGTGGATGACAAATTGCATCTGATTTTTAATACCTTTTTTGTAATGCTGAAACGATGGATGCGCTGCGTCCACTCTTACTGCTATGGGCCCAACAGTGGCCACTGCATGTTCAAGCGCAGCCTCACTCCCGCTAGCAAGGTGGAAACATCCTGTTACAGTTGCTCCGATTGTTTCCAGGTTAAACTGGCATTCCCCAGGCTGAAATTAAGAACGTAAAATGTGTTGCAAATTTGAAATGCATAATTGTCTTGTTCACTTTACCTTGGGTTTTCATTTTCCAGCGCTTGCTATTTATGCAAGCAAATTCTGTTTCAAAACGCATAATGATAAAACATTGCAAAGCTCCCTTCTTATTGTATTTTGAAACGTGTTACGAAGACTTAAAATTCGGAAGGTCAGTGTACTAAACCCATACATAAAAGGGCAAAAAGAGTAAAACTAGTTATTTCAGCCTGATACAAGCTTGCCTTGGGCGATTTATCCTCTAACGCTGACTTTATTTAAAACATTTTCACACAACTCAATCAAATTAGAACAGAGCGTATGTTTTAATTGTGGATCACGTTTTCCTTCATTGGGTAAGTCATTGAATGGACTTTCATTTTTGCATATCGCCATGTTTCCCTCAGCACAGAGAATGCTAAACAATTAATTTATTTATTGAAGTTGAACACAGAACGTTGCAATTTATTCAGTGGTGTTTTGAGGAACATTTTGATCAATATTACCTTTTTCGGAGGATACGATTCCGCTGTATCAATGCCGTTCATATCGTATATGCATTTGTACAGTACTTCAACACTCAGCAAGTCAGGAGGAGTTCGGTTTCCACAGCAATCCACCAAATCTTGAATGCTAAGTGGTATTAGCTTTTTCGTTTTGTTAAAATGTTGGCCTTCAAGCGATCCAACCTGCAAAACTTAAATTTATTCTCTGGTGCAGAAATATTAGTGCATGCAACATTGCCTTTTTTAATATACAACAACACTTGTATTTACATAAAAGAATGTAAAACTTATATTTCCTTTGTATGGAAAAAGAAAGATGATATTTTAAATGAATAAAGATTCAAGTGATTCAAGTGCAGCTAGAATCCATGTAACAAGGTATATTTTTTTTAGTATGATTATCACATTGTATATTCTGTTGACATCGGGTTTGTTCAACCACTGCAATGAATATATTGTAATCTTTCCTTTTGCAGCATACATTATAAACAGGTCCGTTTTCAAAATAATCTTAGAAATATAATTATATACTAAGACAGTGGTTCCCAAACTGGGGGTAAATTACCCTCCGGGGGTAATATGCAGTTATTCGGTGGTCAATGCTGTTTTATATTATGAGCGAACACTGGAAAATAAATTTTCGACATGAAATGCGAAAAGTTTTTGTTGAGGTAATAAGAGATAATCGCCACCTTGATTTGGGTAACGGTTAGAACAAGTTTGAGAAACACTGTACTAAGAGTTCGTCTACAAACCTGTGTAATGCTGAAAACAGTGAAAATGTATCACTCGAAAGCTCTTGCATTTCAATCATAGCTAAAGAATTCCTGCGTACCATACGGATGATTTAACTTCGCTCAATGATATATGTTCGTTTCTAAGTACAAAATCTTGTTCGGAGCAGTGAGGACCAAGCAGCCACTTTAACAACGCTGTTTTGCATCAAAGTTCATGAAACCTGTTCATTTACAAATCCTGTGAAATATATGGTTGTCAGTTATTTAAAAACTTGTTGTTCTTTAACTTCACCTCCACTTAGATTTGCCTTTTGTCAAACTTACCGCTGAAATCATTGAAGAAGTCGCATATATGCTCTTGTTGCACACGGGTGTCACAAACCCTTTCTTTCTCCAATCAACATGTGTTGGTAGGCTCGAGTTGATTATTTTGTGCTGGACTAAACAAAATGAATTGTCTTGATTGAAACTTGAACTTCGAAAAAAAAGCTCGTGTGATTCCTAAAAAATGTAAACGAAATTTTAGTTTAACAACTTTTCTTTTTCAGCTATTGTTTCCTCAAAACCTTTAGCAGCTTTGAACATGTTTGGATGTTTTTCGAAACTTCCTTCTCTACCTAAATCATACTGCAAACCTGAAATGGCAATAAAATATGCAAATCCATGGTTTGTATACAAAGGCAAAATAAAAATGCAAGTCAAAAACTGCACGCTTCGATATTACGTCTAATTTTCAAGGCATTCATAAAATTTGTGGCAGTAATTTTTTTTGATTAAGTCAAGCTACTAACAAGGTAACTTTAATAAACTCGCTTTGCAGTATCACTAAGGGACTGCTTGTTACCATCTCCACCTAATCTACGTCATGGCAATGCACCTAATTCCGCAGTGAATGCTGCACTTGTAGAGGCCAATGGCAGAAATCTATGTGAACCTTTCTTTCACCCATCAATTAATGCTGAGAACGAGATTTGACAGGCCCCAAGAACCGTTTTCAAAGTCTTTGGTGTGACTCGCCGGGATTTGAAACAAGCTTTCGAGTTTCGGTGGCACGCTCTATCACACTATCGTACTTAACCGGAATCAAGCTACTATAATGATAGAAATAGATTACCTTATCAGAAAACGCGTTTACTTCTAACTCATAGTGCTCAGTTCCATTTTCATATCTGGAGTTGTGCTTTAAAACATGATTGAAATTCATTTCCCATATTTCTTGCCTTTTACTTTCTTCAGCTGGGCTGTAGACTTTCTCTTAATGAAAATCATTTGTAAAAGCATTAAAGGTTACATGGAAAAATATTTGGAAGCTAGTCAGAGAATTTCAGCTTCACAGAAAAAGAAATTCACAGATTTACCAGACTTAAAAATAAATAAAAGTAAACTCCAAAGATAATGCAAACGTGTCATTGATTTCCAAGCAGATTTCCTGAAGGTATCGAACTTAGAAGATCATTCCATTTATTATGAAAACTGAATGCAAAATCAGCCGCAAAACATACTGGGAAAGCCCAAGTTTTATCCAATGTTCTATTCAATTGCTTTGTCAGGTTCAACAGTTGGGTGCGTCATACTCTTCTTCAGCAAAAGTTTTGCAAATATTCTTTTAAGTTAAAACACATTTTCAACAACATTGTCTCTTTTGATGTTTCTTGAGAAGCAATATCCCGCAAATCCTGAAGCTCATACAAAACTATAAATTTTATAAAATAAAGCGCGATTTTACTTTTATGCACATTCTGCTAAGCTTCGGAGATCAACTGACTGGACTAATTAACCCAAGTTGAAGAAAATTCTCACTCAATATAAAATCCCTTTGTCTTATATTAATGACATGTTGTGCATAGGCAGACGTACTACAAAGCATCTACACATTTTAATGGTTTTGTTTACACAACACTATAAATCGCCTTTGTTTTTTTGCCATATACCATGCCTTTTACTAACTCTTTACCTTAAAATTCAATCATCACCTCATCTTTTGCCTTCAACATTATGTGATTGAAATAAAAATCTAGACGAAATTCTTTTAGAAAGAGATCAACAAATGTTTACTGTTTGCGGGTCAAAATCATTGTGCCTTAAAGGTTGTGAGAATTTTTCACATGATCACTGCATTCTTTTCCTTTATATTGTTGTACCGAGTCGAAAGCGTCACACTCGTGAAAGTCCAGTGCATTGAAAGGGCAGGCTAGGGACAATACAATAGTTCGAAAAGTGCTGGCGTGAAACAGGTGATTTTTTTATGAGACTTTTGAGATCTGACATGCAACGATCACTGCGGATGAAAACAAAGATTTCCGAAAACAGTGTCAGAAGTGTTGTAAAGAAATCTTCACTGAACGACATACTCATTTTCAACAGTGCTCTAAGAAGCGCTTACAATCGCATCACCGGCCATCTTCAACGTGGCAACAGCAGAGTGAAGCAGAAATTTCAATGCATGCACTGAGCCATTTAAACTGTTGAATTAAATAACACTAGTTGGACAAATTAGGCTGTATATTCTTCTTTTGATTAATTGCACTTGCAAGCTTTGACAAATCTTGGTTGTTTTGAAAAACTTACATCCGAAAACATACAAACTCTCACTCTCGAAAACCGCATTTAGGACCCCCGATACCTTCTATCGAATTCCCAGGGTCCCCGAACCCCGGCTGGGAACCTCTGTCTCAAGCAATGCGTTAGAAAATCAAGAATAATCTTTTCGTTGAGGCTCTGCCATTTCGAAGCTCCGTTTGCTTTGCTTGATGGATGTTTCCATGTGGTGTTTTACGCTTATCGTCTTCATGTTGATAATAAAGTTCTACTGCAGCAAACGTAATGAAAAATTATTCGAAAGTCGTAGGCATGTTGCGCAGTTAATACATATATGAGTCCGCTTTTACACGAGAGTGGAACGAAACGTTGCACGTAAGTGCGTTTCCGGGTAATTTTGCTGATGAATATTGAAATTACTTCAAGATTTGAAGCAGTGAAGATAACGCAGTTAATTTTAACGTTACTTGTGTGACAATCAACCTCGACTGTCATTCGTGGCTCCCTTGGACTTTGCATTTGTTCTGTTATGGCGTGGTGAACCAGGAACCAAAACCCTTTGCGCCATGGGCCAATCTCATGCTTCTGTGGGAGGTTTTGTGAGAAGTTTACGAAATATGTTGACACACAGTTTGATTAAGGTGTGATTCTCCCAGTTCCAAAGCCGTTTGAAGTTTTGTGAGTTAACTTTTGTGCAAATAAACGTTTTATTAGGAATGTGAAATGTTTTTATCACAAAGGAGCAACAGAAACACTTTAAAGGCTGTTGATGATAGTTCCGAAGGTTCAAAATAGTGTCAGAAGTGGGATTCGAACCCACGCCTCCATTCGTAGACCAGCACATACATTATAGCATTGCTGCGAAGAGACTTTGCTCGTAAGTCTGACGTTTTAGACCACTCGGCCATCCTGACCGTTGATGTTCCGCAAAAAAAACTACTTGCAACATCCTCATGCAATTATTTTTTGCTGAAATAAGCTGCATCAGACATGCGATCAAACAAGAAGACGTTTCCGTAATGACTGATAGAGTGGATCCCAGATACCGCAAATATTTTTTTAGTAAAGAACCAAAAGCTGTGAGAAAGAGAGAGCGATGTCTTGAGACTTTTGCCCACTTACCATATTTTAATTTCCAAGCTTTCCACAAATCATCAAGAGAACTATTCCCTGAGGCGTATTTCAGGAACAAGATGCTACAAATAATAGCTAGGAAATACAACTTCATTCTCACTTCACTATTGGGAAGTGCTGACGTTTGCCTGCAATATTTTCAAAACCCATATCCTTTGGTCGTTACCAGAAAAATATAAGTCAATAGCAAAATATTCATGCTCTGTATTCATGTTGCACAGTTACCAGCATGGGTTATAGAAGACCTAAATTTCAGATGCTTGTTTGTTTTTAGTTCAACTGTGCTTTGGCAATGATGCCATTTGTAATTACTTAAAGTTGTTTGCATAAATGATGCCATCGGGGAAAAGTTACTATTAAAAAAATGGAGAAATCAAACAGCGAGTCACGGGACATAGACGTTTTTACTGCGGAAGAGGTTTATTAAGTTGATTTCATGTTAGCAGGTCGATTCTGAGAAATATTCATCGATTTTTGATGCATTATTTGAAGCTTGCTGAAAATGAAAAATAGCTTTGCATGAACATATTTCATTCAATATTTTAGTGCTACGTACAAAAAGTATTAAAAACATTAAGAATACTTCGTGTGAAAACTTTGTGCTAGTGTATGTTATTAATCCAAAAGAGAAGCCCTACCTGGAATGTCAGAAAATTGTCAGATGAAGAGGTTAATAGTTACTGAGTAATGCCCTGTTGCCTTTGTCATTTTTTGAAATACGTGGTTCCACGTTGCCATCATTTGTTTCTAGTGCTTCTAATACAACGACTGTAGTTTGACTCTGGCGTTGATGTTGCAAAATAACTTAGCTTATAACCTCGGCTATTGTTATTTTTTATTTCCTCTGCTGTTCTTGCTTCTGCCTTTGCCTCATTGAGTGCTGTTGCACATATTACACATAAATCATGTTTTGCTCGATACTTCTACCTCTTATCCATGCTTTCTTGTGGAATGTAATTTCTCTAAAAGCCTTTATTTGGAAACCTCAAAGTGTTTTTCCCTCGTTATTACGCTCGACTGACTTGGGTTTGAAAATGTAGATATTATGGCTGCTGTGGTAAAGCTCTTCATTATCGCAGCAACCTAAACCAAACGCAAAGCAGTGCGCAAACAAAGCTGACGCGCAGTAATAAACGTCGAAAGGCAATTAACGGTGTTTGCAGCATATGATGGCATTTTATTTGTACAAGCGTCATGCAGAGTACGTCACCACAGCAAACACGTATGGGGACACATCGCCAAAAGACTTGGCTAAAAGGTTTGGAGTAAAAGCATTTCGAAAACTGTATGTCTGTCAAAAATAAAACAATACCAAACATCGCAGAAAAGCAAATTTTATGTAGTGTCCAGTATGGATTGCTCGATCCAAATGAAACATGTGCAGAAAAACAGTTTTATTAAGCTTATACTTGTAACTTTCAGGTAAATAATTTTGAGGATTATCTCGAAGCCTGTCAGTGTTATATTCATGCAGATGTAGTCGAGATCGAGACTGAGACTTGGTTCAAACGTCGAAACCGAAACCGAGGCTTAACCAAAAAGTTTGAGACGGAGACTCGAGACTTGAAATTGGAGACCGAGACTCAAGACTTCACAATTTGTGGATTTTGCTGAAATATTTCATCAAATTTCTGTCATTACCTCTAATTTTATTTTTTCGAATTTCTGGCATTTTTGGCGACCTGTTTTGGTTGTTCTTAACCACAAATNCAACAAACAAAAATTNGTTAAATTATAGAAGTTGTACTAAGTTATTTCTTTGCGATATTCCATTTCTCAAGACAAAAGNCTTTTCTCAAGACAAAAGGCCGAGACCTGTAGCCTTCGAGACCGAGACAAGACCTGACATCTTCGAAACCGAGACCGAGACTCGCAAAAATGGATCTCGACACCATGACCAACTCTCGAGACTCCATCATTGTACTCAAGTCTGCTATGGTACAGATCTACACAAAGCAATGTTTGAAATTTTGAAGAAAGTGTGCATTAACCTCAATATTAACCAAACTAAACCAGTTTTCAACAAGGTTGCAAAGCTAATTTGCCAAAAAGTATAGAGCAAAACACTTAGTAGTGTTGCGATCGGAAAGCCCGAGAGGCATGTGCGCAAAGCTTCGCACTGTGGCAGCAAGCAATTATGGATTTCACCCGACGAGATCACTCTATTATTGCTTGTTCGCGGCTTTTATATATGGGTGTTGCTCTTCGCCCACATTCCGTTCGTGGTGAACCACGCATTCAGCGCAACGCCAACCGAAAGCTTGCAACAGTGGACACATGTTAAATATTATAACATGAATGAACGCCGATCATTAATTTTTGAAAAAATGATCAATACATAAGGGTCTCTCTGAACGTATAGGTATATGTGAAATTATCATAAAGGATTTCAAACGCAACATGGAAGTTGTGTGTTATTGAAACTGATATAGATATTGATATGGTCTAATTGCCTTTGCCATTTAATATATCAGTTCACCTTGGTTGATATTTTTAAACGACTGGTTGATTCAGAATTTTGGTTCAGATTTTCAAAACTTTGTAGGAAAAACCTTAAATTAGATGGAGCTTTCTGATTCCATTCATTTTTTTCATGAACGGCAATACATGAATATGTAAATAAGAGGTGCCCCAGCATCTGATCAGCTTACGTTTGAAGTGTGACCGAAAAAAGAAATCAAAATTTTGCTCTAATTGTTTCTGTACTACCGGTTAAGGTCTCATGAGACCGCTTTCCCTATGCAGAAGGTCACAGGGATTGCACTGCAATGAGTCATCCAGTATAGTGGCCACTCACTGCTAGCAAAGCTGGTCAAGATTTCTCTTGCACCAACCCGACCACGAAAATCGTTGTAAAGGACTTGAAAGGGTATTTTTCAAGTTTTGAGGGTTTCGTGGTGTAATTTTCAGTAAAATTAGTCTAATCTTGGGATGAAATCCACTCGTGTTTTCTGTGACTTCACTCAGATGCTATTGAGATTATACTAAAAATAAAAATTGAGCAAGCTCTGACAACAACCATGTGTTTATCTTTTCATATTTCTCTATAGCTAACAGAAATTACTTTCAAGGTTATTTTAAAAAACAAAATAACAGCTATAACAATATTATGTATGTTCTCAGTGATGTAAACGATTTTCTACACTTCTGAGCTACCCTTGCCTATACAGTACAGGTTCCAGCATCAGCCACAAACGTGCAAGCTCTAAGAATGCATACGCAAATTCCGGTTTTTGCAAATATTTGCAGTGAGCATGATCAGGTGTGATATTTTCTAAAAAAGCATGTTTATATAAAATGCAGAATTTTTGAACACTTTAAATTAAGATAATAAATTAATTACGTGAAATCAAACCTAAATTAACTTGCAGAAGTTCTGCTAAAGACTTTTTCGACACTCACTTGAAAAGTTCATTACGATAGAGATTAAACAAAATCTTTCAACAGTTTATTTTGGACATCTTTATGTAGCGTTCACATTTTGCACATTATCGATCAAATAATTAACAAAAAAAAAAAAACGTTTTCGTTGCTTTCTAAAAAAGCTAAAATTATTGCCTTAATAAAAGGTATGGGTCGTGATTGTGTTCTCATGCCATTTTGCACAAAGATTGAGTCGTTTTCATATCTATCGTATTTTCATGTGCTATGATACCTGTGCTTTTAATCCTTTTCTCTACGATCAACGCATGGATCCTTCACAGTAAATGAAATATACCAGCAAACCGGCATATAACACAATATGTGCAAAATCCTTTTGTTCAATGTCCATATCATACACGGTAAATTCATTTTCTAGAAAACAAGCGAAAAGTTTCCATTAGGCCTTCTCAAACGTTACACAAATATACTTTGTCAAAAGTTAGCTTATGTTTGCACATGTCTTGACTCCAAATCGTTCTGTGTGTGAATTGCTTTGCAGAGCACAGCATGATTGTCAGACATGTATTGCAAGTCACTGATAAAACTTGTTTCTAAATTTGTCACCAATCTCGCCCAAGTTAATGTCTGCAACCAAATTTGCAGTTTATCGTTAAACTAGTTTTGCGAATTATAATCCTTTGCGATACGTATAATTACAGTTGTCTGGCACAGAGAAAATCTAGTCGTTACTCAAAGGACATGTCTTTTCTCAATTTTGGGTGACATTGTAGTCCTTAAGCACCAAACACAGTTCACAGATATGCGTACATGAAGAAATCAACCACATTAACCCACCAGATGACCAATCATTCATTTTTACAGCCAGCTGGTTTCGGTATGAGAGGAAGCACCAGGAAACAAATATATGGTTAAAAGAAATGAAACTTTCATTATCAAATCAAAGTTCATTTTTCGAGAAAAAACTAAACTTTTTTCTCAAAAAACGTTGACCAATTTGAAGTTTCTACGTTACATTACCAAGGTTTGTTGATCTGGGTTGCTGGAGAAGACAACGTCGCACACGACCAGAATGGTGCAATAAAATGCACATAACATATGCGCAGCAAGCATATTTTCTTTTAAATGGCAAGCCTTTACTCTGAAGTAGCGATCACGCATAAGTCGCAGCAGACCAGACGTTGGGATATTCATTGTTTGAAAACGGACAAAAAACGCCACCGGAAGCCCAATACGAGGTTTTTCAAGTGAATTTAGGTAGCAGATGGTTTCCCGGCTGCTATTAGCTTAAATTTTTTCAGTTTTTCACACATGATTTGTTTTATTTGTAGCACTTCGGTAACGAAAGGTAATGTACTAAATGAACGTGTTTTCCATTTAATGCTCTCAAGTCTCAATCAATATATTTCGAAAAGCACCAAAACAACGACTGCAAAATGCTAACCAAATTTTCAACTAGTACCCTAAAGCGTGTGGTACCATTGCGCAGGCTACAGAAGGAAAAGCTTGTAGGGAATGAAACATCAAACAATAAGTGTAAACGCAAAAAGTCCCTAACGAAGCACGAATTGATTCGACGGATGCAAACTGCAGCTGTTGCTGCAAATGTGTGACGAGGAAACGATTCCTGCACAGACGTGTTTCGAATTCCACATGTTGGGTGTGAGAGTAGCTGACTGAATCGTTGCATCGTTGGTAGCAGCTGGTTTCAGCAAAATACGAAGCTATCGTTTCCATCCTGAAGCGCTAAACCTATTTTTCACTAACCTGTGACGTCTGAAGGAAGTAAAGGAAACCACACTGTTTGTTTGTGCCTGTATCAATGTTGCAGTATGTCGAAGCTTATACTACCGAAGACAAAACATGTTGGAGTGTTGCTTCATCTGGGGCTACCCAAAGAAACTTGAGTGGGAATTGGACATTAGAGTGAATAAAAATTAAAGCACTAACGTGGTGGAATTTCATTAAGTTCATTGGTTGCAAACATACCAGATCTTAATTTTGCCAAAATTGAGTCAAACATTCAGCCTTC
>JGI24158J21664_10003862_pt1 | contig 19058 bp, 17 predicted proteins | sample Ectturendosymbi3_FD_21664 | JGI IMG/M metagenome (IMG submission 21664)
CCCCCCGCCCTTTCATAACGGGGGCATTGGTACCTTTTCGTAACAACATCATGGGTCATTTCATTGTCTACAAAACGACTTGAAACAAGCTTATTGCAGCTATTCGTGCACCCAGAAGATTCAGAATGGTTTTCCATAATTTTTGTTATTATTTTTGAGGTCAACATTGTTGCTGAACAGAAACAAGCATTATTGGTAACGATTTTTTTGCTTTTTATAAGTTTCCATTGCGCTCAACCCTTTTACTGCATCCCATGCCCCACCGCTGCTCCGGCGTCCCTGCTGATGACATCACCACAAACGTAGTTGTGGACAGAAAGCACACCCTTCTTCCACCTGAATATGATTTTAAAAGGATACGAATGGAGCGCGTGCTTTCACGTGGAATTTTCTGCGGTATAGAAAGGGTAAAACTTTTTATGAACGTCCATTTGTCAGCAACCTGAATACGATGAACAAAATGTCGGTATTGCCATCGGCAGGAAAAATTTCTGCGGACTCCCGTGCAGCTCACTGATGTACGAAACGATCCGTTTTTTTCAAGCATTGTTTCCCAAAATAGCTTGGACGAGTTTTGGCGATCTGCTCACAAATCCTATTCAATGATCGGTGTCAAAGCCATCAAAATATCTTGCCAATTGCATCTTCATGGCTCTGTGAATATGGATTTTCTGCTCTGACAGAAATTAAAAGCAAAAAACGAGAGACTTGGAATTGACGACAAAATGCGGGTGCGCTTGGCAACGACGGAACCTCGTTTCAATCTTATTTGTTCCCGAAAACAGGCACACCCATCGCATTAATTTTTTTCAAAGCAACTTTGTTTTGTAGTAAGTGTGTCGCGAATTTTTTTATATTTTCTTAGTGCGCCGCAAGCTGAAAAAGTTTGAGAATCACTGGTCTAGAGTCTAGACCAGGGGTGGCGAACCTATTTGCTATCGCGGGCCACTTAGTCAGTTACCGCTGAGTAAGCGGTCCGCACAACTTTTTAGTCACACGATGAAACCTGTTAAAAACGAAAAAAATTGTTCATCAATAGAAGCGGGTCAGAGAAAGTTCAAGACTGCTGGTCTGCCTGAATGCTTCGCGGGCCACATGTTCGTCACCTCTGGTCGAGACGGTTGTTGAGACTAGACTTTGTTTTGTTTGACTGGAATTTTGTTTCGAATCATTTGAATAATCACAAAATGTTTTCTTTTTTAAATCGAATTTCGATAGAAGACTTGTAAGTTCTACCGGACGCTGACCCTGCCCAGCATCCGCTTAGAAATCCAGTTTTCTCGAACCATCCTCGGTTCACGTTCCAAAGCCCATTGCGTCATTGTTCGAATGGCAACGTTGTGCTCCTGCTCTGGCGCATCGCGACGCTGTCCCTTGTTTCCTTGACGACCTTTGTTGGTGCGAGTGCTTTGTTGTTGTCAAAAGTTTTGAACACGTTTTGCCACCCACTTGCTGGAGAACTGGTCGTTGTTTTGTGGTAGCCTTAAGGTGCATGCATAGCAACAGTTGGTTACTTGCATGGCAACACATGGTTGCATGCGTGGCAACAGAAAGTTCCTTGCATAGCAACAAGATGTTTTTCGTGCGTGGCAACAGATGGCTGCTTGCAACGAAACAGATACATACGACCACAGCAGATGAAACGTTGCTCGACAAGAAAATACCTTTTCGCATTGGGTGGGGTGCTTACTGGTCGCTCGCTTGCGCCAACGCACAACGAAACGACGTCAGTCGAACTGAACGTTGTGTGATTGGCGGAAATGTCGATCTTGCCTTTCCGGAGCTGCAGCTTCATGTGCGATTATTAAGGCTGCTCGTCGTCGTAGGTTTCGTCAGAAAATCACGTTGAAAGTCGGCAAGCATTGTGTTGGCTTGATGCGTTTCGTCTGGTTTTTGACGTCGGGTCACGCCCGGGCATTGCTGCCATTTACGCATGCACGCGTGTGCTCGTTACGTTTCAGTATGTCTGACGTGTAATCGTAAACAGGGCCCAAGTCTGCGTCTTTTAAATTTCGATGGGTTTTCGTTGGTCGGGTTATTTTCGCACCGGTTGGTTCCCGTCAAGATCTGCATAAAACGATCTTTACAATTCAACGTCTCTCTCACGTTCGCATATAACCCAGGGGTTTAACTGCGTGTGCACGGCCGCGTGACTATATCAAAGACCGCAGGCTGCACACCCATGGTCTTACCGCACTCGGTCAGAAAATGCTGCCCCTCCTCCCCTGTCGGCGCCAAACTTCTCGCGCATCGATCTTCGCGGTCGTCGATCGACTGCGCTCTGTGGAAGCGACGAGCGAGAGTTGATTATATAATAACAACGGCCTTGGGACCGTTCCGCTCCTGTTGGGAAAACACGGTGTCCTTGCCAGCGCTGAGCACCCGCTTTTCATCTCGCGTTGCGTTTATTGATCAGCGCTGTTTCCATCAACAACCGGATCAGGTGCGTTCTTTCTGAGGCCGGAAGCAGTGAAATCAGTGCGATGGCCGCTTCAACCTTCTTTCGTATTATTATTATTATCATCATTTCCAGTCGCTTGGACGGTTAGGCATTGGTTGGTGAAAGGGTGGTGTTGAGAGCGTGCTAGTAGATATAGCAGTGTATCTAATGCTCTTGGCGCAGGTTTATTTGCAGCTGAACATCTCTATATGCAATCAAACTTTTACTGATCACTTCTTGCGTTTACATGGCACTTAGTAATTGGAGATTCTTAGATTATAGCCATCCGAAAAAATGAGGCCAATACATTGGCCACAACCCCGTATCCACCTGTACATCGGTCACAATCCATTGTGGTTTTCCGGTTCTGGACCACCTAGCAAGCAGGGCCGCTAAAAAACAGAAAATAGGCCCCACTCTGGACGATGACTCAAAAGTCACAACAAAACCACAATCGAAGCAAAGCCACAATGAAATGCGCCGTGTAAAAAATAGTAAATGTACTTTTGGTCGCTACTCATTACCCGGCACGTTGGTGTGTTATATGCAGCCCGCACCACATAGGCTTCTACTTTTCAATCCCACCTACAAACATTGTCAGAAATTTCCTGTGGCATTCAAAAAATAAGTTTTATATCACAGTACAGGGATGTTCCATGCGCGCCAATTTTTTTCTTATGTTTTAGACCCGAGCCATACATAGCATGTTCGAATAAATGCTGGCATTGCAAAGGAACTTTCATGTCGTCAAAAAATTGTTTTATTATGGTTACTTAGTTACTAGGTTTTGACAGCTCAGCCCCATGCGAATAAACTTGCTGATTGTTTCGTCACGAATGCGATCTACTGCACCAGCCAACACAGTTTTGGTGCTCATAAATTTAGACTGAATTTAGAGTGCTGGTTCCAAAAATCATACTAATTTTCTCTTATCAGGTCAACTTTTAAAGTTATTTTAGATTTTGTTTTTTTTGCAATGGTTCTTATTACTGACTTAGCCCTGCTTTATGTCTTCCTTATGACATCACAAATTTCAGGTCATTTTCTTTTTTGTTGGATATGCCAAATATCAAATGATTGTTTGTGACGTCATGAATACGACTTACGTAACCTACCTCATAAAGGGTTGCTTGCCATCTATTACTCCAGATTAGAAAATTGTAAGAAATACCCTCTTCGAATTAATGCTTTAAGGCTGCCAGCAACCCTGATGATTTGCTGCTGCTGCGGTTTGCTGCGCGTTTTAAAATGTTAAACACGCTAGAAGAAGTTCGCTCGGTCCCAAATATAAATGTGGTCAGCAGCAGCAGCAGCCTGGACATATCTTGTGAAATGCGCTGAAAGTGCGTTTTCTGTTTCCTGTTTCCGACGCTGAAACGACGGTTTATTGACTTCCTTCACTCGTAAAGTTTCAGTCTAATCCTTTGATTGTCGCAACTTTATGCAGTCTTGGCTACAACATGTGTAGTAAAATCACCACTTATTTTAGTTACTGATGAAAAAAAGGTTAATCGAAGCTAAAAAGCATTACGTTGCGCACCAACTAAAGCTTCAAACCGAACAGCATTTCGTGCTTTCTTAGACAGAAGATTTTCAGGGCTTAAGTGAATAAAATTAACAGTTGGTGTAAAAAAATAGTTTCCAGCAAAACCTCGAACTTGCTAATCGAATCCGTATAGATTTATACAGTGAGTTCGGGTTTGAGAGCCATTGATCTTCATGTGATTCAGAGCGGGTAAGTTTTTTCTTATCGCGATCAATCTTGAGCCACAGAAGCTTCCCTCCTGAGTAGGGCCTTCCGATGGAATTAAAAGCTGATTTTTCGTAGATCGACAAAGCACTAAATTGTGCTTGCCTGTTGCGCACACAGTGTCTGCAACGTTTTTTTGTAGAAATTTCCTTCCTTTGACTACAAAGGCCCTGCTGCGTAGAAGTGCGCGCTGATGAAGCAGGCGTTTTGTAAGTCTTCTGTGAAAAGTTTTCAAGAAAACAAAAGTCGCACTTTCGCAATTCGTTCACACGCACTTTTCACACACATACACGTCGAATGTTGTCTTCGATGATGTCGCTATGTGGTGCCTATGCTCAAACTATATTCTGGTCGACGCTTTATCTGCCTGGTTATGAAAAGGAAGCGGAAGCGATGCGTGTGTGAGCGACAGCTGAGCTAAAATTACACACAGTGTAATCACCTCACTTGGGAGGATGTTCTCACCTTGGAGCTGCCTTCGTTGCGTCGCCATGCAAATGCACAACCTCACGTTTTGCTTGTGTGGGCCAGCGTTGTCTGAAGCTTTTTTAGGAAATGTGAGCAACGAGGAAATACACCAGCCCTTGGAAAGCAGCAGCTTCTTTGTATGTAATCTATTGTATCGCTGGTGGTGATCGGCACGTTTCTTCATACGTTTTGACTAGTAGGTGATTAGTCAACAGTTTCTGTTGAAATCTATTTAACTGCAGCAACCGCAGAGATTGTAGAAGTTGTAAGCTTGAAACCTCTTTGTTTTTATGTTTTGGCAACACCCATACGCTGCATCAAGAATGCACTTTTCTCCCCATAAGCTTTCATCCGGTCGAAATTGGTCCCCGTCATGGAGCAATGTTCGGAGAGCTCTGTTGCCGCAGTTTGTTAGCAATGTGCTGCTTTTTAAAAATTAGGCTTGCAAGGGCTTTACATTGTTATTGTTGTTATTATTGAATTTAGTTTTAATTTGCATAAAATTCAAACATGTCGAAAGTGCGACACACACAGCTGTTTGTAAATTTTGCTGTCGTTGCCGGGCCAGAAAATGTGTCTAAAAAGTCGTTGCCGGGCCAGAAAATGTGTCTGAAAAGAACTTAGTTCGGTGATTTTTTCTCGGCGTAGTTTTGATTTTTTGAGATGGCAAACATTTGCTGGTGCCGCTTTATGTGAAAAATGTTCGTATCGATTTTACCTTCGGCGTGTTTCGGTTTCACCTTCGGCGTGTTGCTGTTCTGACAATGATTTCGTCGCGGCCTTTTCACATTTTCTTCTCTGGTCATTGTCGTACATGCATCATTTTAAGCCCTAAGTGGACGCAACAATGCTAAGGATCTCAGCTGTTCAAATGAGTACAGTTNTGTTTAAAGCAGTAATTCTCAACGTGGTCCAGGTGGACCACCGGTGCTCAACAGAGTTCCACAAGCCCTTGATNAAACGTTCACTGACCTGTGTGCAATTCANTTTCGATTATATGTTCATGAGATCTCAGCATAGCAAAGCGGTCCATCGGATATTTTATTCATAAAGAAAGTACATGGGCCAACAAAGGTTGGGAACCACAAGTCTAAAGCAAGTTCGTATGTGACATCAATAAAATGTGTCAATCGCACAGCAGTATTGAAACGCCATCTTCAAAATATACTTTTGTGTGAAAACAAAATTTTTAGTCGTTTTTCAGATAAAGGATTTAAATTTTTCTTTAAATAATCGCGTATGGTTAATTGAAATGAATGATAATGACATGGCGTCGTATTTGCAAAAACATTTGACGTTTGGAATGAAAGCGGCAAAGTACACCGGTCAATTCCCTTACCTTGCTGCTGTTGTGTGAAATTTACCACCCCAACCCATATACCTGAAGAGCTGAAAGAACCAAATGTCAGTTTGTTGGCAATTGCTGGGCGCCAACGTTCAGAAAGTAGTAAATATAATTTAAAAATAAAATATTAATAAAATATAAAAATAAATATTAATAATAATAATGTTTTTACAAATAAAAATAAATATACACAAAATAATTGAAAAAATTTGATGTCAATTTGAAAGAAAAAAGTGTGGAAAGAAAAAAAATTAAAAAGGAAATGACGTGTTTGTTCAGACGTTCCTCCCACTAAAAATCCCGACTTCTATTCCAGCTGCTGCAAAAGCATCCGAGCAAACGTTTGGGCTGCGGAGGCAATTGTCGCAAAGAGATTATGGAGCATCACTTCTTTCGCATGATCAACTGGGACGGCGTCATTGCCGGCGAAGTCCAGCCGCCTTTCAAGCCGAAAGTGGTGAGTTCGATTCTTACCGGCGACCGCAATCTGTGTTTCCGATTCGCAAGGTTGGGCAGAGTTTGACAGTGACCTTTAGAATTGTGTACACGTACACGAATGTCACGGCATTTGTGTTATACGTCGACCCAATACAACCTTACGGTCCAACTCTCAACAGTGTGAAGCGAAATGCCTTGCTGCTTGCACAGCATTGTGGTGCTCGTAAGTATAGTTTTCACGTCACTCATGTTTGGACGTTAATATACCTCGTCTATGATAGGTTGCCAATCGGCCGCACTCAGAAAGAGTTTGCAAAATTATCGTCAAAAAGAAAAAAAAAAACGTGTTACAAACAGGTCGGCTCTTTTATCAGAATCGAAATCGTTGTATGATTTACTGATTTGAAATGGAATGGATAGTAGGGGGTGTCGGAAGAGGTTGTTCCACCTTGAAAAACTTCTAATATGGGCTCATTTCTGTGCATATTTCGAATGGTATATGTGAAACGCTTTTGTGCTGTTGAAAAACGTTCCTTCAAGATTTCTTTCTTTTCTATCCTTTGATTCGACACCGAATTGATGAAACTTTCAACCTGGTATGGAACACCACATCTCGGTGGCTGATTCCGAAAACGATTCTTTGTCACCGCATTCACTGTTTGGCATTTCCTGAATAACATTATTCCAGATCCTGATGTTGGGCGTGTTATCACGGTTGAGTTTCGGTCGTCGCCTGCTTTGAAGTTTGTAGGGAGTTGGCGAGACTACGTTGACGCGCATCAAGTAAACTCGTCGCTCAGCACAAGAACGAGTTAACTTGCGATGCCCACCCCCTTTCGGTAAAAGCTGCTTACTCGAAAAAAAATCAGCGTGCAACGTTAAAGTGCAAACCAGGGAAGCCAGGTTATTTTGTGAAAACAAGCAAGAAAATTAGCAAAACACGCCCAAAATAGGTAATTTAACGAAAAAACCAAGCCCAACTTGCGTTGGGTAGGAAAATTAAAAAAACATAAAACCATCAGATAAATTAGATACAAAAGCAGCGAGACAAATCCAAAAAAACAAGCCCAGAATGTGCAAATTTGCCCAAAAATACACGCCAAAACTTCGTTTAGCAGTAAATTGAAACAACAAAAGTGCCATAAAATTAAAAAAAGGAATCCACAAAACAGAAATCTGCAAAAAACAAGCCCAAAAACAAGCAAATTTTAATTAAAACAAGCATCCCGCAATTCTTAAAAAATCGCAAATCCACAAAAAAATAAGTCCAAATTCGCGGGAAAACCGCAAGGTTGGCAACACTGGCGCAAACGAAACTGCATCGTTCTCTTGTTCCGAACAACCCTGCGATTGATCAATAATCCAGCGCGTGAAAGCGCATCCCTCTGCGACCTGGCACGCGCAATTCGCCAATCCCGACGCTGATTAGAAACCGGTTTTTAATCTCACCAGCTGCTGATTTGGAGCGGAGACACTAATGGCGTTGACAACTGAAAACTCGAAATGACGTTGCCGGATATTTATTGCGACCGAAGCAATGTTGCCGTGGGCAACGGGCGCAGCGCCATCAGCCGCAGCACGGCAACGCCGAACTGTCAAGTCACATTGCCGATCGAATTACGATACTTGTCCTAATGAAGGACGCATCCGATAAGCTGCTGCTTGCAAACAATACTTCCTTGCGCTTCGGCGACCTCGTCCGTCTCTAACGCATGCCAGGCAGTTCGGGCTGCTGGCCAGGGATTTTTTCGTCAGTTAATTTTAGGACATTCTTGCGTTTGGGCGAGCAGGAAGGTTCGGGCAGTCTACTGCTTTTGAACAAGGGGTGACATTTGGCGGGAGCGGTAACGATTCCCGCTCGAAGACATAAGAGATGCGACCAATAAGGTGGCGGCACTGACGAAGCCACGAAAGTGTTGTGTTTGTGTTGAAAAACTAAGCCAAACGTGCTCGTCCTACCACAAACCCCCACGCAGCTGTTTGATGCGTGAGTACGGCGCGTGTGGAAACTCGCCATCCACTTATTTCTGAACAAAGCAGCAAGGACATTGTAATAAAAACGTTTTACAATGGCATGGACCTAAACGATCGGTCCACGTGCCAACGTCCTGTTCGACTGAGACGCTCTGTTGGTTTACAAGGTGATCTCTTTCCCGTTTGTAGTTGCAGCGTTTGCTGTCTTCCATTTCGCGTTATTTAGTTCAAGGCACAGCCACGTATCAATCCACTCATCGCTCACGAATCCAAAGACTGCGGGATTTCATGTTATGTGCTCGTTGGTTTTCGAACCACGAGCTCAAGTTTCAGCAGCTTTCCAGTTCGGGCAAAGTGCAGGCTTCCGCTGATACTGGACTTTCCGGTAAATAGCGTGCAAGAGTCGGGGAAGTCCCGCTTGAGCTGAAAGGTTAATGCTAAATAAAGCGAGATTGGAAACTTTACTGTTCGTTTTGCTTCTTTCTTCATTTCTTCTGGCCCAGTGTTGTCGTGTTGCTGCTTCAACCAAACCATTAACGCAATTGCTCGAAGCTGTGTTGTCCTTTACCGTCAAGGTCATTGTTGCGGCACTCATTGTAAGCTCGAAGCTCTTTTCCGGCCTCATGGTCATATTGCCAGTGGCGACCGGCTCTTGAGTATCACAGCCTGTCCCAGTTAGAGGGTCAGATCGTTTTCTTGCACCGGCCCTGATCAAGCGAAAGCTGCCTACGATGTCCGGAGCTTCTTGGCCCCCTAATCTGCGCACAACGCGCGCCCTGATAAATGGCGAACGATTCCAGCTGATTGCCGCATTCAGTCACAAATCTCACCATGCAGCGGAAGTTTGAAACAGCTCTGTTCGTGCCTGCAACAGAAAGGAAGGCAGTGTACGAACAAGGTGCATGCAGCTTTATTTACGTGAACCACCTTGTCCCACCAAATGTTGCGGCTTTTGCCGAAGCGCCCAACCCACTGTTTGTTGTCCGAATAAACCTATCGTGTTCTTTACCCCCTTCAAACGACGGACGCAAGGTGGATGCTTTTAACAAGTTTGCGTTTAAAGATCCACAAATAATATTATTTGAAAGAATTGTCTTTGCATTAGAAAGGATTAATCGGATTAATCAAAAAATTTTTATCGGATATTCGCGCCCGTTCGATCGTTACGAAATGGATTGCAAAGCGTTTTAATGGAACACGGGGATCAATTAATTTCGCTGCAGACCAGATTAAAATCCATTGACGCACTTTATTTTTTTGCCACTGCATTTATTTCATATTCTGTAGAAAATATACTCATCAAAAGTAAAAAGCCGCAGTGACGTTGCGGGCAAAGTGTAGACGGAAGATCGGGGCTCTCTGGAAAATAAGAAAAATCGAACGTCAGAAAATGGCTCATGTCTCAACATACGTTCGTCTGAAACCAGGTCCTTCGGCTTCATAAATAATGCACGAACATTTCGAGTTTCAAAGCATTTTCACGTGCAGGGTATTCGCGAAATTTTGCTTTAATGTTTTCTCGCGCCAAAGGGTTTCAATGCATTTTAAACTAATTCTCGATAACATCAGCCTGACCTATGCTGTTTTCGACGGTCCTTACATGTCACGGTCTGTAGGGAGAAACGCTTAGTGAAAGAGAAAGCGAGAGAATAAGAAGTTCATATCGAGAGGAGCTCCTTTCTTCAGGTTTGGATGTTGGTGCCACACCAGGGGGGCTGCCATACTTGACACCCACCCCCCGGTCAGGGACCAAACTAGAACCAGTGAAGCTAACCTGGCCTCAGATTTTTTTAACCGCATTATCTTATTGGGTTCGCTATTCCAGAAAAGTGCTAAAGAAAGCACCTACATTCGTCACCTACAACATGTGCAACATGTGAAAGCACCCACAACATGTGCTTTGTACAGCGGCGCAGAAATGCGGTCTCGCGCCGCGCGACCAAAAATTGTAGCGCGCGAACGAGATTGGCAGCGAAGTACCGGGGCCTGCCTGGTTTATAATTTTAAGTACAATATTATGGCAAAGCTCATACATGTGCGCTTCTATTAATTTCTGCGTGCTGCTAAAATTCACAGAAAATTTGCACCCTTGGTTTAGTGTGTTGTATGATTGGAGTCAAAACCACATTCTTATCAGCTTCTGTCACAGACGCCAAAAGCGTTCGTTTCGCTCTCACACTTTATGTTTCGCAACATGCGTAAACGTCGCCGGGTACACCGCGCTTGCGTCATCAAGCTGGCACGTCACACGCACGCGCGTCACAATGCGTGCTCGTCGTCGTCGTGCGTTGACAGTTTGTGTCACCGTGTAATGCATGTTGGTGTTTTTTTGTTTCCGTTTATTTTTACTACCCACGTCGCGGGACATCGTCAGAGCAAGAACATCACCGAGAACTTCGACAAGTACTTCACGCACAGCAAGCCAACCCTGACGCCGATCGACCCGATGTTCATCAAAAACATCAACCAGGACGACTTCGATAACTTCAGCTTCGTCAACACTGACTTTGAACCGGTCAGCCGTTCCAACCTCGTGTCCGGTTAACGTTCCGCCTTCACCGCTCTCCTGTCGCCGTTACGAGAAAACCCCGCGAGCTACTTGACGTTCGGGACGCTCGTGTGACGTAATCGTAACGTTTCGATGACGTAGGCGAGGCGGGAACTCGGATTTGCTGAAGTTTTAATTTCGCGTTCGGCAATATTCCCTCAATGTAAGCATGTGGCACCGGCATTCGGTTCGCCGCCATCTTGTTTTTTTTTCAACCAGCTGCAAGCACTTACTGCAATTGTGAAATCGTGACTGAAGCTCGATTGTCTTTGGCACGCTGTTGCTGCTAGGAATGGCCGCCGAGCTAACGATCCGCTGCCTGGACTTGCGCGCGGCCTTACGCAGTTAGTATCCGTCCGTTCGCTTTTATCCGTTTTTATTTCATCACATTCCGGATATTTTGAATCACGCGCACCATTCATTCCATCGTTCAAGTCCCCCCCACCACCTACGCGCTTGCATTCAATCGTCACGACTTTTGTACGCCGAGGCTTCACACGCACATACCAGCAAGGTTATTATTCAACTCCTATCATTTAAATGAGATTTTTTGTGCAATGTTGATTTTCGTGCATTCTGCACAGCGCACGTTTTTAAATATCCTCTGGCGTAGTGTTTGTTAAGTCGCCAATCATCCTTCGCAGAAACGACCCTTGTCATATGCAAGAAGCACCTGGCAATACTGTTTGTGTTTGATCGAGTGCGTTGTTGCGTGTGGAAAAAATCGTAATAACAGCTTTTTTCTTTTCTTGCCTTTGCGCCATTTCATCGGTGTACATTTTACAGTTCTTAACAACAGACAGACAAACCTTTAAAATTCTTTGTTGACTAAGATTTTTTTTTCTGTGAAATATCAAGTTGTTCCAATGGCGACCGCGCCGGACGAGTTCGCGAACGCTTCAACTCCAGGCTGTGCGTCGAAACCACGTCATCGGCGCTCTCGTCTGTGCGTTGTGACGTAGCGCGATTGTTACGCAATCAGTTCGCGCTTTGGTATCGATGTTCCGTTTCTATTATTGCGTTGTTTCAAAGGCAGCATGATGCCTGCTTTTTTGCCTAAGTCCGCAAGTTCCATTTTATGCATGGTTTTTAAGCAGATTGTACAGTCCGACCGCCGTTCTCTCGATCACCTTTGTTTGCGTCGCGTCGTAGCATTGTTTCGTCGCGACGGAGGAGCATGCTTTTCATGTAAATGTATATATCCATGTAGACAGTTGCTCGATGAGTTTTTATTGGTTCACGTTTCAGCGACACGTTAAATTCCTGTGTCGTGTAGTTCACTCTCAGAGTCTTGCCTGCGAAACGCTGTCCGTTTTGTTGCCATGGCAAATGTTTTGTTACCATGGCAAGACGTCGTAGTTGCTGCCGTGTGCTTCGCCATCGATTCATGCATCGACCTCTCAGCGACCGTGGCTGCGACGTCACCGGGTCGCTGGGGGTCCCGCGGTACCTGTTGTGCGAGCGGCCAAACGGGCCCCAGCACTAACAGCCGATAGCATGCCTTCGTGAGCAATCATCCTCGAAGTAGCAGGACCCCTCTCGGCCCGTTTTCTTGACCCAGCGTCGTGGCCGCGAAGGACATTGACTGGTAGGGTCGAGCGGCCAACTTGGAGCTTTTTCGGACCACAACACGTGGAGATAATGGCCTCAACAACGTCATGGCCCGCATTGATGGGTCACGCCGAAATAGTTCTCATCCGATCTCATCTCTGTTTCTCGTTGTGGTCCTGTGTGCCGCTGTTTTATATGGAGACGCCTGCAAATGTGAGCCTCGCTTATAATCATCCGCTCTCTCCTTTATGCTTCTTTTATCAGCTGCATAACTGCAGATTGCTACTTTTGTTTTCTCTCTATAATTGATATTAGATAACTTGTGTGATGTGGTGTTGTTTCATGTTTGAAATACATACGGATATATTTCCTGAAGCAGAAAACACTACCACAAAACGGTAACGACCTCCCCCCCTCTGAGCTGCAACGCGGTTTTCTTTTTCACGTTTCTGTTAGTAAGCTCGCTGTGAAGCTGCTGCTGATTTACCACAACCTCTGCGATGAGGCACCATCGGTAGACCGCTGTATAGTTTCAAGCATACGACTGCATTGAAACTGTTACAAGCACGGGCTGCCCCATCGGGCGGAATCGCCGGCCTGTGGGATCGTAATCTAATTGCTGCGTTAGTTCAAGCCTTTTTCGAATGAGCCGCATGAAGTTCAGCTTCGGCAAGAAAACGTCACGAAAAATTTCATGATTGGCTGAAGCCGAACCAGGCGCGCAGATCGATGTGAAACTGGTATCAAGTCGCAATCTCAGAATTACTGCCGTAGAGACTGGATTAGGGTTTTAGAGAGCGTTGCACATTTTATCACTCGCTTCATGTTTTTGTAAAACTTCATGCTTTTAAAGAACAATCTTTGTTGGTTTTAAGCAGGGTTGCGGAGTCGGAGTTAAAATATCCCACCCAGACCTTACCAAAATTTCCGACTCCGACCTTTTCAAAATTCCCGACTCCGACTCCTTAACATAAAGGGGATGAAATTTGGCTGGTTGTTTTAATCAATGGAAATTGTGGTGCACAGCAGAAATCTGTTTCAACAGAAGTTTCAAATGAAGTTGCACCATTTCAACAGGAATTCCCAATTTAGGAGTTAGATGTAATCCGGAGTCGGACGAAAAAATCCGACTCCGACTTCTTACGATTCCGACTCCGCAACCCTGGTTTTAACGTTAGCCGAAGGTGAACCTCCAACTTCCGTAGATCATCGCTTCTGCCGATGGTAGTTTTTTCTTGAACTGGTCGCTTTGGCTTTTGAGCTCTTCAAAATAATACCTGCAGGTGGGGGCAACCTTATTTGGGTAGATGACATGATACGATGGTGAAGTGGCAAACAAGCCATCAAAACGGTTTGCACGCTGTTGACCGAATACCTAGTTGAGCCAACAATTCGTGGTAAAATTATTTGTCCGGTTGATCAGGGAATGCGTGGACTGTGTTCTTCAAGTTAAGTTGAACAGATATATCTCGGCTTACGAACAGCGGCGTTGTTCAAATTTGCGATTCAATCCGGAGAAGAAATTTTGAGGTTGTATTGAAGCCCTCGCGTGAGACAGTCGTGGTGTTTCCACTTGAAAAATGTGGATCAACATGAGGAGTGCTAAATCTTCTACCAGCCTGTAGGTGACTGTGAGATCAGCTACGTGCAGAAGATCTGCGCTTTGCTCGTAGCTCAGGTTGGTCGAGTGGGATAGTGAGTGATTAAATTTCGCCAGATACATTAATATTCGTTTTCGTTCAAATTTCATTTCGTTCTTTATCCTCTTCCATAGCCATAAACAAAAATCCGAAGGGTGATGTGGAAATCCACTAAGGATAATATTTGTGCTGTTGCAGGCAGATTTACGTCACCTTGGCGAATTTTGACATGAGCACTTGTGCCAGTGCTTGAGGCAGAAAAGATACCCGCTGTAAGAGACTTCATCACTGATGATCGCAGTAGTTATTACCAGTACGTTTGAATATCGTTTCTGAAAGAATATCACCATTTTGATCTTCAACTTGTTTGAATTTAAACAGACATTACCGAACGTGATTTTTTCGCCAAAGTTACATTTTTAACACCGCATAAACTTGGTCGCTTCATATTGAACATCCGTTTCCGTCAATACCAACTTGCAAAGTTTCTTCCATGTGCTTGGCGACTGTCGAAGTACTCGTCACGCAATCTTGCTCGAACGAGCATGCGTGGTTGGTTGTGGAGAACTAACGCAATACGGAGGTTAGCAAACGTAAATCGCCGTGTTGATGAAAGTGATGATCCTGTTCACTTCATCGAAATGGCTAACACCACTGCAAAAAAGTTAAGAAAAACGCTGCGACACATTACAGTGTGTTGAGGTTAGTCAGTAGTCACAGGTGATATTCCTGGAATGAGCAAACAAGTGACTGCCAAACAAAGGCAAAGTCACCTCCGAAAAATAGTGTGGTGGACTGTTGCTAGGGTGACTATACGTCACATCGACAGGGGTGGTTTCAGGTTTTGGAATCGTGTTTCTGTAATTTAATTTGTACCGGTTGCAGTCCGCAAGAAAATATGACCGTTCTCATTGCGAACGATGCAGAATATGTTACAAAAGTATCGTTATGAGAAACAAAAGCGACTGCCCTTGTCTTTGCTCTTCACTTAATTTTTAGCTAAGATTTTGCCGAAAATCAGGAATTCTTACACCTTGTTCTGTTTCGAAATGAATTCAAATTGCAATGACCGTTAGTTGAAAGGTTTCAAAATATTAAATTGCGGTCACCGATACGCTTGGAAAGTTGGCAGGAGTGCAATGGAATGCAATAGTCATAAATTTTAATTTAGTCGAATACTGGCCGACCGTGTCATGTAACCTGCATGCGCCAAATAGTGATATCCATGCCCGTAACTGAGGGGGGCGAGGCCTGGAAAAATGTGTTGTACATATTTTAAAACAATTGTGCATAGCCTAGTTTAAAAAATTTGTCTCCCTCCCACAAAACTATTCGCCCCGTCTAGTGTGCCAGGCTGGTTACGGGCTTGGTGATATCACTTGTCTTTAGATGTTGTTTCCATTTTTCAATGGGGAATAAAGTAGTAAATATATATCCCATGCACTTCTTTCAGGTCGAGCTTGGTGCACAGTGTTACCCTGGAGTTTGAAGAGACTAAAAGGGTCGTATAGACTGGGACCATACATCACCAAACAGCATGTGGTTCACGACCGCAATTCGCATAAAATCTCCTGCTCTGGTTTCTCCCAAATCAAGGGGTAATTTGGTGCAATTTTCCTCAAAGTGACCACTGAGCCACTTTGACTTGGCGCCCCTTTTCCAGTAATAGATGATATTCTGGGCTTCCAAGAATACGTCACATGCGAATAAGGATTGTGTTCGTAAATTTTCAAGGCTGAACAAAATATAAGGGTAGATAGGATAATGCTATAAACGTCTTTTGGCAATATGTATATTCGGAAAAATCTATGACCGTTAATTTCCCATTCAAATGAAATGTTGCGAAGTGTTGTGCACTGATGATTGGTGAACTGTTCAAGTCAGAAAATGGTTGGAGGTTAAGAAGTGTTGACGAAACGTCCGAATTTGGTAATGTTTTTGCGCCCCTTTTCGCAACTGCTTTCCGCAAACACCATGTCTGTATCCAGCACTGGCTCTAGTTCAGGTCAGATGAATTTTGTTGCGAAATCTCAGTGGCGTGCTGCTTTAGTTGTGTGGTTTAACGTTTTCTTCCACTACTCAGTACCGTTTAATGTACAATTCCATTAATGTAAAGAAGATTCGGCTTTGTTCTGAAGCCATGCCTTGTAGGCCAGGGTCGTAACGACGGGGAGGAAAGGGGGCAAAATTCCCCGGGCGACGGATCATTATGGGGGCGCCGAAAAGTTCCAACAATTTCACAAGTACTTTCTTCAATACAGTAAATTTCATGGGGGCGCAAAACTTGCTTCTTGCCCCGGGCGCCGTCTAACCTCGTTACGCCCCTGTTGTTGGCCACTTCCTTATTTCGAATAACATGTTTCTAATGGTCAGTAACGTAATTAGAGGTTGAGCCAGGGAAGAAACGTAGCAGATGGGGGCCCACTGGTCACCGTAAGAAGCCCACTGGCCACCTTATGAGTCCCACTGACTAACACTCAGAAAAACAATTGAGAAATGATAGTGAATCTGGATGTTGATGACTATACTAAAACACGAAATCACCGGGAAACACTCCGAAAAACGAAAAAAATGATCTACTGCAAACCAAAAGAATACTAAATACCGAAATAATGGCTATGTGGGGTCCCGGTTTTTACATTTAGCTTTCCAGGGGGCAGTTTTCACCCCTGCCTCCCTTCAGTTACGCCACTGCTCATAGTTCCACCGCGGGGCACTTTTTGCCACACCGAGTCGTTTCCATCCGTATACCTGAGCAGCAGATGAAGTTACAGATGTTGCACCACCTCCGCGTCCGCTGTGCATTCCGGGAGCTCTCGAAACAAAGACGATAGGTTATCTGCAGTGGTCTTTATTGCACCTTTATCCACCTGGGCCTCCCACTTTGTTCACTAGGACCTCCTATAGACCTGCTTGTTGTGTAGACCAATGGTTCTTAAAGTGGGTGGAATCGAACACTTGGGGTAGATTTTGAGGGACAAAGGGGCGAAAAAAACAAAAGTGGCGATGGGGGGCAATACAACACAAAGGGGGCAAAAATGCACAACCACGAATCCATCACTAGGTTAACTTCAGTAGCCTGCTATTATGACTTGCTCGTTTCTTGCAAATTTTACTTTACCATGATAATCGTTGGAGGTTGTTGCTAGAGCAATTTACCCGTTAAATTTTTACTCTGGGTCGTCTATGTGCCCGACTACAGTATGGATTATTTTCACAAGAATTCTGAACGTAATATTAGCGTCTAAATACAATTGCTTAGTTCAGCTGCTTACTGGCTTTATTCAGCTATTTAATACATACTTTAAATATTTTTTTTTAAATTACTACTTTGTGTTTGCTTTATCAGGCTTGGGTGGCGAAAACGACGTGTCGAGAGTGAAAAGAGGGCGATAGAATAAAAAAGTTTGCGAAACACTGGCGTAGACCCTGTTATTTTTTGGAAACAAGCTGCATATCACAAGGTGGTGATCAGCTAATAGTTCTGCACACCTTTTTACACGAACGTCCAACCAGTCAAGTAGCCATGTGGGGCTTTGGTGGGCTTATCCCCCCCAAACAAAACTCCAAGCCCCCCCAAATTGAAACCTAAGACCCCGCACAAACGCAAAGCCCCTCTATTCAAAAATTTCTGGCGACGGTTCTGCGTCCAACACTGATTGGAACAATTCAGCTGAAGCTATGCAGAAGTCAGTGAGTGACCGCTGACACAACGAATCTCTTCACTAGGTGTTCTGTACTTGTGCAAATCTGTGTGTTGGAAGAAAGGGTCCATGATGCACAGTGCGTTGTATCAGCACATTTGTAGCAAGAGCCTTCCGTTGTCATTAACATCAGCATCACCATGTTGTCCAATCGCTCCCTTCCATACCCCATGCAGCATGATTCCCAACATGTGCATTGAAATCTCAAAAAAGGATCGCGGATTAGTTAGTTTTAACCTTTCGCAGAGCATCAATCATTTCTTCCATGAATTCCGGGTACCGTGCACTTGCGTTTGGGGCGCATACCTGTATCAGACATATGCAGCCAGCGGTCTAACAACTTCAACCTCAACATGCACACCCTCCTCCTAGTGATATTCATTCATCAGCACAACTTGTTAGATGAGGGCTCACAAGTATTCCTCCCCTGCCTGGGCAAAATTTACTGGCTCAACACTGAAGTGGAAGAGTTTCCGCCCATTATCCGGCTTAATAGTGTGAGAGACACAACGATTAGTTGAAGAGATGCCAACAACATCCAGGAAACATCGTTTGGCTTCCTCGACCAGTTCATTCTCTTTGGCCGTGAGTGAAGTTTTGTTCCGGTTTCCATTCACTAGCTTATGGCAACATTGCCGTTTACGCGTGACTTTCAGGTCTCCCATAATAAAAGCGCTGTCACCGTTCGCCTAACAGATGAGTAGCGGACGTAGCTTGGGACCTCTACCGATGGATGCCTGATGAGAGAGACAGTCAAGAGTTTTTCAAGTTCGCGCATTTTATGGCATAGCAACTTTGCAAATTATGTTGTTGGGCAAACCGGTCGCGCCATTTATTCAGAAATTTTTACGATACCATAGGCACTACAGAAAGGCGTTGTTGTGGGGAAAAATGTGTAGGAGAGGCCTTGCATCGAGTCTAGAAGGCTAGGAGAGGCTATGCATTGCGCTATAACTATTCAGAGCGGACGACATTTTTGGTCCCTTTTCTGCCACAAACCCCCATGTGCACATGTGCATAGGCGTACGGGAAAGCATTTTAATGGGGGGGCGGAAAAAATTTGCCCTGAAAATAACAATTTGCCCTAAAAATAGACAATTTGTCCTGAAACTAACTTTTTAGTTTAATCCAAATGGGGCCTGAAACCTTATGTAAATCTGTTCTATACAGTTGAATTCGTTTATAACGGCTTCCTCTGTA
>JGI24158J21664_10003863_pt1 | contig 19058 bp, 11 predicted proteins | sample Ectturendosymbi3_FD_21664 | JGI IMG/M metagenome (IMG submission 21664)
ACCCAAATGGAAACAAATAATATATAAATACATATACATACATTTCTCCTTCTAATGCTAAACTTAAATGTACCCCTTCGGATAGGCGAATGTACCCCAGTGTGAACTATTTTCTGGCGCTTTTGACTTGCTGAGCATTCCACACAACTCGTAGCGTTTAATACGGTGCGAATATCTTTTATTTTGAAGTTGTGTAATGAAAGGTCTTATCGTTCACCGCTTTCCTTGCAGTGAGTTCAAACATTAATAAACTACAGTTAAACAGTCTGTTTGCACGTTTTCTTTTGTTTCGGCTGTCATCACAACAACTCATGAAATGCGAGAGAGGGTCTACACAAGTATGAGCGGCCTAATAAGCTCTTGACAATGCGCGAATGAATTTCCCGAGTCTGTGAACCGACCGTTTTATTGCTTCGCAAACATATCGTGTATTGTCAGTACGCTGCAAGCCCAACTGAATGTGACGTAGAGCGACGCACCGCACGTTTTTGTCTTTATTGAAAACTCCGCGTTCACTGCAGGAATTATGACTGCCTTTTGAAGTCCTATCGTTCCCTTGCGAATGGTCGTGTTTATTGCAGTACGTCAAAGAAGCGATTCTTTTTGCAAAAGGCGCATCGGATCGGAATGGACACATCCTTTCTAGAAACTAAAACACTTTCAGGGGCGTCCAACCTTTTCGAATGAAGGGCCAGCACAACTGTTTAGCAGGATACTTCGCGGACCAGCTTTATATCACGATATGGTGGCGTATTTGCGCTGTGTGGTGGGCTTAACTGCAGAAGATGCATGCCGTGTGTCAAATGTCTTTTCATCTTATAGTGTTTGAAGTGTGAAAGTTCTCTGCTGCATATATCAAGCAAATCGACTTGTTTTAACTTGTACGAAGAAGTATTGATCTGTCCACCTTTCTTGAAATTTTCAATCTCTATCGCAAACTTTTAGTTTTTGACTTGCCGTTGCCATTATCAGAAGTAACTTACAGTAATTAAAACAATACCTGCGCTCAGAACAGTTAAATACACCTAAAGTGAACTTTGCCTCTGATTTAAGTTGCACAAGTATGTAGGCTGCAGCCCAGCACACGTGACTATACGAAAGGTAAAAATACACAGACAGAGCTAGTTCTATTTGTAGTACTGCGATTGTTTTTTTCAATGGCGGATTTGGTGCGACGATTAGGGACGTGACAAACCAAAAGAACCTTTGCAATCATTCCCATTAACTAAGTCTGAAGACATTCTGATAAGAAAATGTCACTTGGCTCGAAATTTATGCCGGTTTGGGTGAATTTTGCTTTTGGAGTAAAGGATCTCACGGACCAATCGGAAGAACTCGGCGGGCCATACGTGGTCCGCGGGGCCCAGGCTGGACACCCCTGCACTTGAACCATTAATTCGGTGCCCAGTGCAGGTTTAAGACAAAATATAGCGTCACTAAACCACCCAATTCTCTCTGTTTGGACTGCATGAAATCAGATGGTTCACTTATGGTGAAATTAAACAGTTTTGGAAACGCTATGGTTGTGTAATAAAGCTTCAATTATAGATATGTACCATTTCGATGACGATCGTCGAGGGAAGCAATAATTTAACTGAAAATGTGCCCCTCTTGCCATATACGCTTGGTGTGGAAGCCCTGAATCTAAGTAGTGTTTACGTAATTTGCGTAACCATGACTTACATAAAACTGTAGAGCAATTAACCAACTTCTCCAGTGAACAGTGCATATAGCCTAAGCTATGCAGTGCGCTATCGCATATGAAAAAAATCGAAAAGCAAAAACGTGCGCTCGAAAACAGTAGGCAAACGGTAATATATGGTCAGGGCCCACATTTTCACATTTTGTAGCTATTTGTTTGATTTAATTATGCAGTGTATGCTACAGTATTTTAACCCAATAAATGTCACAAGTAAAAAATTATAAAACGCGCCATTACAACCTCGGGATCAATTTGTTTTATTGCTAATAAAGAAGTGAAATCATTCAAGGATTAAATCTGAGATTGTAAACACCAGCACTCTGGCGAGTTCGACAAAGATGATAACAGTTTTGTCGAACTTTTAAATGTCGCGAAACATTTCCTGAACCTACGGAAATTTTATGAAAATTACAGAGCAATACTGTGAGGAGGTATGCAATGTTACTTTTTCGCATTTGGTCATATAGTGCTTCAGAATAAAGCAGATTTTGGATTATTACCGACTAATTCGCAACTTGAGATAATTTAAAGCAGATAGCAAAATCAACTTTCGTATTACAAGTGTTACAAAACCTTGCAAGATGTTTAACCACAGATATCTTCACGATGTTCAATGAAGTTAATTTGCAATTGCAGGGGAATGGTGTTAACCTCATTAAAACCTAATCAGCAATCTTCACCTTCTCGTCCAAGTTTAATGCTGCTCAAACGAAATCGAGCCCTTCATGAACTCTAACAGTTTCCAAATCATTAACTCTAACAGTTTCCGACTGCTAAATGAGTTAATTTACCAAATTAAGTTTTATAGTGAAATGCATCTTTGCGCTCATTTTTGTTTCAATCATTTTCAAACATCCCAAATATACAATACGAAAAAATTTTGTTGATATGTGTGCTGCGCATGGTAGGGGGGCGATAGAAATTTGTTTATCAGAAAAGGGGGCGCTAGCCAGAAAAAGATTGGGAAACGCTGTTCTAAGACGTTTGACGTACAAGCAGGGGTTTGTTGTGGGATATGAAGGGCGCACGTAGTCTGCTCCATAAGCACGTGATCCCCCACTTTGGTTTCTACAGTTAATAGTGTATACATTTCTGTCCATAACATACCCAGGCCTGTAACCAGCTTGGGACACCAGGGGGGCGAAGATTTTTCTGAGAGTGGCCCAAATTTTTGAACTATGTCCAATACTTTGGTTAAATGTCAGACATTTTTTCCAGGGGGGCGAAAATTTTTCTAGGGGGGAGAAGCCCCTCTGCGCCCCCGGTTATGGGCCTGAATGTAACTCAGATTCTAGCAAAACAAATTAAATTATTTTTATTTACGTGTTTGTCTCCGACACATGGTTCATATCACAGGGGTTTTTCAAAGAACACAAAGATATAAAAATATTTATTCTCAACGCATCACAGGATATAGGTGTCAAGTGCTACACACGGGCAATAGGCTTTATGAAGAGTAGCAAACACTGAAACAACGCGCCATGCAGCAACTACTACTTTCGGACATCGTGATACAGAAGCGTTGCACAGTAAAAGAAAATAGAGATTTGTGCAAAGCGTCTCGCAATTGAAGTTAGAAAAAAAACTCGGATGAAGATGCACATCGTTGAACAAAAGCATACATATTGTTTCTAATCAAGGTAACAAATGTCTTGCCAAAGTAGGTAATTTGATATGGGCGAGCACTTACATTCGTGAAGAATTAATGCAAAATTCTGTAGGCATTGTTGCAGAAAAACCGGAGGCGCTTCATACTAGCCTGCGTGTATTTGCTTCACAACTGACAGGCACACTCTGGCATCCAACAGGCACGAAGCAGAATGTGTTTTCAACTTCAGTAAAACACCGAACAAAGATGCCTCTGAACTTGTTTGCTGCACAATAAAAAATTTCACTTGACTCTCAACGCCACTGCCTTCTTTTAGTGAGACGTGAAGAACTACGGCAAATACAAAAGATGTTTGGCCTGTTCCGAAACTTACGTCATTTAAAGAAGCAAATGGTGTTGCAGGCTGTTTATACTTTGTAAGGGGAAAAAATAAACCGACTGCCAACGTTACAATTGAAGATAATTTTGTGTTCAGGAGCGTAATCACAGAAAATATTTAAACGTTGAAAACCACTTATTCTTGGACCAAACGCATATATATCATCATCAGTAAACAGTAGGATATTTACAAATATGTATATTTCCCACAGTGCATCTCCCATTGTGCCCAATTGGCCTGAGAATTTATCAAGGAAGCAACGAACAGATGTGGCCTCAGAACTGTCTTGTCTTACCCCGTTGGTTACAGCGAAGGGATCTAAAACAGGCCCGTAGCCAGGTTTTAAGGATTAGGGGCAAAATACATTTCAAAGGGAAAAATTTTTTGTTATTAATTTTGCTAAAAAATTTTTTGGCACAATATAATTTGAGGGGAACTGCCCCCGAATGTCCCCCGTGGCTACAGGCCTGATCCGAAAGTCAAAAGCTCCTTTGACTTTTATGGTCTGATTCCTATACCAACCCACCAGTCGTCTTGCTGTGCTCAAAGGTACATTGCGCTTAATTAGGTTTGTGATCAATAGGTTGTGCTTAGTTTTGCAAAACGTTTTAAACGAATCCAAAAATGCTGAAAACACGAGGTTGCTTTTGTTTATACAGTCTGTTGAGCAAAAATACACGCACGTCCGTACCATGTTGTTACCTGATACCTAAACTGGTTGTCAGTGGTGGGAATAAATGGTGAAATCCAGGATAAAATCTAATGCTCAAGTTGTTTGGAAATAATTGGTGCAAGGGAAACAGGTCTGTAATTAGAAACATTGACGTCACCAATCTTATTTTTGCAATTAGGTACAATAGCAGTGTTCATCCATTCTTGTTGAATTTTTCCATGCACTAAAACACACATTGAAAAGACTACTGAGATACAAACACACGCTGGGATAGGCATAGGTGATGTGCTTAGCAAAGAGCAGAAAGTCATATCAAATAAAAGAAAGGTCAACTGTTCTGCGGGAAATTCTGTTTTAGACCTTGAAGATGATTTGAAACAAGTCATAGCTGTGCGGAGATCAATATTTTGCCACTTTTAGTCAGGTTGTCATACGGTTGTCATTGTTGTCATGTTCCAACTTCTGACATTTTTGTCAGGTTGCCATTCGCAGTAGGCCTGCTCGTCATAAAGCCTTTTGCCTCATGCATCAGTTTCTGATTGGACGAGACTCACTTCTGATCGATTCGTCTCAGCAAATTTTGCAGTTGCCTAAAAGTATTTGCGTTTCTAAGCATCCTGCAAGAAATAACAAACAAATGAAGTGCGGGATACTGTCTGTGGTTTAGTCAGGCTTGTATTTCAGCAAATAAGCTAAATTTTTACAACCAAAATAGAAGTAGAAATATACTTCTCAGAAAGGAAGAAACGCAATTGCTGCCTTAAATTGGTCAACTGTTACTTTTCAACACTATCTTTCCATTCGTTTCTTCAGTACAACACACATTTTCTTGTCCACCAATTTAAGCAACGTATCGTTGTTTTTGTATGTTTTGGTTAGTTGGAGGTTTATAACTTTTTTCAGAAATAATAGTGTTGAAAAGTAACAGTTGACCAATTTTTAAAAGTTTTAGTAGGGAATTTGAAAAGTGACGACAGTATTGATATCATATTTTCATGCTTGAGAGAGCTAAACTGCAAATGGCTGGACGAAGAGCATGAGGAAGTAGTTTCTACTGATTGGTAGTAAAGCATAAAACACAGAATACTTCCACTGTGCAGAAGTGGAACATCTAACTGATTGAGAAAATGCTTTTCGTGTGAGTTTTCGCTAACTTCCTGCTGTACACATGATAAAGAGCGTTCGATAGGATATGCAATACCTTACAAATGCTGCTAAATGTCTTACGGAAATATGGCAGACGTTCTCAAGTTTTCTTCGGACTTGTTTATATCTAGAAATAGTTGAGAGTTTGATCAAGTCTGTCGGAAGACACATGGCTTGCAAGCCCGTCTACTTGAAGAGAATCAGGTGAATTGTTCACTGCTTGAACAGAAACCTTTCCTATTTTCCAGATCAGGGGTCTCAAACTCAAATTGCTCCGAGGACCAAATGAGGACTTGTATAGTAACCCGAGGGCCGCATTATGACGCTGATGCAATAATGGCGGTATACCTGAACCTTGCTAGAAACAACTTTTACATCTTATTTCCTGCGAAATATANCATGAGTTGCNGGAATTCCCAAAAAACATCACGGGCCGCACAAAACGCCCTCCCGAGCCGCGTGTTTCAGACCTCTGCTCTAGATTATAGAGAAAATCAGAATGAACTGTATGACATAAGCAAAACGCAACTCCAGTTTCGACTTCTATACAAACTTATCTGGTGTAAAGCAAAAACTAAATGCAGCGATCCAACGCTTTGTTGTTTACACAACTAATTTCCTCAAACCAAAAGCTTCAGATTTTCCAGTACTCACGACCACTGTTTAAGAAGGTTACCGTACAATGAAGCAATATTTTAAGATCAAAACTCCAGCACTGCAATAAGCACTATACTCAAGTATGATTTTCATTACAATCCTGCGAAGAATAAAATAAAACGCAAAGACGTATGTTCATTGCATCTGTCTCTTACTATCTTTCTTTCTAAATCCAGCTTATACAGTTAACTTGTGCTTTGAATGGATTGTTGTATAAATTATGAAGCATACATTAACAAAGATAAAGCCGTACGGCACGTTTTTGACTGATTTGAAATAAAGAGCCCCCCTTTCGGAAATGTCTGTATTGAGACCCTGCAATGATGTCATCGCAAATGTCAAAAAAATACGCCTTTTTCGATCACCTTATATTTCTACTTTCAAAGTTCTGCTGTTAGGTGGCGAATAATAGCTGGAAAAAGGTCTTTTCGATNNGGTCCGTTGTGATGTGGTGAGAAGATACGAAAATAATTGCCACGGCNGCAGGATCGACCCCAGTGCTATCCCACAGTTTATTNATTTTTAGTTCCTTTCCGCCTTCCCAATTTAACTTGTTTACACTTTTTTGATCGCGTTTTGATCACCCATGCCGAGTCTTTAGACCGGTGCTTCCCCACACCGGTATGCCGCGGCACACTGACGTGCCACCAAATTGTTAAACCTATTTCATGGGACTCTTTCAAAGAAGAGGTTTCTATCGATTATGTTTCAGTCATTAGCTTTGCTGCGCCGTGTGAAAAAAACTGAGTTGCAAAGTGTTCAGCGTTCAAAAAAAGGTTGCAACTTGGAACCACTGCCTTAGACAATAGTTTTTAGACTTCAGCCACAAGCAAAACTCAGTATTTCACTGGTGCTGAATACATTCCACGTAGGATCAAAATATTTCTTCACATAGTGCCAAAACGTTTGTTACTTTGCATCTCAAAACTGTACTGGTCGCTTTATTTTCATGTCGATGTTGCACCGTATTTTTTAAAAATATTTTATATATCAACACACTAGTGATTTCTTGGGCATTACATATAATTAGAAGGAAAATAACTTACAGTATCAAACATCAGCGTGAGCTACCTTGCTGTAACAAACAAACAGGCTGAGAGCAGCCATGAAAATACTCATTTTTTATCGCTTTTGAAAATCCCACAAACGCTTTGAGCGTGAACAAGCTGAACAAGGAACCTGAAAACACAGTTCAAATGTTCCAAGTTCTGATAGCCATTTAAAGCACTTGAAACTCAGCTCAACACGACAGGACGTTTGTCTACATAAACCTCAAACTAGCTTCGGACTCCGTAAATGACATGTAAATCAGTACCTTCAATTCTTTTTTGAGGAGGTAATTCTACTGTTTGTGCAAGGAGACACATGTTGGGCATTCAGAACCTATATAATGAGATGCTGGGGTAAACAACAAATGCAGCGTCATCATTTATTTGTTTCTTTCAATGTCTTCGTTCTTTAGTGACTACCGTAGTGATTTATGTCGATGGCAACTTTTTATTTAAAAAAGCTGACGTTTTACAAGTTGCGCCAACGTTTACAAAATTCCAGATTTTTATGCATATCCCTTGGACAGTTTAACAATGGTACACAAAGCTTCTCAATTTTAATTTAATTGGCTACAATGGTTGAAAGATTCTTTTATTTTCACCACCCACAACGACTAGCAATTGTTGTCCGATATTTCTCAACAACGTTAAATCCACGTGTCTACTGAACTTAGACAGACTTTAAAGGACATATACTTGAAGCAGTGCGCTACACTTGAAACTGACAGCGTCAACTCTGTGCTCTTTTATGTTTTTATCTGAGGACCAAGCAGCTTATTCTATATAAGGAAATTAAGCTTTTGGCTCTGGCCATCATTGGTCGGATTTAACTCAAATGATGACGTACGACAGTTTTGTTTTAAGGACACGCAACAAGAGCACCGGATATTTCGCAACAGACTCTGAAAATCTATGTTTACGAGTAAACTTCGGAAATGTTTTCACCTTCACTTGGACCGGACGCGAACCATTCTTTGATTGCAGCGCTTGTCCATTTAACAAGCTGCAGTCAACAAATTGACATGGGTTCTACCGGACATTCTGTTCTGAACTCACATCTGGGTGGCGAATGTCACTTTGTAAACGGTCAAGCATTTGACCAGCCTATTCCGCAGTTTTTAAATGCTGACTCGATTTTCAACTCGGTGACGGAACTCTAAACTTCATCAAATCCAAAATGTGTTTGGTGGCTGTTATAGACGCGCTGTTGCAGATCAGCTAGTTATTGTTTCTTTTTTGATCAGTGATTCAAAACTTCACGAAACGTACAGACTAATATATTCAAACTTGGGTGCTGTAGTGGCTACTGCAACTCAGATTCGAACTAGTGTATTTTGAGCAGTTCGGAATCTTAGTCAAAAGGCACATTAAATTTTTGAACCAAAAATATAACTCAAAATAATAAATATCAAGGAGCTCTTACCACTAATTACGATCTTCTTAGCTAAACTATAATCCTTGTTGTTCTTTACTTCAAATGTGGATCAAGGGCCTTGGTTCTGCACTTTTTGTTCAAAACTCTCAAGAAATTTCTTACTCGATACAGCGTAAAAACTGTTAATTTCGTACCTTGGCGTTAAAAAAGCTTACAAACTGTATTTTTGTGAAAAATAGCTCTCATTTTGTGAAAACTGTCATTTTTGTGGAACTCTCAACAGAAAAGTTCTCAACTATCTCGACTGTACACGTAGTGAATACTCAATCACAGCTATGAATTTATTTTAGTTGTAATACGCCATAACTTCGTTTTAGCAATAAACACATGAGAATATTAAAATATTACTTTTTGTGTGTTTTTACTTTCAAAAAAATGATTAAACACCTACAATTGAAGTCTGCTTTACTGCGTCTAACATGCGACTATAACTGAATCTAAGGAAATAACCAGATGTCGCGGCTCTGCAACTTGATTTGCCACTTTTGGGAGTTGGCCGCAAATCCCTTTTGAAAATGGTTTTCGAATTGAATTTAATGTTTTGTAGAGCATAACGTATGGCTGCTGACATACTTTAATATTGTAATCTCGGCCACCACACACATTCAACCTGAATTTATTACTTTGTGTTATGGATCATCTGAAAACAACTTATATTTTTAATATTTCAAATATTATTTCTTACTCATGTTCAAGACCGGCACGATTCGCAGGAAAAGAAATGTTTTGGCAAGTTGTATGAATACTACACGATGAAAGCTATTTTTCATTCCTTGACACCACTTCGCTCTCTACAGACTTTTATTCATCGTCCCAGTCCCAGCTGCATCAAAGTATCACCACAGGTCATCCAAAATGTATGGTACTTTGATTGGATTCCGATGCGTGGCTGCCCAGTCGCCCAGCGAAAAATTCTGTAGAAAAAAATACGGAAGTGTTTCTTGAATTGTGTTAAAATACAGTAATTTGTCTCATGACTTTTAAGCGTTGGCATGTAACGAAGTCAAACTTTGATGCGAGAGCTGTTTTTAGGCTTGTGGAAATGTGTCGCATTCTTCAGACACATCTTCAAGGCATGTTAAGGAAAAATAAATGTGTTGCAAATGCATGTGAAACAACGACATGCTCGTGGAATTGTAAGAAAAATGACCGCATTTGCTGCATTTAGTTAATATGCGTCTAAACAAGGATAACGAGCTGCGCTTCATGAATCAAATCGGTTACGTGACATTTTGCATTTCAGCAGTTAATAAAATTTGTTTCTCGACGCTTGTTTTCATTTTGCCACCGTTTGCTTCATGCTCTCCGTATTGACCAATGTTGCCTGCTATTCAAAGTCCTGACTTCATCAAATTTTATTTTTTTCGGCATGTCGGTCAACCGTGACCTGTCGATGTGCTTCGGTGAGCAAAGAGTTATCTGTGAAATATCATCTATGAGATGCGTTGGAAAAAATTGATTATTTCTATTGTAAAAATCTTTTGCAGAACTTTCGTTTTATATCTCCGGAAAACCGCCAAATTTGATTAAATGTGAGAAACCGCGGCCGTTCTTTGAGGAAAAAATTTGCATTTCACCCTTAATGATTTATAAGCTTAATGTCATTGCAATAGCATTATAAAGTGAATGTCAACCGTACACATTTAATGTTGTGGTGCTCCTTGGCGTTTTTTTGTATAAACGAAGGTTTTGCCATGAAGTTATCTCGTAAGAGAAAAAAAAAACAACAACCACTTTGTGTTTGAAACTTAACACATTCTTTCAAAATCACACGCTCACAAAAGTGATAACGGGCAATGTAATCCAAATCTATCAAATTGCGGTTAGACTCTAATTTAAATTAAAGCAGAAAATGCAATCCAAGGCGTGTTGTACAACAATCGACTTCGTGCGTCAAACGCAGGCCGTGACGCATCTTGGCGAGATTTGTCGAAGCAGACGAACATTATTTGATAATTTTATGAGGCTTTAATCCTCTTTTGATTAGATCCATTGCGAATACACTACAATTTGGGAGGCTGGATTAAGATATTTTTCAATGCCCAACAATACCATCACTCAATCAAGGTTTTCCCAAAACAATGAAAGGCGCAATCGTTCCGCACACAAATACTGTAAGTTCGTCTGAATCTGTCCGCTGCAAAAATCTTCAAAGCTTTGACGAAATTAAACTTTGTTTGAAAAACAGGCATTTTTTCAAAGGAAGACCTTGCTGCTGGAGTAGCTAGTGACCAACACAAAATCGCATGACAGGTCCTGATAATGTTTTTTTCGTAGGCTATTATGTACAATGCTTGATGTTTCGACGTTTGACAAACAAACGTTGCTAACAAGATTGTCCAGCAAAAGTCAAACTGCAGCTTGTTGGAAAAATAGGCGTTCTTTAAACACAACAGCTTCCGTTCTGTGACACCAAACAAATAATGTTTCGCTTTCATTTTCGTTCAGAACCATTTGTCTAAATGCCAGCTTTAAGAACTTGCCCCCTTTAAACAGTCTGTAGTTTAAGAACTGGGAAAGGAAAGTACTCAAAAACAAGTTTTTGGTTAATAGGCTTCAAACAACTTTATGTTAAGCTTTTAGAAAGCTGGATACACACGGGTTTTTACTAAGTACACTTGGCTTCAGAAAAGTTTGTGCTGTCAAAAAATTAATATCCGTTGATGTTTCTGACAACGTTCCGGCTGCTGTTTGCATCTAGATTAACCTCGACATATATGTTTCTGAAAGATTTTTTGTTTGACAAAAGGTGGAGTTATTTTCAAGCCAAAAATTCAGATATGATTGGTACGAATATCGGATTGTGTTTATAACAGTAACAATCATAATATTTTCTGAAAGGTCAAAAGATTTGTTCTAACACGCACACGTCTACAAGTAAACCCTTGATTCTCACTTCCGAAGTTCTTTTTCGATGATATGCGCAGTCTCCTTTGCACCTCAAAACACTGCTGACAACCAATTAACACGCAAAATTCTTAGTTCAAAGCATTTCGAAAGTTTACCGGTTTGAAGTATGCCACGTTTGAATTTTGATAACACACATTGGAAAATTATTCGGAGAAAAGCAGCGGTTTGAAAACATGAAATCAGGTTCCGATAATGATTTTCCTGTCTCACCAAAATATATTCTTTTGTTGTTGAAAGCAGTAATAAGATCAACGCAAGTGACATAAAAGCTTGCTTATACGTACAACTTTACAAACGTGAACATAATTTTCAACAACCAAGGACAACTGTAACCAAGGCAATCAGCTCTAGACCACTACTCAATTTGCTTCAAGTATGAACTTCAAATTTAAAGTAAAAGGAATTAATCCTCGATCGATACCTGTGACAAAGTTGTGCTATTTAGACAAGCTTTTTTGTACCCAAACTATAAATGTTGTGCTTTGGGTTTCTCACCCGTAGCCCTCTGTAATCACTTCCAATAATTGCGCAAGATTCTTGCACAGGTGACTGGCGAGTAGCGTGCAGTTTTGCTTTTGTTATACTTCACTCTTCTATACATCAGTGTAGCAAAGAACTTCCAGACTTTTTTCTCGCCACACGTGTCCTGATGTTTTACTGTAACCATAAAATCAAGCTGAGATGGCACTTACTGGAATTTTAGCAACGCACGAAATAACGAAAGTTGCGCTGACGGATTTCAAGACTTGTATCAGGCTTCCACGTAAAAAAGTAAAGAGCACACGTAGACTTTTCTATGTTTCACGAACCCTCGATTTGACTTTTACTCAGCACCGAGACGAAAATGTATATTTGTTTAACTGCTTGAAAAGAACTAAATGCTCGTGAAGTAGAACAACAGCTAAGGAACTTAAAAAGGAATTTGAACAGGCCTTGATAATGGCCAGCTTGTTTTGCAAGAGCAATTGGCCTAAACACCACCTGATCACTCCCAGGCACTGCACTACTTTGACACAAAATCTCCGTTAAATAACTCGATCTGATATTGAGAGGGTGACAAAGTAGTGGATGCCTTTGTACTTATTAATTGTGTGTGCAAACATTTTCTCTGCACTAGTATCTTTTCATTTTCTGCAAACCTTTCATTTTGAGAACCCAAATGGAGGCCAGTTCGTGACATAAAAATTTCTTAACAACTTTACTGTCGTTGTCAAAAAGCTATATGAATCGGTCTTCCACAGCACGATATCTTTCATCAAAACGCTGTATACTTTTTCCTTAAAGTAAGCTTATCAAGTAAAGTAACATTATTGTGTTTCCAATTTGGGACAAAACATCAACTCGGGTTTCGGGTATCTAAGCGAAAAAACTGAGAAAAGCAGAATATTTTTCGGGTTTTCAGAAAAGTAGTTTTTGAAGGATAATGAACTCAATATGCTATGTTTAGTGGTCATCAGCAATCTGCTTTGTTGATTGAAATAGCGCGAAACACTACATAATCTAAATAAATGTGCTTTTGAACTTCGTACATACTGTAGAAGGACGCAAGTAGAGCTATACCTACCTTGGCCACAAAAGTGGTCGAATTGTATCTTGAAAAAAGTAATGCAGTTGTGGTGATGTGTTCAAGCCTGAGTATTTTGAAGCATTAATTTCTATGAAGCCAATTTGACAGTAAAACCTTCATGTAAAGAACAAAACCTAATCAACATTTTAAAAGGGGACCAGCAACGGCACTTTAAAAAAGGGGAGCCTGAGGCGAGCGCGACATTTGATTCACCCTACATTCACCACTTACAACAGAGTGTCTGTTTGACTGTGTCGTAAAAAAACGGCAATGCAAGAAACACCAGCTGCAAAAATATCACCATTGTAAAATGTGATAAAGGGAAAAACAAACAGCACTCATGTACAAAACTTTTATTTTCATGTTCTTACCATTTTAAATTTGGTTTACGGTGAATCCTCCCCAGCTTCAAAGTGAACAATACTGTTTGTTACACCAGCATGTCTAACAAATGTAAACAATTTTCATTACGTTAAGATTTCGATTTTTTTACAGTCCACTGTTTCGCTGCCAAACAATATGATTAGCGGCTCATCAAAATAATACATATTTAGCCCAACTTCATTTGCGTAGTCTTGAGTTTTCATACACCAGGATTCCTGTTTAAGCTGTCGTAAGCTGGAAACGAAGATTATGATCGCAATCATGAAGGTATAACATTTTCAACGAAAAATTAAATCCAAGTGATTTGAAATTATAAACTATTGTTATTGTCTAATTAAACTGTTCAACATATTCGAAACAACGAACAATTCATTCATATGATTTACCTGTATGACTGTGAGGTGCGGCGTGCACTTGGCCTACAAACACGAAACTGCCATTTTGATACAGCGACTAAGCTTGGCTGAAGTGGCTCGAACACGGGACTGGCTACTTTTGCCAGTGTTTTTACTTTTACGTTAGTGGTAGGCGACATGTTCACAGATCGATTCAAGTGCACTTGAAGGTTAAAGAAAGAATGCTAACTAAACGCGAAATCTGTCAGTGAAACCGTTTTTGAACTTAATTCGTTTCCACTCAGATCTATGTCGCAATGTGGAGTGCTCTTTGGAGTACAAAGAAGCTTGCAAACTGAAGCTTGCGGAAATGCTTTGTTGTTTTGAAGCATTATCATTTGCAGGCAACCTTCTGAGAAGCATGCTATTAAGCTCGTCAACATAAATTTACGATATTGTTAAATCATGTTCGCATTAAGCCTGAATTGACTAAAATTGCTTTAAGGGTGTTTGCCCAGCAGAAACGTCTTCGCTCGGCCAACATCGAATGACGAAAAGGTCGTTTAGGATTTACAACATTCCTTTGCGCAATTGCACCGAATAGATCTTCATCAGAGAGCTCCAGAAAGTCCTGTTTTTTCCAGAAAAGTCGACCTGTAAATCAACTGAAACCTTCCTGCTCACAGCAGTGTCTTCTCTCGTCAATTCTTGCCTTCTTGCTTATGCGACCATCTATATTATTTTTTGCTGTTAGTGCTTTCACGCTGGTCAGATCAATGCATATTAGTTGCATAAGTTGCATGGCTCGGTGTGATGAGGGCACGTCATGTCGTCGCTTATCGGAAAACTTCAAATCATGAAAACCTCCCCTACGAGAAATGAATTTCAATGTTCAGCCATCGTTTTATGCGGAGTATGTAAACTCTAACCGGCTGGACTTTGCATCAGGTTTGCATTTTCCCTCGGGCCACTGACCTGTCGCGGGCAAACAGTTTGTTGCATGACTCAGACGCACTGAATCCCCGAAAATTGTTTTAGTTGAAGCGCTTTTAGAAAAAGCTCCCAAGCTGGAGAGATGAGCAGGGAGACATCTGACAGCATGCAGACCATGTCAACTTGTTGTATTAGAAATTGACAACACTAGTGGAAAATTATCACCTCCCCTACGTTCTGTGGCTACCTGCAGCCACCATAAGCAACTTCCCGTGTGCATGGTAAACAACAGTTTCTTCATCTCGAAACATCACGCTTGTTGTTGTGGCGGATTATGGCAGTCGAAGAGGCTTCTGTCAGTGGCAATCATCTACTTCCAACATTGTTTTCTACATTTACTTCCTGCTGCGAAGTTTGTTATCACTCGTTTCATGATGTCGATTGGGATCACTGACGAGCTTATCACCGCGTTCCACTGAAAGAGTAATGATGGTAATTCGTGCTTCATGGTTGCATTTGCCACAAACTCGCTAGCAATGTCAGTTTTATTTGAAGAGGTTAAGGCAGCTATGTCCATAACAACTATGTCCAACACGTGGCCCGGCTCACGGGCCGTGTGCGGCCCAGTCGAAGGTTTTGTGCGGGCCAGTTTCGGTTTTCACTGTAATAAGAGTAACTACATATTGACAATCTGTGCTTATTTTGATATTTTGATAAACTTTAATTTGACATTTTTGATGCAGGCAGTCCTCAGTGCCATTTTATCATGTCTATTACCATTGCAGTTATGATTCGAACGCTTTCAGTGCATTAGCTCAAGCGAAGTTTAGTTTTCAAAGATCAAAGTAAGTCATTCGATGTGCGGCCCTCATTAATATGTCATAAAATGTGCGGCCCTGGTTGAGATAGTGACATGATTTTTGGCCCAGTAAGCCTGTTGGGTTGGACATAGCTGGGTTAAGCAGAGGCTGCGAATGCTTTGGCTTAAGAAAGTGATTTGTTGTTGTGAACATATGTTCGGCAGTTTTCGAAAGTTGGTTCAAAAATTGTATCGTTGGTCTTTGCTCAAGTGTTTTCAGAATTCCTTTCAACAAAAAAATTTTTTAAAGTAGCAATGTTAAGACTTTTGCTCGTACGAAATTGCTTATGGGAGAATGGTGATGGAGTCCAGCAATGATTCCACTCCAGGCACTCATCGGTTAATCTTAGTTTGTCTGGCAAGCGTTCCCTAAAGCAATATCGACTAGGAACATTTCTAAAGAAGTCACTTGATGAAACGCGCCATCATGACTGCACGAAGACATCACGTGCAGCCTCTCACCAGCACTTTTGGTACATTACACTGGTTTCCGACAACATTCAAAGCAGACTGCCAAAAGTCATGTTGCTCATTTTGCCTTACCTTAAATTAACAGCAAGGAGTTCTTCTCCAGCGTTTGTCTTTCTTTTTCGCCGAGCGGAGGTCTTCTGAACGAAATTAGACAATTTATCCAAGGTTAAGGAGAAGAGAGATGTATACCATCAAACAGAACTTGCTGACCGAACAGCTACAACACAGCATTTAACTGGATCCTCATGTAAAAGTTCTAATTGCACGTTGACTCTATGTTGACAAATCGCACTCAATCTATTGTTCAGTGTAAAATGGGAGCTGAGGTTTTGCACTTGACCAACAAAAACTAAAAACGCGGGGCGATTGCCGTAAAATGTTGTCTTATGTCAAAATAATCTTTTTATTCGAAGCGTGGCTACACCTGGTTTAGAGATAGCATATGGCAAACATATTTCGCTGAAAAATTTTTCGACAGCACAACTAATTTGTTTAAAAAATAGCCGAGGCTTTCACAAGCAAAAAAGTGTTTGCAAAAATAATTTTCACGTACTTGCTTTAATATAATGTAATGTGTTAACTTTTCTTCATCCTTCTTTTACTCTAATATAGTCAGGCATTGTCCCAGGTGAAGACGTAGAAAACGTTATTTTTACGTCATACATAACTTTCAAATCGAAGCAAAATGTTACCGTAACAGCATCACCTCAAACAATTCTTCCTTGCTACGCGCCTGTGGAGTAGAGCGATGTGTCTGCTCGTGAAATCGTGGGAATGCAAAGATAGTTTATCGATTAAAATGATTGACACAATGTTACTGCCAATGGGCATAGCTTCTTGTTTGTTTTTTTCTTCGGTGCAGGAGTTTCCTGCTAACAGTGCTGTTTTCAAACAGAAAATCAAAATATCCGCTCAACCTTCTTACAAAACCACAAAAACTAGCCTCATTAATTTTAACATATCCATAGCGCAGTCGTCGGCAGTAGCTTGAGATATTTTTAAGCTGTGCAATTTCTCACGTTTCGCTTTGCTGTCGCGAATGTCTACTGTAGTTCCTCGCTTGATGTGTCTACTGAGGATAGCCCAAAACGCTACTTTGTTTTGGTTTAATATGTAAGGTACTGTCCGCGGTTGTACCAGTGCGCAGGATTGTAAGACAGTTTGCAATTTTCAGGAGAACAGTACGGTTTTTGATTGTGACGCGACTTCAAAGCCAACCAGACCTTCGATCGAGTGCATGGGCGTGGAAAAATTTTTTCCAGGGGGGGAACAATAGAGGATTTTTTAAAGGATAGCCAAAACGATATTTTTCCATGGGGGGCCAAAAGTAGGGAAATTTCATTTCACACGCTCGAAACTAAGGAAACAACCTTTTATTGCTGAAAATTTAATAGAAGAAGGTCAAATTAAAAAATCCAAGGAGGCTTTGGCCCCACTGCCCTCCCGTTCCGACGCCCCATGATCGAGTGTGTGTGCTTGCCAGACTGTCAAGTGGTAAGTTGCTATACGCACAACGAGACAGATTGGACAGATTCATCACAAACAGCAGTTTCCTGAGGCGAATAAGAGCAATGACAAAGACATCACAAAAGGATTATGGCCCTATGCGCCACAGCGCCGGACATCTAGCCGCAGGTAATTCGTCCGTGCGACACTGGATTCAAGAAGTAAACAACGGAAAATGTCAGAAGGTCACTTCCGAGCACGCGCCTGTGGACGTCCAGGTGCAAATGATCTGAAGGTTTGTAACAACTTTGAAACAATAATTATAGGTCGCGCAGGCAGAGCGAGCGTGTTTTATAGAAGTGCCATTTCGTAACGTCTGCTTGCCAGCGTCAGATAGTAGCGGCTTTTATTCCAAGGTGCTAAACGTAGTGCCAGGACAGCCGGAGGTCAGCTTTTGCGAAAAGCGCTAATTGCACCGTGCCACACATCTTGCTCCAAGCTGCCTGGCAAAATTTGAACGCGGGCAGGCCTCGTCCGAAGAAGCAATGTCGCGCGTCGGTCGTTCGCGGTTGTGCACGCTGCTGTGGTGATTGCTGACGGCGTGATGTCACTGACACGCGTGCTGGGGTAACCTGCCGAGTCTTTTTCGCTGCTGTTACCGTTTAAAGCGCTCGTTTGCTGCTGCCGCGGCAAACGTTACCCTTTCGAACTCTTGCCTCCCGCAAACAAGCGAACCAGCATGTCGTCGCGGCATTTATGGCACGATCCAACGTGAAATTACTAGGTGTTTTTAATTGCAGTGTTTCGTTTGATCTGTATCTTGTTATTTAGAAGTTGGACAGGGTCATGACCCTGCCGACAGAAGACAAATCCTGGTTGACCCACTAAAACAGAGTTCCGACACCGGGAAAACATGTCGTATTTATGTTTTTACCATGTTAAGTTACCTTTTAACGTGAAGAAATGTAAATATTTCATACGTGCATGTTTTCGCATGATCGTGCTTCAGGCAAAGAAAGTCGGTGAATTTGTTCGTTACGCTTTGAGAAATTCAAGAAATGAGAAAAAAATTCGATTGTAGCCTACCTCTTTCTTATTTAAAAGAAAAGGGAACCTTTGCCATGATCCTGTTTGTTAGGGTTTCTCGCAGCCGATGACTGTGTCGCTTGACGCCGCATCAACGGCTAACAGCCGCCATTCACATGCTCACAGTACAACGCCCACTTATTCAAGGGAGAAGCACCATCAGCAACTCGGTCATAAAAGGTGGTCATTTTGTTTTTCTGTTCCGCTCTGGTAAACATTAAAGTCACGTGTCATGACTTGTTTGAAACGAAGCTTACCAAAAATAACGGGAACGTTTTCTTCCTCTGGACACTAAACACCCACAGTGAAGAAATGCTAATATACAGGGTGTTTCACAATTGTTGAAACAAAGCGGCAGCTTCTAAAACCTTTATCGATGACCTTATTCATTTTTCTCTTTCCAGATTGTCATAGGGA
>JGI24158J21664_10003864_pt1 | contig 19053 bp, 12 predicted proteins | sample Ectturendosymbi3_FD_21664 | JGI IMG/M metagenome (IMG submission 21664)
GCCAGTCCTCGCTCAGCAATAAATTTTACGACAGAAACCAAACGTTGCAGGCAGAGGCGATTTCCGATATTGTTCGCATTGATTGACCTGACTGGCTGGCTTGATATCATTACTTCACAGTGATTAATTACATCTGCGACTAAATGTAATCGTGGTATCTATATGTTCAATTGAATGCTCGTGGTTCATCAGGTGCTGAAGAGCGTGCTTTCAGTCGTAGATTCCTTTTCTAATAAGGAAATGCGCACATTTAGTCGTATCCGCGCACATCAGTCTGCAATGAAACATTTAACACAAGTTTGTGAAGGAGAAAAACAAAACCAGCTTCTGTCAACTACTTTGCCACTGTGGTTCTGGCGACGAATAAGACTTTTGGCACATTTCCGTGACAAGTTTCTGTCTTTTCTGTGTTGTGGAACATCATGTTTCAAAAATGACTTTTCATCACAATGTCAAAGAAAATCTGTTTCATACTTCAACCAATATTCCCGCATTTTTTCCGGTATATTGGCTGGGCAGAGGGCCCAGAGACCGATATCGTTGCCTCCAGTGATAGCGTCAGCCATCCTATCTATCGTGTTTTTCGATGATACATCTTGACGTTCTTCTGCTACTGCACTGCTGGTTGAACTAGGTCTATTTTCATCGTTTCGTAGATCTAAGGCTGTCACAACATGTTTTTCGATTTTCTGTCCTCTTACAAGTTCCGCAGAAATGTCTCCGCTGGACTTCACTGCCACTGTATAATAGCCACTTGAATGTTTCTTCACTTGGCTGCAACTTCTTCCTCTCTCATTTTTGCCTCTTGCATTTTTACATCTTTTAGAACCACTTGGGTAAGCTCTACACTTGTTAAATGACGATCCCCCTTTTGTCCAAGGTTATTTATTACTATGCACAATAGGGCTGCCACAGTTTCATCGCAAAACGGGAGGACAACTTACGACTGTCGCTTACTTGAGTCAAATAACAATTAGACCTAGTGTTAAGTTATAAGCATTGAAGTAAGACGTCCAGTGTGGACGATGTTTCAGTCAAAACAACAAAACAAAATCTTTATTTACTTCTCCTACTAAGCTCATGAATATTTTGCAGTTTCCTTAAAAGGTAAAATCGCCTTTAACAATATTATGAAACTAATTGCATAAAAGATGCTTTAAATTGCACACCAGTTTTAATAGAGTAGACACTGGTTCAGTCAGAAAAATGTCTCTTTCTTTTAGGTTTGTAGCTGCATCAAGAAAAAAAATCGTTCCACACTAGCGTAATGAGCCATAACGCTGAAGTAAATCTGTGCAATCTTTATCAGTTCGCTGAAACATTTAATGGCATTGCAAGTTGCACAATATTTTGCTCATCTTTCATGCTCCATCATTTTACACTAAACTGCATTTGGTTGATGCTCTTTTTGCACAAACTTAAACAAGTTTTGGTATTGGTCAGACAGTTTAGCTTCATCAATAGAAACGTTTTTCTCATGCACGTACTACTCACAAGGATCAATATTTTCCCATTCAGTTTTTTTGCAAACGGAGGAACCTAGTCAAAGCATTTAAATTCAGCAAATAAAGTGGTCCATTTAGCCAGATGTGCAATACAGTACTTGCACAATACAGATGCATCTGACATGAATAATGCACGGACATGATCCTTGCCTTCTCTCAGTCTCTGAGTTTTCTTAGTGCTGATTAAACTTGGTTTGACATGTACATCTGCTTGTCTCTATTGAATCCTTGTCTTCACAGTGGCGAAACACGACACAAACTCAACAAATGATGCTTTTGACTTCTCAATATTCTGAACTTGCACATTAAAAGCAACCAGAAATGATTGAAAATGTCTTAATGCCTTAAACAGAGTTATCAGCGAATTTGCAAAAAAACGTTTCAGAACAACAGTTGGCTTGTCGATGGCATGAAGTGTGAACTTGAAGCTAGGTACATTTGAAGCATTCTTGGCAAGCTAGGATAAAGTCATAGCCACCTGGCTAGGCTGTGAGAAATGAGTTTTTGGTATGCACGCTCAATATCCACAGTCACAAATAGTCTTTTCACTCTCTTTTGCGAACAACCACATGTAATTCACTCAGCTTCAAAATCATTTAGTCCTTTTCTGAAAAAGGGATACTTCTGACGTATTTCTTCATTTTTTTAGAATTGCTGATTAGCTATAATTACTAGAAACTACTACACTGAGCTATATAACATACACTGATCATCGTATTACGGTTCATCAGCAAAGCTAGTACAGTACCTATGATGGAGTCAGAAGTCCGCGCTCTTATGCCAGTCATTGAGATATTGAAAAAAGATTTGCCACTATTATGTAACGATTAGTGTGAAAGCATTCCCGAGAATTAACTCTACCAAAACGTAAATTAATGAAACAAATTGCAGGCGCTCTCTTAAATTAAGCGATGCCACCAGCTCGTGTCTTGTTGCAGTTGTGTAGGGACAGTTTACTGTATGTAAATAAAAATATATCATAGCCAGTGGCGTAACTGACGGGGACGGAGGGGCGAATTTCTCCCCTCGCAAGCTAAATGTGAGAACCGGTCTCCCACGTAACTTATATTTTGGTTTTAGCATTCCTCTGGTTTTCAGTAGGTTGTTGTTTTTGTGTGTTTTTCGGATTATTTTCAGGTGACTTAGGGTTTTAGTTTAGCCATCCGCATCCGGATTCACCATCATTTCTCAAGTTTTTTTCTGAGTGTTGGATAGTGTACCCAGCACAGTGGCCAGTGGGCTCCTTTTATCTATATTTACTGCCCCGGCTCAAACATTTAGCTAGGCAGTGATTGTAGTTATGTAAATAAAAAATGTAAAAAGGAGGATATTTTCACATTTTTTAATGTCCTCAGAGATTATATCGTTTCTCAGGAAAAAATTGGACATGTAGGCTACTCCAAAAAGAGGATGTATGCCAGCCCTACTTAAAATTGCTACTCACATGCGACCTGTGCAAATGTGAGTAAGGCAGATGCAAAATCTACTAGTAACGAGTAGAGACGTAAGCTAATGCGTTCTACGTCGCTACTGGCTTGGCCTTGAATTCACTAGATTCAGATACCTGACGGACGTTCAGAAAAACAATAAGTGTAATAGTTGTTTAATCCCAATATCAATAGTAAAATATTGCCGTCTGGATGACCGATACCCGTATTTTCGGGACCATAAGGCGCACCGGATTATAAGGCGCAGTAGTGTCAAAAATTGAATGCTAGCTGTTTTTTTTTCATACATAAGGCGCATTGAATGAAGCAAAACTTATATAAGTCAAACTGTATCAACTCTTTCACAATAACTCCCGAGTGCCGAAGTCNCCCGAGTGAATGAGTCACCACTGGGAGTTTTAACCTGTCATTGCATACGAGTGAGTTTAATCTGTCACACATGCCTAATTCTCTAGACATGAATTGAATAAAATAAAAGTTGTGCGCGTTTGATTCGGTGTGCCATAATGTAGTCTGGAGTCCCGCAGAGTCATATGATATGTGGTATGTGCTAGCTACTCTTGGACGTTGCTCANTGCAATTTTTGTTGGTTTATTGCGCAACAAGATAGTCTGTTTACAAAAAATCGTAACAAGCAATTAAANAAATAGCACCGTTTACCACATAAAATTAGTTCAAGATGAGAAAGAACAACCAGATTCATACATTAGGCGCACCGCATTATAAGGCGCACTTTCGATATTTGAGAAAATTAAAGGATTTTAAGTGCACCTTGTGGTCCGAAAAATACGGTAATTTAATAGCGTTTACAAAGAAACTTTCCGCGCTGATAAAAATGAATAAGTTGCACGCACAAGTCGTACATATAGCGAAATACATGAACATGGTGGGGGGCCCCTTTTTGGTGTGAGGCCCTAGGCCCAGGCGCCTTGGCCCCCCTACATCCGGCGCTGACTATTTTCAAGATTTATTTCTTTTCAAACGCCATCTTGATTTTCCATTTGAAGTTGCCAACTCAATCGAATGCCTTGATTTGACGGAAGATTATGAAAAGCCGTCCTGGAGAACGTTGAGAAGCATGAAGACAAAACGATTTTGTTGCGGATGCTCAGTAGCAAACGGTAAGTGTCGGTCATATCGCTTTAGTAATGTTTCGGAAGTGGAGCAACGACATTCAACCCTTATAAGCGCTATTTTTATATCCCTTATTGTGATTTACCCAACTTCTCCGATTTTGTTTCACAGCATTATGCGATAAATGCACCCTGCCAAACTGTGAGATGTTTGATATTTGAGATGTTTATTGAATTTAATGTAACAGAAAAAATTTGAACCGGTGATCTTACTGCGAAAAACGCACGGAGAAAGATGTTTGTTATAATATTTTTTCAAACAAGTATCAAGAAAAAATGTCAAGAAGTTTCCCACCTAGGTTTTGTCATCAAAATAATAGAATTGAACAAAACAATATTAACAAATTTTCTCTAATTTGCACATCTTTTAAACAAGGTAGAAATTGAAAGCCTGGCAAAGGGGCACAGGAACAAAAGCAAGAATTAATTTTTAGTAGAAATCAATTTACATGTTTTCAAAACCAGGTTTCTGCTGTCATCAAAAATTCATTGAACGAATTACTTTTCATTCAATGATATTTTTCATTATATCGAACCGCGCTGTGGAACTGTTAATTCAGCAAAGATGTTCTCGAAAATAACTAGGAAGTGGCCGATTTATGCATCTGAGTTAAATGTAGCAATCATACCAGGGTTATGGGGAAAAGGCACAGTCAACATAACGGCGAATATATTCACGGTGGTTTTCGCGTTGGTTGGTTGTCACCAGTCAATTGCAGTTTGCATTAACCGACTGTTTTTACCCACAGACCACGCGGCTATTTGTGTGTTTAAATGAAAATGTTGTTGATGCCCAATCATTTGTTCAATGTCATTAACTGCAAGTAAATCTTTCCAAATGTTTTGCTAGTGTTCTTTCTCGTAGCATAGCCAAGTTAGGTTTTTCTTTCTCATTTGGACAGATAACGTGATCGTAGTGGGAGGGGCAGACGAAAATGCCATTTTCTTGCAAAGCTGCGAAGAGTTTGATCCTAGCAGAGAACAGTGGTTGAGAATGGCAGACATGCAACATAACAGATCCGGTCATGCCGTAGTCGCCTCACACGGTAAGAGCTCTAGCAGTATTTTGTGTGCTAAATGCAATAGCGTCGTGGAAATGGGTGGAGTGCAGCCAACGCAGTATATAACTACACTTCATTGGGGTTAATACCTTCAAAAGGAAGAAAAAAGGTCAAAAAGCATTTCAAACTTCGTGACAGCTGGCTGGAGGCACTTTCTAATGCGCAACTATGAAAGCTAGTGTTGAAATTCATACTTCATCAACAACATTTGATAGATTTATATACTTTTGCCTAATTTCCCAAACGCTCTAGGTTCTTATTGTTATTCTTGCCTGTATTCCCCAGAGAAAACAAACAAAGCAATACGACAAATTACCAGCGCTGAGGTAATAAATATGAAACCAGTTAGTACCAAATTGTAATTATTTATATAACTTCATCTTCACGTAGCAAATTTAAGCTGTTTTACAAATATAAAATTTTTAAAATATATACAACGATTTTTAGTCAAAAATTAGTCTTTGATTTGAATGTTGTTTAGCTCATTAAGTCAGTGCGTGTGTGACTTACATCCAGCAAAAATCTTGATTTTTTGCTTGTGGCATTTCGTAACAGGTTGCGTTTATGCTGTGGGGGGGCACGACCGGCGCAAGACCTTAAACTCGGCTGAGAGGTTCGATTGGCGGGAGGGCAGATGGCATCACATTCCTCCCATGAAAACTACCAGAAGGTGGCTTTCTGCAGCTGCTGCCAACGGTGATGTTTATGCCATAGGTATGTCAGATGAGTGTTGCTTTTATCAAAGTTGACGTTTTGTCATATCTATATGTTTGAACTGATATTCTCGTCATAAGGCAGTTGGTGGTGTTGAAATCGAAGCAGAGTTGTAAATGGGCCTCATTTTGAAGCCCGAACCCGGCCCGAGCCCGAACCTGGCCCGAGCCTGACATTTATTTTTGAAGCCCGATTCAGCCCGAAAGCCAAATTTACCGAGTGGGTCAAGATATGCGCCACTGCGAGATATAAAAAAACGTAGTGTGCGAGTTTAGCTGCAGGTACACGATTTTATCACACCCAAAATAGCAATCACCTTACCAAAACATAAACTTAAATACGCACAAACGCAGTTTTTTAGTCAATGCTAATACTGCGGAATGCAATGTTTCTCAACATAAAAACAAGCTATCACGAAACTATCCACGACGACGCTGTAGGCATAAAAGGAACTATTTAGGATAGCGCTATAGGCATGAATCGCGTAAGTGATTGATCTTTTCGGCGCAATGCCATCGCGTGCTAATTTCCTCACGGCTGTCGCCTTCTAAAAAAGAGTGTGACACTCATCCCAGCAGAGAACAAAAGAACGCAGTTGTGCTTGCAAATAGAATTAGCTGAAGAAAAATCACAATCACTTCACTCACTGAAGTCACCACAGTGAGCAGAACAAAACTTCAAGAAAGAAAAAAATTGTTACTTCGAATGGTATAATAAAACTTGTGTATGCAGGGGCAGGCCCGAAATCGGCCCGAAACATTTGTCAAACTTAAGCCTGAACCCGGCCCGACCCGAAAAGCCCGGCCCGACTTAAAACTTTGAATCGAAGTTCATCTCAAGCTGGGAACAAAAAATAAATGACCGTTACTGCAGTTGCATAAATCAAAAGTCTCGAATAAGTTAACTGATGGTGCAGTCTATTACTTGCGCATTCAGAAAAATTGCGTTGCTGCATTTATCAGTTTGCTTTTGAAAGCGTTGTGTCATTTGCAGGTGGTGATGTCTTAGGCGATAAAACAGCACCGACAAAGACTGTCGAAAAATTCGATTCGCGAATGAATTGCTGGACGTTGGTTGAAAGCATGCGAGAAAGACGGAGAGGTTGCGGAGCATGCGTGCTTGACAATCAAATCTATGTCGTAGGCGGGTAAGTAATGGGGAAGTTCCCTAACAAGTCACTTTTCGATTTTCACAGATGACGTCTTTATGCAAAACTCGCTACTTACCGGCAAACTAAAGTAATATATCGAAGATATAGTTTGTTGGTGCATCAGTTTGTTTTCTCGCAAAGTGCTGCAAAATTCTGTCGTGCACATACATGCTGTTCACCTGACATTTCGAAAAAAGGAAATAGTATGAAACTAGGGTACTTATACATTCCAGACTACCTACACAAAATATGTTATGCAATACACTAGAACGGAATGTCTAACCTGCGGTCCGTGAATGTGATGTAAAGGGTAATATGTGATGTAAAGCTAATGTGATGTAAAGCTTTGCTTTGACACAGGCTTTGTTTTGATAGGCTTTGCAGACATTTCGATTGCTACTACCATGCATAAAACGTAATTTCGAATACTTATTGCAATGTTTCTTCTTCAAGGGTCCATAACTTTTATTAGGATGTACGGTACTAAGGGTCCATTACCAACAAATGATTAATAAAAGTTGCACTAGAACCAAGAAAGCAGGGACAAACGTCTTTGAAATAGGGTCTAAGATAGTACAAGTATTCATAAAAGTTTAGCAAATGTTCAAGCCTTGGTTCTCAAACAGTTTTTAAATCTAAGAAACTGTTTCAAACCGATCAGATTTCATTACCTTTGAAAACCTCGTTGATCAAGTTGTATCTGGTTAGATAGAGTGTTTTGCAACACTTCGCCATCACCTACCGCATTTTTTTCTGATCATCGGCTTCATGAGTAAATGTTCGGGCGCATGGGCGTCGGAAGAATTTTTTCCAGAGGGGGACACTAGTTTTTTCCAAAATTTTTCTAGGGGTGCGCTAAAAGTGTTGAAATTCGGTTTTTCCCGCTCTAAGCTAAGAAAACCACCTTTTTTGCTGAAATTTTCAGAATCCAAGGGGCTTGTCACACCATTACCCCCTTCCCACGCCCATGTACGTGCCTGCTCTGTGGGAACTTTGCTAGGTATCACTATTAAGGATGATACTAGTTCACTCGTTTTCGAACCACCTCAACTGACAGTATTAATCCAATGCAGCTATTTCTACAGTTGACGCCAGCACACTTTTTATGGTTGCGCTACTCCAAAATCGCGACAAAACTCAGTGACTTTTCTATGTCGCGCTTGCATTTGCAATGCCCCACATTTTCGAAAGCTGAAAGCATGATTGTATCGACTTCAATCTAATTCTAATCACAGCATGCCTCGCCTAAAAAATTAAAAGAAACGCATACGTTTGCATTGCTGTTGACGCTTCCGCCGATGCTATGCTCCCAACTTCATGAACAGTGTGAAAGTATCCTTTATTGATCAAGGAAGACCAAAGCAACCTGTATTGCAAGCTTGTTTCTTTGCTAAACAGTTGGTTCTTTGTTCCTAATGAGATCGATTAATTTGTTATAAACGGTTCCGCTAGAGCAGGGCTTCTCAAACTATGGGTCTCGACCCATGTGTGGTCGCGGAATGTAATTTTGTGTTCGCGAAACAAAATTAATTGGCTTAACAAATCAGATATAAATGTTTTTGTAAACTAATGGGGCGTTTACACGTATCATTAACATCTAGACTATCCATCAAGGGGTCGCCTAGAAAAACGTTTTTTTAAAATGGGTCGCAACAAAATAGTTTGAGAAGCCCTGCGCTAGAGAACAATTAGGTGAGTGATAGTAGCTTTAAATTGCGGACAATTAATTGCTGTGCATTTTTTGAATAAAAAAACGCTTTGAATAATGTTTATCGCAACGAAATGCGTTACTAATCTATTAATCAATTTACAGGAAATTCGAATCATCTGGTGTCCAAAAACTGCTGTCTATAACTTTACTGCGTATAATCGACTGAAAACGCATGCACAAAACCCATATCATACCAGATCCTGTGCTGCTTAGTTAGACTGCTTTACCGGCGAGGTTTTCCTGTGGTGGTGAAATGAAACACCATGTTTATTAGATTGTAAGCTGGGGCTTTTAATATTTTTTTCTCATCATTTCGTGCAGCTTATAAACAAGTGCGGCATAGAATAAAGGACGGTTCACAGTATGTTTTTTCACCTTGTCAAAAGGTCTAGATCAGGGTTTCTCAACCGAGGCCCGAGGCCCCCCTCGGAACCACGGAGCAGTTCCCCGGGGGCCACGAGCAGAGGCTTTTTCTAAATAGCTCTGCTGTGACATTGCAAAACCTAAGTGTAACAATATTAATTATACGCTAGTTGAAGGGGAAAGGGGGCCACAAACCATGAAAGGTTGAAAACCACCGGTCTAGATAACGCTCAGTTTTTCTTTTGCTACGTTTTCTCAACCAAACCATCTTTTCGCAATCTCTTTCTTCTCTTTAGCATCACGTGCGCACTCCGTCAGAGGTGGGAATGTGATGAACAGAGAAAGCAGAAGCAGTTGTACTGGTGTAAGGATCATTGCTAAGGTTGCCAATTTAAATGCGAAACGTAGTAGTTTGCGAAAGTATCGGAAAGGCTTAGGTAACTTATGTTCAAGTGCGGTTTACATTAATTTTCAAGACCATTTCGTGCGCCTTACAATCAAGGGAGGCTAACAATCGAATAAATACGGTACTCTGGCTGCAAAAAAAGCGACTAAAGTAACTCCGTCCATGCGAAAATTTTGCTTTTCTGGAGTTATTTGATTTTGGATGTATGAAGCAACTTGAGCTTTTTTTCTCAGACATATCCCGCTGATTTTTGCTTATTTTCGCAAAATCTAGGCCAGCTTCACAGCTCATGCTGCTGTGGACCATTAACATAATGTTCTATCTAGCCAATTTGAATTTCCATTTCTTCTGTAGTTCTAACAAAAACTTTTTAAAGTTACAAGTTACTTTGTCGTTTTTCAACATGAGTGCTTTATCAATAGGCTTTAATTCCAGCGATTTAATGTCTAAAATCATCGCTACGGACTACTCCAGTTTGTGGAGACATCAACGTTCATTACACACTGGTCAACACACAGTTTGGTGCCAAGAAAGTTTCAACGGGTTTAGGGAATGTTGTTGTCACTAAATCCGACCATGACACTGTTTTTCCGAATTGGCTCTGGTATTTGAGATATTCCATAATTTTGTTTCAAAACAGCGCTAAAAAGGCAAAGTTTGACATTGCTATTATCTTTGTGCTACACGTTTGATGAGGCTGTATCTGTCTTTTCAAGCATGTCCATACAGTATTCTTTCTTTTGTGATGGGCTATCGAGAATGACGGCGATCAATCGTTATGCCAGAGAGCCTTCTACTGTACATGCAAATCATGTTTCATGTGAAAATCAAGCACAAAGTCAGAAAATTGGGCAATATTAGCAGTAAATAACAGACTTTCGTAATGCCAAAGCAGGTGACGTCAAAGCACAAACACTATACTTTCAGCAAGGCCTCCTAGATCAAGGTCTCCTAGAAAACATTACACTTTTCAATATTAATTGAGCCAATGCGGAAGTGATGTTTTATAAATACAGATTCCCACTCTTGTTTCTAGAGGCGTTTTGAAAGCAACACAAATCACGTTTTGCTTTATTTTTGCAGATGATTTACATATCAATATACTTCGATTTTCTGCTGTACACGGTACTGTAGTTCAGCCTGCTTGCATTAATATCGTATTTGGATACAAACAAGCACAGCAATCTTGTACAACACATCAACTTTCATGCATTTTGTAAGAAGTGTGGGTTACAGCGCGATTTGATGTCTTAGACAAGTTGCTTAACGTTACAAAGACGATAGAATATTTTTCTTGCACATTTCCGTTTTTTGAAATAGCTGCAAATCTTTTTAACGCTACTGGGCATCATGCATGCAGCCACACCCCTTCAAAAAATCTCAGTTGATATCCTCTTGCCATTAGCAATTATTAGTTCAAGTTTGAATCATCGCAAAAAACATCGAAAGCTTACAACAAACTTAAAGCTTTTTAATGGTGTTCACATTTTATCTAACTACTAAGTGTTGGTTTTGGTTTGCTCGCTTGCATTATGTCACCAGTTCTTTCAGCAGACCTTGATCCTAATACAGCAGTTTGTAGTCCTGACTGCAGTCCCATGATATGCGTTTTTTATTCATTTTGTGATTACATCCACTGCTGAGATTGCAACGAGCTAACTGCAACTTTTGCGTATGACCTTCAACTTCATTTCAGCAAAGTTTTCCTATGTCAAGAATCTACTTTTTGTCCCATTCTTATAACTACATGCCCACTGCTCACAACTATGCACTGCGCTGACACAAATGGTTCCAACAACAGCGTTGTAATGAGCAGTGGACGTTCAGCTTTTCGAATCGCAGTGGGAGTTGAGTCAGATTTTCGCGAAAACACGGACGACTTTCGTTGACATCATCCAGACGTTTGACAGGCCTACATTTTCGAGGAAGCGTTGCTTTTGGTAACGATCAAAGTACATTTCGTGAACTGTCGAAACACATTAATCAATCATACAAAAAATCACTCGGTGTTTACAAATTTTCTTTTGTAAGACTTTTAGTTTGATTTTTGCGCGGGCAATTGGCGACAGGCCGAAGGCTGAAATTTGCATTTTGCCGGGGCGGTTGAGGCGGACGCTTTTGCCCAGGAGCGCTAAGGCAGTTCACTCAGTGACCGTATGTCGACCACCCAACCTTGCACTTGAGAAGCAGACACTCTGCCAGTGAGCTACTGTCGCCACGTTAAGAATTTCTGGATTGTGATGCGGCGAAGCAGTCTCTTTAGAGACTCCAGCACTAGTTGGCTGTCACATGTGTATCGCACCTGCGCTTGGTACCTCTCTTTCATCATCATCATGTCCTGGTGCAAACTTTCTCCGTGCTCTTCACTTACATCACCGAGGTTTGCAGGAAAACGATCTATATGTTTGAAGACATAGTAAATCTTAATAATTATCTTCACACCTAAATCTTTGAACCTGGAAAGCATATCTCCCACCAAGTCTTGATAACTTTCAGCTTTTCGGTTTCCACGGAATATCTGTGTGACTAAAACAAACCATTGCCAAGCAGCAGACTTCAAAAGTGCCTGCTTTTAGCTTTTCGATGGTCAAAGCAAGAAATGCTCTGCAACTATAGTTGAGGCAATCCTCAGTTCAAAGCAAGGTTTTGGCAATCTACTTCATCAAACCAATTTTGATGTGCAGTGATGGAATGATGATTTTCTCCCTGGAAAATAAGGATCCATTGATGATGTTGTTAGCTTCATTTCACCAGCTTCGTGGAATCTCTAGGTGGTCACCTTGTTTCCCAATGACAACTACCTGCTCGGCTGCCCCAGAGGCGGATGAATCATGGATATTTTGTACAGCCGCTTTCCTGGCCAAACAAAAAATCTGCCATATTCAAGTCCACGGAGATTAACCATTGCTGAGAGTCGTAATTTAGTTTCTGTGATATAGTTTTAATGTTGTGGTGCTCCGTGTCCTTCTCTTAGTTTTCTTGAATTGGGAGAGATGCATGTCTGTTACCGCTATGTAGCAATGCACATTCTGAATTCCGAATAAGCGTCGCTCCTAGGCTCTAATTGTGCCACTCCCATTTTCAGAAGTTCTTCGATGTCTTTGCAGTAAAGAAGTTCCTCTTGTTAGCGAAAGCTCTTTTTTCCAGAAGGGTATTTAAGCTCCAGTTTCAAGAGAGTTTTTGTGTTTGAGTCGGATTGCCAAATTTCTGCTGCTTCTTTAGATAAGTTGAAATACTTGACAAGATCACTCAGTTACTCCTGCTTGAAAGTCTCTGGAATTGTTGAAATGCTGTGGAACAAACCTTCACCGCTTTCAGTAGCAGAACGTTTTACCTCTTCGTGAAACTCATCATATTCCATGGACATGTCAGGTGATTCACCAAATTCAGGCGCAGATTCTTCCTCACAGTGAAATAGCCTACACGCAGCCGAGCAGATTGTAAATCTGGATAATTCCAAGTATTTTTATTGTGACAATTAAACCCTTTTAGGTCCACCATACAGACGAAGCAATCACTGACATGGCTTTTTAGTTCTCTTAAAACCATCAGTGCACCAAATGTAAGATTTTTAAGCGTAGCCTACTTTCTCAAGCTTCTGCACATATGCTTTGCAAACAGTATGATGAGCCCATGGGTTATCTGTCACCAAGTTTCACTTTAAAATAGGCTACACAAGATAGACCTTCTTAACAAAATCAGGGATAGATTTCCTTTGTTCTTTAAAGGTTTACTCCCCTCAAATGCAACAAACCTTGTCAGAATCATTGCGACAGCTTCTTCGTGATGAACTCGTATATATTAAAGACAACTAAACCATTATTTAAAATTCAGTATCAAAAGTACATGGAAAATTATGATTTTAAGAATAAAGAAATACTCAACGAAAATGCGATAGTTTGCCAATTCATTCACAATGAAATACATCTTATGATCGACAAACTCTAAGCATCTTGTCAAACCTTCACTAATGAACCGAATTCCTACTCGAGTTACAACATTCTTCATATCTGCTCAGTGGTGTAGCGAGGCTATGTGCCGCCCGGGGCTGACCATAAAAGTGCCCCCCTTTCTAACCCTCAACTTTGCTTACAAAAATTTTGAATGAAAGTTCATGTTTCGTGCTTATTCAAAGATATAAGAATTAATAAAGCACCTTCAAAACCGAAATCAAACACTAACAAACTGAAATGTGTCTTGTTTTTAGTTGTCGATTATGATTCTTGCTTTTTCTGCTTTTCGCCACCTTTCTCGTCATTAATTTTTCTATTTTTTGCTTTCTTCGCATAGGCATATACGAACCCCACATGTTTCGTCAAACTTCCCTCCCTATTGGTTTTTAAATCTCCGGTAAGCTCATCGCATGACATTTTAATAGTTTACTCATTTCAGGGAATGAAACGGAAAAATTAAGGGATGTGATGGCGGCATACCTACTTTACAAATGTGAACATTTATGTATGTTAAAATTTCGTGTAGTATCCCCGTCTTTAACTAAAAATAGTGTATATAATGCGTATAGCAGGCTATATAATCAATCTGATAATATGATCTCAGTGACGCAAAGAACGTTTCATTGTTCACTTCACGTTTCAGTTGTGGTTTAATCCTCTTAGAATATATAGAAGACTTCAAACGTTAACTCTGTGGGCACTTGCGCGGAGCCCCTATAGGGGAGTGCAAGGACCCATTTTGAAAAAGTATTTTAAACAGATTTCAAACAGGCTATGGTTGAGAAGCGCTTGCTTGCAGTCTTCACCGCGACCTGGGCACTTGGTCTAGCTGTTGTGTTGGACCTCTCCCAATTACACGTGCGTAGTGTTATTTCTTGCCTTTGTTCGTTCCCAACAGCATCATCACCAGAAGGTCTTCAATTGGGAAACTGTGTTTGTGCAAGACGACTGACATTCTAAAATTTGACAAAAAATCCACTGACTTATAGTGTTTCATATTTCAATTTTTGTGGATTTGTAGCTTTTTTGGTGGGTTAAGCCCACCAAAGCCCCCGTGGCGACGGGACTGGTTACCAACAGACGTCTATTTCGAAAACTGTATTACCAAACCATGCCAGCTGTGACATATACGCCTTTTGGATGCTCCACAGTGATTACAACGTCTTATGTTCGACGGTTATTGCGATGAACAACTTCATTCAGTGCAACTATTGCCAAGCTGCAGTGGCGTAGCCAGCCCAAAAATTTGGTGGGGCCAAAGTGTTTGATTTTAGGCGAATAACACTATTTTGATTAGAAAAACGCTTCTCAAAGCACAAAATGACTATATTTTCTAAAAATTGTTGGAGGGCATGACCCCTTTGGCCCCCCATTCTGGCTACACCTATGCCAAGCTGTACAACCATTTCGATTAACGCTCTTTTTAATAAAAGCGTTAACCACAATCATATCTGAACATATCGTTTACCCTTGCGTCAGGTTTTCAGACTAAGGTTCTTGCCTCAAATTCATCAAAATGAGAGCAACAACTTCTTTAAGCTTTTCTTGTTTAAATAACTTTTTCTATGACTGCCAATGTTTAAAGTGTACCGTTGAACAAAGGCGACTTCACGAAAACCACGTTGCCTATCGGCTGGCTTTTATTCACTCTACTTGCAGTTGAAACCTACAATCTGAGCTCAAAGTTACCCACGAAAATGCACCAACTGCACTACCCCGTTTCAAGAACGTCATTTTCCGGCACCATTACGTCATGCAGAAAACAGCAGTTGCATTGGAACTGAGAAAAGTTATCTTTGCAAAGTTCTCCACTTCAACCGCCAAAACTTGTCGATAAGTCCGCCTAATGACTGGGCTACAGCTTACGGCAGTTATTGAAAATATTCCACTGAACATTAAAAAATAGCATGAAATGTGCCAAGAAATGTTTTTTTTTATAATTTTGGCTACGGCAAATAGCGGCATGCCAGCGCCTGAAATATGCTTCTTACCGGGGCAGTTTAGGCGAACGATCTTGNCCAAGGAGCACCACGGCGAGTCACTCGGTGTCTGTGAATTGTTCACACAACCTTCCAATTGAGAGGCGGACACTCTNCCACTGAGCTATCGCTGCCCCAGCGAAATCTTCGTCGCCAATGCCTAGGTGTCAGGAGAATGTTATATGCAGCTGGGGCGTTACTGAGAAACCAACGATACGAGAAAAACGGTTAAGCTAGCCTTGACTATTTACCGTGATTTCATGCAAAAATTTTTATCAGATTTTGAGAGGAGAGGCAATATAAACCGAAAACAACTGGAGTCCTAACGTTTTTAGTCTGCGGTCGAATGTCATCTCTTTCCTTTGTGCAAAGGAATTTTGGCTGAGATGGCTGAAATGTCTTGGTCTGGCGAGGAAGGTGTAGGGACTGGGGCATAGTTGTCCCCCAAGTAAGCATGCCCGCAAATAGGGGGCACAGGAAAATTTTTCGCCCTTCTTGGAAAAATGCTTTGGATGTAGTTTAAAACTATTGGACAATGGACATAGTTTAAAAAATTTGAGCCCCTCTCAGGAAACTCTTCGCCCCTCAAACATTTCATCAATTCACTCACTCCAAAGCTATATGTAGTGTTCTTTTAGGCTAGCCTACCAGACTAGAGCTTCTAAACATGAAAATTGAAAAACGGTAGAAATGTATTTAAAATAATAACGAAAAACTAGAACTTTTAAACTCCTTTCAAAAATTAAATTTTGGTCACCGAAGTGCCGCCCACGCCCCCCAGCCCCCCACCCCCACCCCCCTTGCTACGCCACTGTATCTGCTTAACTTTAGTTATGTAAGCATGAGCAGAACTAGCCTCATGGTATTCTTTTCTCTGGCTACAGAACTCCTAAACTTTGATAACATCTTGTCTACAAACATATAGTTACAGAATGAGATATTGACATGATAAGATAGACGAAGGTAATACCTTTGTAGATATGGCGAGCAATACAAAGAAAGTAGCCTACAGCTTACCATAATAAGATTGATAACCCTACTGTTCCACTCACATAACCTGGTTTACAGTTTGATGGTGTACAGTTTGCAGAAAGCTGAAGAAATCACTCGTGAAGCTAAGATATACAGTGCAACAAAATACACAGGCTGCAGTTAACAAACGTGTGCTGTGGAACAAAGAGTCTCAATTATTAAATCTCAGAGTGTTTTCAATACCTCATTACTAAGGAAATGGGATGTTACAATAATAATTAGATAAATTGTAGCAGGGCTGGCCTTAGCAAGTGCAGGGCCCAATTGGAAGCACTTTTGCGGGGCCCCACTCAATGGCGTATGCAGAAATTCTTTATAGAGCATCAAGTCATAATGGTTGAAATCGTTGATGTGAAAGAGCGAGGTCTTAGGCACACCCCCAGTTTCACCTCTCCAGCAGAGACTTCAACGGACAAGGCCGTAATCAAATGCATGAGTCACTAAAATTCCTCCTCTCTGGTCTGGAGGTGTTGAGTGAAGTGCATCTGTACATCCAGAGCTAAAACGTTTGCAGCAGCAACATATTCTATTTTCGATGCCGAGCATCTCAGCCATGGACAGTCTACCGCTTCGCCATTTTGCAATACTCTTTTGCAGTGGAAGTTAGAAAACCGTGTTTCATCACTCTCGTTTCTGGCGAAAACTTCTGTTGTGATTGTGGCTAAATAGTCCCTAACTTTCCAACTCTTTACACCTGGGCATGTAGCAGGATTGTTTGTTAATCCATTTGTTCCGACAAATTTTGAATTTTCGTCCGGGCAAGCCTCATCAGATGCACTAGCTTTTTTTGCCAGACTCAACAATTTCGCAATGACTTATCTCACTTCTCGTACATAAACTTCCACTTTGACTATCTGGCATAATATCATCAGACTGACTGCCTGCGTTGCCACCATCTTCACTGTGGATTGGCTCTTCTGGAGCTTTTTGCGCATTTTCTGAGGTAGTTCTGCTAAAAAAAATTGTCCAACGCACCCTTCTCTTTTTCTGTTTTGGCCTTTTTTGTCTAGCTGCAGCCCTCCTTTGACTAACACCTAATTTTCAAGCTATGTCTCTTGGCCTTTGACTCACGGCATTTGTCTTAATCACAGAAAATACATATTCTTAAATAAGTAGCCTAAATTCGACTGTTAAAACCAAAACACAAAATACCAATATAACACCTGCCCATCACTTGGGTAGGCTGTATACTTCACGCTTGGATAATGGTTACTGCAGGGGCCTCAAACATGTGGCCCGCGAGGGCGTTTTGTGCAGCCCGCGATACTTTTTGGGAAATTTCAAAAAATTAACATTAACGTCATTTAGTTTATTCACCGGCGTTTATTACTCACGATTAGCCTATAACTCACGATAACTTTCGCAGAAAATAAGATATAAAAGCTGTTTCTAGTATGGCTCAGGTACGGCCATTGTTGCGTCAGCGTCATAATGCGGTCATCAAGTTACTTTAGTTGTCCTCAATTGCCTCTCGGAGCAATTTCAGTTTGAGACCCTGGGTTACACTGAAACCCGCTGAGAGCACAAACCACTTTTTGGAGCAGGTTTTGCATATCCAGGAAGAGTTAAAAATTTATTTTCTCTTCAAACATAAAATATAAAAAGTAATTGCAGATTTTCCAATAACTATAAACCTACTTTTCAGAAATTTTTCAAAACAGGCAATTATTGTAGTAGCCTGTAAACCTGCCACGAAAGTTATCCCACCTGTGCACATTATCCTACTTTTTGCAACTTATAATTTGTTAAGCTATATCTCGGAACTACGACGCCAGTCTGTGTGCGAACCCCCCCCTTGCTTTGACAGTAGCCTATTTCATGATGCAACTCTCACACCAGGAGAACTTCATAGAGCTTACTTCCCTTAAACCTAGCTGTCACTTGTCTTTAGCCAAAGGAGCTAATTCCAACACTTCTGTTACTTTGCAAATGGCTTGAGTGTTAACAATCCTCAAAGAAATATTCTGTTGCTTTTTAAAGAACCGCTATTTTTACACAACGGAAATAGTTATTTCTAATAAAAATTAAGTTTATTTCCCAACATTATCGCCCATCTCAGGTTGCCTCATCAAATCTCTGCCAGAATAGAATTAATAAAGCCTGACTAAACAGCACGCAATTGCAATTACCAACTAATCTTAACTTTCAAGAGACAAGTAGCAGTAACGGTTGAAACAGCAATTTAATTTAATTTATTTGTTTATGAGCAGACACGAAGTCCATAGTATGAACACACACATTCTGCAGAACGCAGATTGATAAAAACAGACAAAACAGAACTTAGTACAAGGCATTGAAGCCGACGGAATCACAGGGTTACAGACACTTTCTGCAACTGCATTGAAGACAGAACCATAGGGTTACAGACACATTCGACCGCAAAAGCCAATAAATTGGCTCTAGGTTCTTTGGATATAACTCGCCAGCCGCCATAGCTAGAGAGGTGTTCAAACCCTCTATGGATTCAGTAAGTCTAGTAGTTTCGAGTCAAAAAAAAAATTTTCAGTTTTGGGTTTGGGGTTCTCTTGGGGGGGCGTCACAAGTGGGGGTGTTTTCGTATTTTTATGGCCTACTTTGCACGGCCCTGGACGCCCATCT
>JGI24158J21664_10003868_pt1 | contig 19046 bp, 18 predicted proteins | sample Ectturendosymbi3_FD_21664 | JGI IMG/M metagenome (IMG submission 21664)
TGAACCAGAAACGCTAGAAAGTTGATCAAAGGCTCAAAAGACTCGGACTCGAGCCTAGTTTCTAATGAAAACTTCAGCAAAACACTTTGGCCTAGCGGTTGGGCCCTAGGTCAGACAACCTGAGCCAAAATGACCCAAACACTACTTCACTTATGACGTCAGTCACAAAAAATCCACACCCCCAACCAAAAAATTGTTTTTCGAGTGCAATCTACTAGACTGGCCGATCCGTTTGAGCCCTTGAACAGCTCTCTAGCGCAATTGGTGGAGGAGCTGGGGCGTTGGTTAGGCAACCGAAAACTGCTGTTTTTGAGGCCGAAATCAAAGTTTTTTAGGCCGAATATAACCAAAAACTGCTGTTTTTTAGGCCGAATATATCGTAGACCGGTTCTCAAAGTGTTAAGTACATCCAAAGTTATGGCCAAATTTCGTTATTTGCAAGCTTCGCCCCCTAGATAAAATTTTGAAAGTCCCCAATGCACCCTTAATCATCAACCGATTGCGAAACAAATTTTTAGAGGTCTCATTTTTTACCAAAATGCAACACTTCAACACGAGGTAGAAGTTGTTTGAGAAAAGTCGAGGGCTCCTGCACCCTATGCAACGTGTAGAAATTCTCACTGAACCCTGGACTCCTGTCGTGGAACAATCAATGAGATTGTTATGTAACAATTGCGATAAATTTTCCATAGAAGCAGCTAGGCTTGGTGATAGTACCAAAAATAATATAGTTATGTGAAACGTGTAAGATGGAATAGCGGCGAGGAACTCACAGAGTAAATACAGTGTTATTCCAAGCGCTTCGACCTTTACTTCATCCGTATAATTAGCACGCTTGGACCAACATTGCATTTACTTGCGAGTTTCTTGCTGACATTTTGTCTTGTTCTTATTGGATAACTCTAATTCTTTTTCGTTCCTGTCACCCAGCCTAGCTGCTCTACTGAAAATTCAACACTTCTGTTGCAGAAAAGTCCCATCGACTCAATAAGATTATTGTTGGTAGCTTTAGTTTGAGCTAAACTAGCTTAACCATGTTGAGTCTACTCATTCAAAGCTAGCATCCCGTAGTTTGTTGCCAACCCCCTTTGGTCATTTCTAGTTGTGCCACTGCATAGATTCAATAATATCTTCACTTTAAAATTAAGAACTCACATTTGCTTTTTGTTTTAATCTAGGTGTTTAGTTTTTGTAGGTGCCTTATAGTGGTTGAGTTCTTTAACTGCACTTGCAGTAAACTGTTGAAGTTGCATCATCTTCATCAATTGTGAATGGTACTTGGTAAAGTGATTCATTTTGAGTGCTTTCCCGAAAATCCAATGCACAGATAGCACAATATCAGATTACTTCAAACAATGGCATCACCAGCATGTTGTGTTCTTTGCCAATCGTTAGAGAATCTTCAGTGGTGTTCCAAATGCAAACTTGTGGCATATTGCAGTCGTGAGCATCAAAAACAGCATTGGAAAGTGCACAAAAAACTGTGTGGAAAGCAGTCTGGAAGTTCAACTCTTAGTAAATCAATGCAAACACTAAATAATGTAGGGAAGAACATATCTGATCTTGAAATATCAGAGGGAAATGCAAATTCATCAACTGCTGCCATGACCTGTAAGTTAGGGTTTTGTTTTTTTCCCAATTTTTGTTTCTAAGCAAAGACAATGCAATTCAAACATTCTGATGAGATTCGTGTATACATGTGAGTCAATTAATATATATGTTGAATTCATGTGTTTGTAAATTTTATGTACCGTGAGTTTCCTGTGCTTAATGGTGTTTCTGTGGAGCTGCCCACCCAGAATAAAATCTGGCAAAATTATTTTTGTTGGATGCAAGGTAGTTTTTCATATTTTGAGTTGAATATTAGTTTGGCAACCTTCCAGTTGATTGCTGGAATTTTATAAAAACCTTGTGTAAAATACCCTAGAATAAAATTGTGAAAGGCATTACTTTCTAGAAATTTTAGTGAAGAAAGTGTGTTTTTCTCACACAGCAGAATTTTGCATTTTTTACTTTTGTATCTGTCATCTAATCATTTATATTGTGTTGATTTTGTATTTATTCTTTTCTGTAAAAAGGGATTTTAACGGACATCACCATAAGTATGAGCACATGCACTAAGCATGGGATTGACACATACAATTGCAGGTTTTACCGGTTGCACTGAACGACATGCCAATTCTTGATGTTGAATTTGCATGCTTGAATATTTTTTACTTTTTTTGTGCAACTTTCCTGCTGGTTTGTTGATTCCCCCTTTTTAATAACAGAAAGACAAAAAAAGATTGCAAAAATGTTTTTCATTTTGACATAGCATTTGCAGATAGAAAAACATGTTTGAAATTGTATGCAGCAGCTGGAAAAAAATTCCAACTCAATGCTTATTATCATGGGCATTTTTTAAAAACTTGGTTGCCTTTTGCAGCTACATTTTATATACTGTCTTTAGGTTGCCTTTGTCTTTGACTTAGTTGCTTGTTGAGACCAAACTCTTTAGTATGAAAATAGAAAAATAAAATTCTTTATTAAAGGTGATTTTTATTGCTTGACTTATATATATTGCTTGTTCCTCAAAAAGTTACTGAAGTAAACAAAGGATTTCTTTTTTGAACAAAGCAACTTGTTGCTGTAAAAATGGAAAGCAGATTATAATTGCTTCAAAATAATCTGTTAAGTAAATATTTATTCTTATTTAGCCACGCCACCTTCCAAGGAACTATCTCTTTTGTGGACTGCCCAAAACAGTGTTCCAATGGAGCCATTCAATGAAGACGAAGTTACTGACCTAGAAAGTTCGAAAGTTAAAACAATATGGGCAACCATGAAGAAGCTTGGTTTATGCATTGTAGATGATTTTCTTCCTGAGAAGGAAGCTGATGAAGTGAGTAACGAACACGTTGATTTTGTTGTTAATATGCAATGCTAGGCAAAAAAGAAAAACACTTTTAAAGGTACGGATATGTGGCACTTTGAATTGTGAGTATAAATAATCAGTGTGTTGTTTTGTCTTACTGCATTTTGTTAAAAACGTCTGCATTGAAACATGAAAAAGATATGTTTTTTTTAACAGACTTGATGTAAATTTATTAACTTAGTAGTGATACTCTGCATCAGTTTCTAGTGAAGCTTTAAATTTTGCAGTTTTCTCTCACTTATGGACAACCAATTGTCAACCCCCTTTAACACTTTGGTTATTTTACAAGGCAGAATTGATCGGAAAGTATATAATTGTTGTAAGAATCTTTCTATAGGTGCACCCCTGCTGGTGGCATACCACTATTTATGAAAATTGTGTTATTTACTGATAACCAGCACCAGGTACCCAGGTATGAAATTGTATGCTTTTCAAAACTGCTAAAATTTAACTCCTAGAACAATCTTGGAAAGTATGCTCAATTTAAGTTGTTTTCAAAGCTGCTTGTGGACCTTAACATTCATAATTTTTAGAGTAACCAAGATCTCTTCACAACTGATTCTTGTCACATCATGCTTTGACTAAACAAATGCCTGCTAAATTTGTTTTTTTCTATTAACGATAATGTTGCAACCTCTCCATTGGCTTTGTGTTGAATGTGTGATCACCACGAATGGGATGTATGTGAAAAATAACACCCATTTATATGTGGCGTGAACAAGCAGTAATAGAGTGATTGTGGCGTGAAGTCTCTGCCGATACTAACTTGTGAGCGATTAAACATAATGACTGGCATACGCACTGAGTGATTGCAGTGCATGATCTCTATTGTTGCTTGCTGCCACAGTGTGAAGCTTTTCGCACTTGACGCTCAGTCTTTCTGATCGCAACAAAATGGTGCTTTGACCAGGATGTGAAGTTCGTGCCAGGTGCTGACTTCACAAAAAGAACATGTGATCGGTGCGGTTTGTTGTAAAAAGAAGGGGNTGTTGTTGCANCCTCTCGGTTGGTGTTGCATTGAATGTGTGATTCACCATGAATGGGATGTGTGCGAAGAATAATACCCATATATATGTGGAACGAACAAGCAATAATAGAGTGATCTTGTCGGATGATCTCTATTGTTGCTTGCTGCCACAGTGTGAAGCTTTGTGCACATGCTGCTCGGACTTTCCGATCGCAACAATAGCAAAAAGTCTTGGACTCTTCATTGCCAGCTGAAACATAAAAATAGTGGCATAGGTGGTGTGTTGTGACATGAAATATCCTGTCATCTCTGATTGCCATTTTGTCCATTTTTATGCTGCCTAATAGTTTCTGAATCGTGTATGATTTGCCATTGGTCTGGACTGGGGTGTATGGCATGCTTAGTACTTTGCTTTAAAAAAACTGCTGTATTTCTTTGCCAATTTTATCACTTACTACTTGTCTTGAAACACTTCATACTTCTGTTCAATGCATGTTATTTATATTGTAATTAAACTATTGTGTTGTTAAACAATGTCATAAGTGGTGCTTCATTTTTTCATTATTTTGTGTTGGATCATGTGGCATAAATCTTACTGTGATTTCTTCAGTTTACCATGATGTTTTGTCTACACTACACAAGGTTTATTGAACAGAGGTATCAATAGCATGCTATTTGGCATGGCAATTGATTTAACAGCAGTGGTTTTCAATATGAAGTTTGTGACCCCCAGGGGATCATGAACTGTTTTTGTAGGGGTTGTGACTGCAAGTACTGTAGATATTTTATGTACACAATTGCATTATATATATATATATATTTGCTTAATTCAAGTTTTGGATGGGGTTTATTGGGTTATAGTGGGTTGCAGTACAAAAAGGTTGAAAGCCACTCATTTAACATAACTCTATATGAGGATCTAAGCAGTGCTTGCAAAATTAGTCTAGTTTTTTCTTTCAGTTGCTCTCAGAAGTGGTTGGTCTTTACGGTACGCCAGGCAAATTTGCAGATGGTGAAATTGTGAAGCAGGGAAGCAACCTTGGTACACAACGAATACGAAGTGACAGGATTGTCTGGATTGATGAAGATTATCATCAGTGTAAGAGCATCCAACTGCTTTGCAAACGTATGGATCTCATGATTCACCTCTGGAGCAAATTTCACATGTGCAAAGTTTTAAACCGCACTAAAGTAAGATTGTGAAGAGTTCTCTAGCTAGACAAAACAGTTCTGAAACTGATTTTAAGCTGTGTATAGTATTTTAACTGACTGGGTGATGCAGTGGCAAAGCATGGCCTTGTGAGTTTAAAACAAGGCCAGGCATTTTCACAAAATCTTTAGTTCATCAAAATCAATAGCGTGCTGTCTAGTGTGTCAGTTACATATTTTTGAATATTTTGCATTCTCAATCAGTCTTAACATAGGATTACAATACAAATGGCAGCTTGCAACACCATGCTTTAGTTAGAAGCGTGCATAGTAGTGCCATAAACCGTAGACATATGTCTAAACATTATCATGGTATTAACACTGTTAACTTCATTGGATAAGTGCTATGCCTCCAGTGAACCTAAAGTATTTGCATAAACAAGAATTTGCGATGCTTTTTTCAAGAACGCATTCATGAAAAATTATTGGAAACACAGAATCAAGAAAACATAACTAAAACCATGTTTTGTGGTCCAAACATTAGCATGAATGAAGTATCCTGATAAACCCAACTATCCCAAGATAGTGGATGACAATTTGAAAAGAAGTTTTGTTTTCAGCATAGGGAGAATTGAATAAAATGCTGACTGCAACATTGAAAGGTCGTTTGAAATAGAAATTTTCATTCCAGGGTTCCCACGCAGTATTAAAATCTATTGAATTGTGAAATCGGTTTTCACGACCTTGAAAACGTTATTGAATTTGGCCAAAATATGCATGAAGCAGTGTTTTTCAACCTTTTGCTGCAGCGGAACCTTCTGTGAATGTTTGGGTTCCTTATGGAACCTTATGCAAAGATCTATGTGTCTCTGTATCTGCAACCGCATAGAACTGTGGTTGCGAATTTCGTCCCAGGCAATTTCGGTCTGTTCCAGCGGAACCCTGAGGTTGCGCAGAAACCCGGGTGAAAAACACTGGCGTGAAGTATTGAAAAAGTATGGAAATTTCAAATTCAGCCATCAGTTTATTCAAATTTTGTTCTTAAGCACTGATGAAAGTTCCGCAGATGCTTCTTGCATTGAGTTCCATGAATAAAATTTTGAAAAAATGAAAAGTGATGCTATTCAACTTCATTTAGCATTGCAAAGGTATTGAAAAAGTGTAGAAAATGGTTCTTGAAAATGTGTGGGAACCCTTAATAAAATATCAATGTTTTCATCAAGCCAGCAAAGGCAGTGTGCAACGGGTGACGTTCACGGCACTTTTCCTAGATTTGACGCAGTGAGAAGATCATGTCCGTAGTAGACCTGTTCCGGCGGAAACCACACGGCAATTCAGGGCAGAGCCTCTCAAGAGTTGGATGAGAGGTAGCATACGACCCTGGCAAACACCTTCGCAGTCACATCCTAAAAAGGGATTCCTCTGTATCCGCTGCAATCTCCTTTTCACCTTCTTTCTTGTATGGCGTCGTAATCTTGGCGTCCTCATTTCTCTCGGAAATCAAAGTTGATTGCAACACTCACAAAGAATGCTGTGAAATATTGGAACAAGGAAGTCATGGCACTAGCAGTTCAGCTGGAATACTATCTAGGCCTGTTGATTTTGCCAGATGGAGAAGCTTTGATAGAAGCGCAAAGTTCCTCATTTGTAGGAAGGTTCTCGAAGTCTTGTGAGAGACGTAAGCACGAGATCCCGGCAATTGTTTCAAAGTGATTGATGATATCACCCATGTTGGGAACTGTTTGGATCTGCAAGCACAGATTGTTCCAGTGTTGGTTGACGAAATAACGTGTGCCTTTGAGAAGTGTGCTTCATGCTTATTTAAGTCTTTTGGAGGAGGAGCGAGATGGGCGCAGTTTATGCTGCAAATACGCTGCATTCTCCAAAAGAGGGGACGGCACATAAGCATTGGCGGAGAACCAGTCTTCCGTTTTGCATTTAAACTGTTCAAAACGTGTCTTTTCAGCTTGGTGCAGCATTGTTTGTGCAGTGGACCAGATCGACACCGCAATGTTTTGTGAAGAGAATCAAGAGTTCAAGCTGTCTGTGAACCTATTCAGCAAAGCAAAGATCTTGTCTTTACTGTTCAAGCACGTACCAGTGCACATATCTATGTTGCAAGAAAGTGCTCACGATGTACAGTGTGTTGTAGCAGCACAGTTGCAGCAGGAGCTTTTCGTTGTCATTGACGTCGGCATCACCATGTCGATCGATCACATCCCCCCATACCCCGGCATCGTTCCTAAAATGTGCATTGAAGTCCCCCAATAGGATCGTGGTATTCCGGGAACGGTGCACTTGAGTTTGGACCGTGTACCTTTATCAAACACAGGGAGTGGTTCAACAGCTTCAGCGTCAAAATGCAGCATGCTTGGAGCCATTGCAAACCTTTTTGACATCTAAGATGAAGAAAACACTTCATATGTCTTTTCATCACGTGTATAATATGTATAAAAAACTCCAATATGTTGTATTTATGAAATCAAGAAATCAATAAACTTCTACAAAGAAAACCAATGATTTTGAGTGACATTTGAAGAATTAACGAACCAACATATGGTTGATGTAAATTAAATCCTCATTTATTTCCCTATAAGCTACAGGCTTGCCGCAGCAAAGGAAGAAATAGCCACATGGGGCGCCAAAATCTCTGTTTACCCACCCCTAGTGTAGGAGACCGCTGGCCTCTTGCTGTTTTTTTCTTTCGCCATTGTTCAGATGTTTCACTTGTGGTAAAATGATATCAGCATACCCCCAATATTAAAAAATATCTGTACTTTCAAGCCTATGGTATCTTGTTATCCCGGAAATGGAACACATTACAAAAAGCATGTGGACAACCCGTCTGGGGATGGTCGTCTCGTCACTTGTTTGTATTACCTCAACAAAGGCTGGGATATTAAAGTAAGTGAGCCGTTGTTGACAGTGCTACAGTGTGAGTGGTCATCAGTTTTACATTACGTTAATTAACTGCAACACAACACGTATGTAGCCCGCCTTTTTTCGCTGAGACGTTTCGGTCATTTGTCTCATAATAGTATAAAAACTCGCCGTAACAGTATTCACTAGTTTATATTTTCAGACATTATGACCGAATTGACTCAATTTTTTGGTCATTTAAAAAAAATTTCTGCAGTGTCAGATATACAGTAAGTATGTTGCACATAGTTGTAGCAGTATCGCTTTTACCAGGTTTTGTTGAAACTAGTTTACTTCTGCCAAGCCTATTCCATTTTCATTCAGTATAAAAAGAGCTCGCTATCTCGAGATGATACCGTTTAAGCCTCCGCGGCTCAATTCGAACAACCCAGTGTCAATTTCGCGCTCAGCGGTAGAGTAGCAGCCATCCATTTAGCAATCTGGGCTCAATTCTCTGTCTGGTACAACAGAAGCTTGGAAAAACAGTAACTTACACCATTTTTTCAGCGGTTTATATGGTAACATGAAAGCCGGGGGCAAGGAATAAGATTTTTTTATTACCATTGTCTTTACGAAATTGGAACATTTGCTACGAAACTAAACGCGTGACCAACGGCGCATATAGTAAGCGGAAACAGGCGCCCGCAAAGCACAGGTGACATCCTAGCTGGGGGTATACAAAGCAAGTCATGTATAACGGAACTTCCTTGACGAAAGGTTAATTACATCGCTGAACTCTACCCGCGAAATATGTCGAAAAACGTGGGGTATTTCAGTGCTTAATAGGTAAATTTGATACGTTCGTGCTTTTTTATGTCATTTTCTGCGCAAAATTGCAATTCAAATAAGGTGTCTACCTTTCATCTTTTTGTTTTTGCAAAACTTAAGGTTTCTTCCTGCGAACAATATAGCCACAAATATCGAATACATTATTTTATTCAACATTCAGCTTAGTAAGAAGCCATCATCAGGAATTAAATAAAATACAACAGTGAAAAAGAAAAGTAAAGATGCAATTTGAAGGCATTCGTGCTGTATTACGTCATAGAGACTACCATGTTTTAAGTGTATTGAAATTAAGGTTGTGAGTTTCCATTTGCAACTTGCTAAAATCACAGCTCATTTGTTCGGCTGTTGCATTACCGAGCTTTAAAGCGTCGTTGATCGGTCTACAGCCAATGTAAGTCGCGTTGGCTTGGGCAGTTTCCCATTATGCAACAAATCACCTGAACGTTACTCTCAAAATACATATCAACCGCATCCCTGGTTGCATAGTGTTTCTGTGAATTAAGAAGCCTTGTAGATGCTTCGGATGAATCCCCGCTGTTTTTTTCGCTGAGTCATTTCGGTCATTTGTCCCGTAGAAGTATTTAAACTCGCCGCAACAGTATTCACTATCCAACCTTTTCGGACATATGACCGAATTGACAATTTTTTTTCGGTCATTTAAAAAAATTTCGGTCTATAACCGAAAAAAACAGGTTTCCTCAAACTATTTTTGCAGTGCGGTGACGCCATCAACTGTCACATGTGGATGATGATTTTTATTTTCGCAGAAAGAGGGAGGCGCACTGTGCTTGTACCCTAAGCTCCTCAACAAACAGAAAGTTGTGTGCGAACCGCTGTTTAATCGTCTTCTCATGTTTTTCTCCGACCAACGCAATCCACACGAGGTGCTACCAGCCTTCAAAGAACGGTGCTTATTTTTCTGTTGCACGTGCGCGTGGTGCCTGTTTTACAGTACGTGGAGAACAATGTTTGTTGTCAGAGGCAACCTTGGAATATGTGCGTGAATGCCATGTACAAAGAACAATTTATTTTAAACTAAGCCATCCTGTGTGTGAATGTCGGTATTGCTACCCTTAGTTAATATGTTGTGGAGTTCCCGTTATTTTGCGCACACATTTTCACCCCGCGATGGTTTGATGTATTGTGCTACTGTTTGCATGTGCCATACATACCGCACGTTGCTTGGCTTCAATAGCGCTTGACTACACAACCTGCACCAGTTAGCGCACAAATTCGACGTAATACGCTCTGATGCAGTAGGAAGAGAACATTCCTTTCCCAAAGAGCAACATGTAAGCTTGTTGAAGTGCTGGTCGCGTTTAGTTCAAACAATTAAGATCGTTCCCTTGACCTCACACCTTGTCAGGGAACGTGACCGGCTGCCTGGAGGAGCAACCTGCTGGACCCTTCGACGTGGCATCGTCCAGTTGGCTTACTATGCTGCTTCACGTGTTCTTGATGAGACATTACTTATAATTGTAGAAAAAACCTGCGGTGCCAAAGGCCTTGACTTGAGGTCTGGCGTTTAGGAAGGTTTGGTTAATGGTTTTCACACTGCGGACGCACCCCTGCTAATCTGCAGTCCCGTAACTACCTTGAGAAAGCAGTGCAACAAACAGACCTGCCTGACTTAGTAACTCTGAGCTGCCAGCACGCAGTGAGGACAAAGCCTCTTTATTCAGAAGTATGAAAAGCACACGGCAAGCCTATACAACAGAACACAAAACTCTCAAAACAGCACACGGACTAAAACACAGACGTCGCAAAGGGACAAAGCACCGGGGAAATCGTCAAACGCGCGAAAACTGATAAACACGGGGAAAAGCGGACGATGCCACGTCGAAGGATCCAGCAAGTTGCTCATCCCGGCAGCCAGTCACGAAGGCGTAGCTTTGTTTCTAAACGTAGATTTTGACTTTCTATAAAAACGTGTGAACCGTGAACATAGTATATATATATATATATATTTTACGGGGCGCTCAGGAGGTGAAATTATCTTGAATCTTAGCGACATTAATGAAAGCAGCCAAAGGCAATTCGGTGTCATCTTGAACTGTATCCGTCATTTGGTTTGGTATGAACTCTGAGGCGTTAGAGCTTTGGGCCGCAACAATGACCTGTTTTTTAAGGTCTAACTGTAAAGGTACTTGGCTGCAGGTTCGCCGTAACTTGCTGGTATTTCGACCATGAAGAGCGGGAGAGAGCGCTGCAACAGTGGAGCCAAAAGCATCCAACATCTACCTCTCAGTTGATCCAGTAGATAAAAAATCCGCACAATAGCTACATGTCATTTTAAGGTTCGTGTGGATATGTCGAGTTGAAACTTAAAATGTAAGTTTCGTTTTTTATCTGTGTTATAGGCCGCTGTGGATTATTGAATATGTTTGATGCAGATCCAAGACGTGAAGGTTGCAAAACAGTTGCAGAGAAAGTTGGAGTCGAACTGAAACTAAACCCGCTACGAGTGAAGAAAATTTGCTACCATTTAGTTAAAGTGCTGATTCACGCATTTTTGATTGGACGTTACTTCAAATCCAGTCGAGTGTTCGCTGGACACGCAGAGTTTTCCCATACTCGGTGTTTTAACAAATTCCTAGCTCGCGAATAATGAGTAAGTGAAAATCCCCAAATTGATCAAAGAAAACAACTAGAACAGCCTACGTTTACGCACTGCTGGATTATCAGAAAAATTCGGACTTATGTCCGTGACGCCATAGTTTTCTTTTTATCTCTGACAAAATATCGACGATTTCGCTAACATGTGCTTTGGGCTATCCGAGCTTTTTCAACACTTTTCCTGCTTTTGCCGGATGCAGTCGCCATTCCACAGTTTTAGCACTATTTTTACAATTTTCGCGTTTCGCAGTCAGCTAAAAGTTTCTTTCAAGTGCGCCCACGTTTGAGACCAAACGATCGTTTTCAGGCATTGCCATTCGCTATGTAGACGGGCGCTTTTTTCGTCAACAGATCGTCGTTCTTCATACATTCTACAAGTCCAGGCTCCTCGTCGGATGACGTGTGTTGATTCCGGTGCTGTTCATCATTGGCGCAGAGAGGGAGCGTCACAATGACATCGTTGGTGCGGAACGCTTCTGCTGTGCCACTTCCTTTGGATGAGAATGCTCAGAATTACGTGCGCTTTGAGGAAAAGCGATTTTGGTGACCGCCGCTCCTTCTCTCATTGTCGTGGTGACGTAGTAAGCCATTGCTCAGAATGACGTTACAATGTTCTGCGGCGAAAACTGAGTGTTGCTGCATTGTTGTCAGCGCAACCGACGAAATTCAAATGAAAACAGCTCAGTTTTCACAATTCCTGAACCAGCGGCCGTCGCCATTGCGTACGGACGCTTAAACACGTTAGAGCAAGTCAACCGTTTCCAGGAAAAGTCAGCATCCATTTTTCGGCATACATTGCAATATGACGTTGGAAACGCTGCGACGTGATGGAGTATCACAAGCTTGCAGGTCGCTGTGATTGGTCAGTTGGTGACGGTCCGATCGGCACCACTGCGTAGGCATTACAGGCAAAGCATTGCCTTTCGTGATATGTTGTGTTACCTCTGGTGACAATACCGTATTTACTCGATTGTTAGCCGCCCTTGATTACAAGCCGCATGAAGTGGTGTAAAAAAATTAATTGTAAGTCGCCCTTGAACATAGGTTATCTAAGCCTCTGAGATACTTTCGTGTACCAGTACGTTTCGCATTTAATTGGCAACACTGGTAATGATGCTTAACCACTACAATTGCCTTCTGTTCACCATTAATCCCCCCTGTGACGGACGTGCACGTCATGCTGAAGATAATAGAATGCGAAAGAGAGAATGTTGAAAGAGATTTCTTGGTCGACAAAACGTAGCTATGGAAAGACAGAGCGTTATCTGCACCTTTCGATAAAGTAAAGAAATAAAAAATGTAGACCGCCCTTGATAATAAGCCGCAGGAAATGGTGAAAAAAACTTTTAGCCGCGGCTTATAATCGAATAAATACGGTACCGGGTGTTCCAAAAACCTTGTTGTCATTCAAGATGGGTACGCAGTATGTAAGTTACTGCCAACTCAACTAAATAACCTTAATGTCTAGTGCAACAAAATTTATTCGTAAAAATTAGATGAGGTGCAATTTCCAGGCTTCTTTGCGACTTTCTCGGATTTCGCAGAAATACTGTACCTCTCGAAGTTTCTCGACGAGCCCGATCCTGATGAACGTCCAGACCCTTTGACCCACCACAAGCAACCTTACTCTTAAATCGATTAGTGCCATTTCCAGACCGGTACTGCATCTGTTGCTTTTTAGGCCATTCTTTTACAAATGCACGAAGTGTACTCTTGTTCGACTGTGTTCGAGCGTACTCCAACACACATAACGCCTTTGAAGTGAATGCCATTTCTACAACCGATTAGATCAACGCTTGAAACAAAAATGTTTTTAAGTTGTTTCTACGCACGCTGCTAAAATCTTAGACCAATTGAAAAAATTGGCCAAGTCCGTAGATAGCATAATGATAACAATTTTTTTGGAACTCCCCGTTTATCCCGCATCATGCTCCATACAAAGTTATGAGGTTATTCAACATCTTCCAGTTTCACCGGATTCCTCACAAGAGTTTCCGAACATCGCGTTTTTTTCGAAAGCGGCAGTTCGCTATGCCAAGTGTTTGTCGTGGAAACCAGAGCCGCACGCTTCCTCCATTTCCTTCACGCAGTTATCCTGTCAGCGGCAGGTCATTGCAGCGAGCCACCAGTTACTAAATTATGCGTTTGCAGGAGCACCATTTCTGCACCTGGTGCATAAACACCTGGCTACTTAGCTCTTCTGTTGTCCAAGCGGTGAAAGTTAATACTGTTTTGCGACGCTTAGTGTCAGGATTTTGTGAATGAAGAAAGCCGCTGGGGGCGCTAAAGGGTTTTTGAAAGCAATGATTTTAAGTTGTGATAAAATCACTCTCAACGGTATTCGTCTGAACAGCTTTCACCATTTGCGTTCACGTGTTTTAAGTAATTGCGTTTGTAGTCACTGTCACAATGTCATTCAGGGGGTTTATGTGCTAAATCAAAAGACCGTATCAGGCTTGCTTTTCCCAGCGTAGCTGTCTGAGCTCGAGGCTGATGCTGAATTTCTTATCTCCTTGGCACGTGTGTTTCATCCGTTAGAAAAGGCGACCGGGACCCAAAGCACTGTGCAATATGAAGGGAGCAGCGGAAGTTTTACTTGCGAACGTACTGATTTCACGCGCGCACTTTTTTCCGCATGAAAGCCACCATGACCACCTTCAATTAGTGGTTTCCACCTGGGGCAATTATATTTTTAAGGGGGCATTGAGGCCGACTAACGAGGTCCGGGCCCCAATTTTTGAAATAAATTTTTTATTTTCATGGCTACTATGTTCTTTGGAAGCTTTTTTAAACCAACTTACTGGCGTTTGAAGTTTCTTGCTGAAACGGTGTTCACTTTTAAAATCATGAGATTTATATATCACCACATATGGAGCACTGGATTTTAGAGGTGATTAAAAAACGTTGGGAACAACTGAAAGCTTGAATTGCCCACAAGAAGCAGCTCCCCGCGCCCTATGCCGTAACTTACCTCTCGCGGTGTCAGCGTCGGGTAACCACGATGCGGGTACTGATTTAGATTTCGGTTGTTTTAAACCAGTGGTTCCCAAACTGTGATTCACGTACCACGTGTGGTACGCGAGTATGCCTACTTTCTTTTTCATAAAAAAATATGTATTCACTGCTAAAGTTCTTACTTTATCGAGTTCTGTTAATAAATTCGTAAATTTTATGTACTTACCGTGGTTTCTGAAAATGGCAATTATAATTTCTCACAGTCATAGTTATTCATGTCGCATTTGTGTCAATTCCGGTTTTCAAAACTTTTGATCGAATGCTAACTTGATAAGACGAGTTTTCTGGAACAAGGTGGTACGTGGTGAAAGCACGGTACCCACAAATGGTGCGCGATCAGAAAAAGTCCGGGAACCACTGTTTTAAACTGATGTCGATCCTCCATTTACGCTTCCCACCAGGTAAAGTGTGCGAACGAGCCCGAACACGGCATTCTAACTCGGTTCGCTCGCCAACCATCGTAACTCAGTAATTCCCTTCGCTCATCAACCCCACCGTCGCTCCGCGTCGTGAAAGCGAATCTTGGTGGCGATGTCTCGGATCGAAGGCGCTTCGGTGGTCGATGTTGTTTGTTGCAATGCATCTCTTTCCGATCTTCCTGACAATCCCGCGATGCAAAGCATCTCGAAAGTCTGTCGTCAGCATGAGACGAATGGTGAAGTTGCAGCATAGTCTGTCCGCGCAACGTTGCGCAAGCTCAAAGCAAGCTGTAGGTTGCATTGCCGACATATGCACGTTCTCATTTTGATGGCGACCAGCGTTTTCAGTTTAACCCGGAATTCCGTTTGACAAGTTTCACTGTCTTCAAAGCACAGGTGACAGGCGCAACGATTGACGTTGAGATTGTACGTGGATTTTAAGATATTAGACATCGTTTAAGGTCGTGAGCAGATAGCACGAGCAAGTAGAGAAACTTTTTTTTCACCCAATATCAAATTGGCAATCGGGCAGCTCATGTTGGGCTGCGTGCACATTGGCACTGCCAACCAGTTCTTTCCGAATCGACGCGCAGACCGAGAAATCTCGTCAAAAATAATCGTCTCAAGGTGATCGCTTGAACTTCAGTTTGAAATCTGGGCAACTCGCATGACTTCCGGTTTCTGTCGTCGTGCTGTGATCGCCCCGTTGCTGCAGAACAAGAGTGTCGAATCGTGTTAAAATTGTGCTCGCCTCGCGTTTCTACTGGACGCTGACTCATTATATTGATTTTGTTTTGTCCAATCGTGCAGTCTGTTGTGCGCAGCTGGAGCAGACCCAGGCGGGCGCTGGCTTACGGCGACACAGGATTACGGGTTTGCTGCAGCCTTCTTGTGTTGTATTTTTTGTGAAAGCTCGACACGACAAAATTATTGCACCCAGTCAGTCAAGCTACCGCCTGTAGCAAGAGTGTCGTTGAATAAATATAAATTGCTGGATTTGTTTTCGCGGTGCTGTGTTGCAGCGACTGAATTTAACAACGCTTAACCTCCTTCGCAAGTGAGAATATTTCAATATGCTGTCAAGTAATTGGCTGTTGCGTTATCCTCGGTCTTTCGTTTACTTCGCGTGTGGCGGTTTTGAAAAGTAAAAAATGCGCAAAGTTCCATATATTTGTGATCTCGCATGTAGGTTTAAGCAAGGGAAGGCTAAATAAAGCAGTGTTTCCATGATATAAAACCTCGCCTGTTCTGTCCTTGCTGTACTTCGTGAGTTTTCACGTCGATTATCACTGGATTTACGTTTGCTCCGTTTTTATCTTTACCTTTTCAAAAGGTCCTGATTCCGTGTGCCCGACACAAAGTAGCACAAAATCGAATAGCCGGTTAGTCGACTCCAAGTATCGTCCATAAGAACAGACCAGCTAAAATCGCCGGTGTTCTTCTCGAAGTATTGATCAGAAGCTTATTTTTCTGTAGTTTCGCAAACACGTCTGGTTTGAAAGATAGCCTCACAGTGGTGCTCTCCGGCGTCAGCTGCTCGTTGGGATGAGTTTCGTTTCAAAAATCAATAATGTTTTTTGTCGCCCGCTCTCCTGCGCACCACAACGCTGTGCGCGCGAACTCAACGTGATCGAAATTTAATAAAATTCCCGGGGATCTGTTGTCAAAAAAATCCAATATCTCCTTCTACGGGGCCGTATGCCTTCCGCATCTCCAATGCTTGCCGCGCTTGGCAGGTGCTTTGCTGACGTCATCTTGAAAGTAACAAGCGAAACGGTGACGTTGCGCTTCGGCGCTTTCCACAGTCGTTGCCACTCAACCGCAACGGGTATGAGCGTCGCGTAACGTCACAATGCATGGTTGCTCTCACTGCAGGAGGAAATAGTTAACGGCTCGTTCCCTGTCCAGCGTTTCAGATATGTTGTGGCCGGGACTGTGAAACCAACCGTTTAGACATGTAACGAGGTTGTTTGTAACGATCGCTCCGAACTTCAGTTGAATTCAATCTGCCGTAGCGATTTCATTACTGCGAAACTTCGAGGCGAGTCGATGGACGATGCGCTATTGGATTGACGGTGGCGCTATGCTTTGTGTTGGCCTTGCAAGTGGAAAATGTTATCTTGTGAATCCAAACAACACTAGTGACGTCAATAACGGTTAAATCTAAAAAGAACGGCTTCAGTAATCGCCTGAAAAATTCCCGAAAACTTTTGTTACATCTTTCTGTACCATTCTTTTTGACCAGGTGGTAACTTTGTGTTTTGAGAACTTGGATAAAATGACTATACTACTTGCGCAATGCACACTATTGGGAGCTGTAAACCCGGTCAATGGGCATTAGTTCCACTTGGTGCAAAACAATTTGTCAAATATTCGCACTGATCCAATCCAGTTTCAGCTTAATGACAACGAGTAGAACTTTTGCTCCTTTGGATCAGAAACTAGTCACGACTAAGTTTGCCAAAGGACAGAACACCGTTTCGTAATTTCGCATTCCGTAATATACAAAGTGGGTGTTATCGCCATATTCTAATGTACCATAATTCTTCAAAACTATCGCTTTGCGGTTCCAGAAGTTTTTCATGGATCACCGCACGCGATCTAACCAGGTTACAGCAGCACAACTACCACCCGCTGAAAAATGCCCGTGACCCAGTGGGATGACCTGGTGCAGCAAAAAATGTATCTGAAAGCTCTTCAAGTACGAGTGATCTCGTCGCCTAAACGCATTACAGCGTGTTTATTTTGCCGACGGAATTTGAAACCTTCGCTACTCTGCATAGAAGTGAACGGTGTTGAAATGGTTACTGAATGATTTTTTAAAAATTCCGAAACCAAGTCCAAATTTATTCTTAAAACCTATACTGGTCAAGTCAAAACGCACATTTTAGCACAGTAGTTCATAACCTGGGTTCGATCTAACCGCACGGGCTTGAAGAGTCCGTCTCAAGGGTCTGGCGTAGGTCCTACGCATGGTGGATTTGGTAAGTTAATGAAACATGTGTTTTGAAGAAGTCATTTTATTTTTCGAAGTAAGAGAAGTTCGATGAATGCACGGATGAAACGTACGTGGTTCAGGACGTTTACCAAGGTTAAGAACTGCTGCTTTAGCAGAAGGGAACACCACAGAAAATGGTCTGCATATGTTTAGGTTGATCATTAACTGTAGAAAAATTTAGTGCGTTTACGAATCACCTCGTTTCAGTGGAACATGCTATGCAAACACTTCACTGTACCAGTATCTATTTCGACCACCAGCTTGCGTCATTTGCGTTGGTGACTCGTCCTGCAACACCTTGCTTAAATCATGGCAGAAAGTTGTTGATAGTAAAGAAACGGAAAGTTCCCTCAGGCTTTTAGTTTGGAGGTGTTGCAATCAGTTCTGATAACAATGGTATAAATGTAGAGCCAAAAACGGAAATCAGAGAATGCAGTATTGATAAAACTATATGCCGCGGTCTACAGTCGAGATGGAATTTTTTCCACCATAAATATTAGAGCAGTGGTTCTCAACCTGGGGTTCACGAACCCCCAGGGGTTCACGGAGAGATTTCCAGGGGTACTTGGATGGCAGTTGAGTTTTCATATATTGCTACTTTTTATATCTTATACTAAAGGAAAATCCGTGCCAATTGAAAACTCAGCGTAGATTTTGCCTGATCTTGCGTTGTTGTGATGCAACAATGGAAAATCCACGGCTTTGCCAGCTAACCTGGGGGTTCGATTTGATTGTTTTATGACTCGGGGGTACTTAACGGGAAAAAGGTTCAGAACCCTTGTATTAGAGGAATGACATTCCCTTTAAGAGTGTGATGAAATCTCCTCGTTCATTTTACACCAGTGCCCGTATGCTTCTCTATTATTGTTTTATTATGTTGAATGGCCAGATTCAAACTAAAAGGTTTGGCGAGTTAAGACATAAAAGATGTTGAAACCTTGAAAAGTTCATCATTGATCAGTTAAAAGTAGCAAGTACGATTTTCAAACAGCCTGCTCCGCCAGAATCATTTAATGCAGTGGTGTCAAACTCGTTTCAGTTCAGGGGCCACTTTAGGCAAATTTAATCTCAAGCGGGCCGGACCAACGTAATCACTGTATAACACCCTGGTTATAAGCATTGACAACTTCCAACTGTTTTCATAACTTTAATGCAAAAGGTTCAAGCTTATCTGAAAATGATTATTAGCACATAAAGTTTTCAATTTCCCCACATAAATAAAAAATGCCTTATCACTGAGAAGACTGTCAAACTGACGAT
>JGI24158J21664_10003869_pt1 | contig 19044 bp, 15 predicted proteins | sample Ectturendosymbi3_FD_21664 | JGI IMG/M metagenome (IMG submission 21664)
TACCTGCATGATGTCAAATACGTACCAAATAATGGTGGTTTCCAACCTGTTTGATGCATTCCTCCCTTTACTCATTTTGCAACTTTTCATTCCTCCCCTACTGAACTGTCATTCTTCCCCTGTTTGGGTTTGTAGGCCAGTATCAACTACAATTGGAACAAAGGTCTTTATTGACAACAATAACTTGATTAATGTGGGATAAAGACTATTTGTTGTCTAATAATAATACTAAAGTTCGTCAACAAAAATGTGTGATAGTCCAACAAATAACTTACAAATATAAAGTGATAAAACTAATTGAAAGAACCAATGCCAACTTTAAAAAAGTACAACACTTACAACAAATAAGTAACTGAACTCAAGTGGAAATTCCTCCCCTGAACTCGTGAAATTTCTCCCAGGGGAGGAATTCCTCCCTGGTTTGGAACTAATGCCATATAACATTGAATTAATTGAAGTCTAGCATGATGCTGAAGCTACTCTCATCTCAAACTAGATTTCTTTTATTTGAGAATTTTTAGCAGCAAGTACCTAATTTACAATATGTTGGGTCACCTTAATTTTGTATGTGCAGAGAGTCAGTTGTGACTTCTAAAATAGTCTGAACTTTTGTGATGTGTATGTAATTAGTCAAAAAGTGTCAGTTATAGTCCAGTTTCACTGATGTAAAGTTTTGTTTGATTTTTTTCTAACATTATGTTTCAAAGCTAAACTGGTAAATGTAAGGTAAATTGCAGCACTTGTGCGATCAGGTTTGGTCTGTCTTGCTTGAAAATATGTTGATTCATTTTTACTTTGCCCAAAGGAAGTGAGCACATGTGAGGAGCAGAGATTAGACCTGACCAGGTTTATGAAGATGCATAAATGTTTATATTTGGTACACGTAGCAGTGGTTTAGCACATGAAGATTTGCTGCAAATAAGAAATGCCTGTAAAATTTATTTTTGCTGTGTAAGCAGTACATGTTTTTATGTGGATGTTGATTGGAATGTAAAAATAAAAATCAGTTCTTATCTAAGCACTTGGGTTTTCTGATCAAAACTTTCGTTTTTCTATAAATGATATAAAATAATGTACAGTGTGCTGCCAATGTGACTACAAAAAACATGCTTGTATTGGAAATGTAGATGAAAAATATTCCTTGCATCTGAATGATTTATGTGCACCATGTTGAATTTTCTGTGCAGATGCATGTTGTTTCAAGATCCTCATTCTCTAACAGACTTTACTTTTTCAGACAAACAAATTCGTTTATATCCTGACTGGTTTTTCAGCAATTGGTGGATTTTTGTTTGGATATGACACTGGTGTGGTTAGCGGGGCCTTAATTGTGCTGAAAACCACTTTCGACCTGAATACTTTATGGCAAGTATGTCGGCAGTTTTCTAGCATTGCATCATCTAGTCTTGTGAATTTCTTCATTCTAAGGCTGACACAATGAGTAGTTGCTGTCTCCAGCACATCAGGTTTAATCAATGGTTTTTGTGTATGATTGATTCTAGTATGGACTCAGTTTTTATGCATCATTATGCACTACCATGTTGCAGGAACTGGTTGTTTCCATCACAATAGGATTTGCTGCTTTATTTGCACTTATTGGTGGACCACTGAATAGTGTATTTGGTCGCCGCTATGTCATACTACTGGCCAGCTTCGTGTTCATGGGAGGTTCAGGTCTTCTGGCAGCAGCAATGAATAAGGAGATGCTGCTCGTTGGGCGTGCAGTTGTTGGAGTTGGTATTGGTAAGGAGATGTGCCCTGTTGTTTTTTTTGTCATTTTGTTGAAACTGCCCTTGGTGTGTAACTGTACCAAACTTAATATTCTGAGCATCTTCTTTAGCCTGAATACAAAGATTACATGCCCTCAGAAACGTGAAATGAAATATCAGGATGCACTGCTTTGGCAAAGTGGAAATGTTTGAAACAGCTACCGCATTACATTGCAATACACAATTTCTTTTGGAATGTTGCAGTAGCTAATGAACCAACATGTAGGCTTTTCACGCTAAAACATGCATTGTTGTTACAGTATCTGAATATCAACAGCTGAAAATAGCATAGGTAAATTGTATCTTTGCTACTACCTGCAACACCAATATTGTTAGAATTTGTTTGCAGTTGTGGCTCAAAAAGAAGTACAAAGATCTTTAAATGCTAGCATCTTACCATTGACTTGCAGTATTGCACTACCTTAAAGGTTGAAACATACATTGTTCTCTGTTTCTGCCTGCTTGTGCTAACTTCAGATTTGGGTATAATAACATACCAACAGGAATTTTTAGAAAAATGGACCTTTTTGAACTGCCTATAAACATATCTGAAAGCGTGAAAAAAATTTCTTAACTTTTATGCGAAAGAGAGGAAAGGATCGAACCACATCTGATATCACAATGCAACCGTGCAGGTGCATGCAACAATTACAATAACAGGCACTGCCCCACCTAGAGCAGTATTCACCTCGTATGCAAGGACCAGTCTGGCAGCAAACTGGTTTCTTTACTAAAGGCACTATTAGCACTAAAAGTTACTAATAATTACCAACATTTTCTGCACCAAATAAAAGCCCACAGTCGACTCAAGCCTCTTATACTGCGGCACTGGCTTGCTCCTTTGTTTGCTACCAGCATCAAAAGTGCAACGTTCATATCGAAGCCAGTACTGCAGCTTGCTGTGCCAACACCTTCTGAAGTGACTTGAGAGACTTGAGTCAGTCTGATCTGACAGATCTCAGCAAGAGGAAAAAAACGAGCAAATGAGAAGATTTCCCACTGCCATGTGATATATCGGAGTAAAAGGTTCCATCCAATAAGTGGTTTATCTGCCGCTCGTTTTATATCAAGCAGACACACGGCAATAGTTCCTTTCAAATCGCAACTGCTACGACAAGATGCTACAGTTAGTGCAGTGCAAAGTTCGGGTTGGGTGGTGTTTGTTGCTTTGCGCATGGGTTATGACAAAAGGAGCTCTGCTGTTCTGTTACTCTCACGACTGATTATTCCACTGTATGCTTCTTCACATTTTATCAAAAGAATTTACACTACTCTAAAAAACAGACATTATCAGGGTTATAAGCTGGAGTGCCCAAATCATTGAATCGCATTGGTCGCACCTGTGTATCGCCCTTGAAGCAGAACACATCAGTTTTCATGCATTGTATAAGGAATGTGGATTCCAGCGCGATTGATGTCTGGTTCAAATTGCTTCACGTTGAAAAATTGTAAACATTTTCCACATGTCCACTCCTTGAGAAAGCTAAAAATATTTTTACTGTTACTGGGCAATAGCGCGCAATCATATCCCTAACAAAATCTCCGTTATGTTCTTGCCGGAAGCAAATACAAAGTTGGACCAACAACTGGTGTGTTTCAGAAATGACTATCAATGTACTTTTCACTGCTGGGGGTTTGTATCCACCCATCCTCCCTTGTGTATGCCCCAAGTTGCAAATATGCTTTGAAATATTTTTCTCGTGAACGTCGTTTCATGATCCGAGGGTCAGTAGAATCAAACCAGGTCTCGGTCTCAGTGCGTTTCAACGTAGGTCTGACCAGGTCCGGGATGATTAATTTCTGTATATGGTTGAAGATCAAATTAAGCGTTTTTGTTTTTAACGAACATTTTGTGAACTTTTATCAAGCGTTTGTGTGTGTCCTTCGTTGCTGTGCGAGGCGAAGGCACGTTTTTTACTCACTGCAGTAAACTGACTCAGACTAATAGAGGAAAACGAAAACAATGCATGATTCACCATGCAAAGGAAAGATTGGCTGTGGCTGCGGTGGCAGCCTCTTCCGACGTCATTACGCGCCTTCACACACACACAGCTTATTGTGCACAAGCGGCGGAGTTATTCCAACGACGTCGGATCCTATAAAGTGCAACTCTGCATTGTTGCATGTTACCGCGTTGTTGATTGGCAGCCTGACTCTGAGAAAAACTCGTTCTCTTCCTGTTTTACGTCATTCACTCTGTTGGTTAAAAACGTTTTTGTATCTAGGAAAACGACAGCGCGTGGCGCATGCTTCAGTTGTTCTCTAACTGGCGGAACAATCAATTCCGAGTCCTTGGGTATCGCTGGAAAGACATAAACAGCACCAAAAAGCTTGTGGCGCGTTTTTGTTGCGTTCATAAATGGTGGTTTCGCCGTATGCTTTCAGGAAAACGCGTACAGCAACTGCAGTTTGTGTGTTCGTTGCCGTCACAGTGCTACTGCGCCGGCCATTGTGTTTCCACTGCAGGAAGTGCCTCGGGTCAGGAAAGTGGACTTGTCTCTTTTATTTTCCAGGCCTGGCGTCAATGACCGTCCCGATGTATATCGCCGAGGTCGCCCCGGCGCACATCAGAGGCAGACTTGTGACCGTCAATAACTTATTCATAACCGGAGGCCAGTTCATTGCCAGCTGCGTCGACGGCGTCTTCAGTGCGGACAAGGCCAACGGCTGGAGGTAGTAAATCGCCCGCGTTCGGATCTGATTCGTATATTGAAGCGAGAATCGTTCGTCGTGTGGCATCACGACAATTCAAATCCGCAAATTCAAGCCGCACATTCAATTCCACCACAAACACAAAGCGCACAATTCAAAGTATAGTGGATTTTCGCATTGCGAAAAGGTAAATCCACCATAAAAGCAAGCAATTCAAAGCAGGCAAACGAAATGACAAAGGGTCATATGAAAATGGAACAAAAGCATTTATATTGCGAGTTAAACTACATTTCAAAGTTTTGAGCAATTCCACGTAAGCACTGAGCAATTGTTCGGACGTCGTACTGTTGCATGATACGATCTGTTCGTTTAGTTTAGTGGCTGCGCGTGGCGAAGGATCAAAGAATGGATCTAGCCGAAGCGATCCAAATCTGGGTCAAAAGAGTAGATTGCTGACACTGAAAATGAACTTAGCAACTAACTGCCAAAAATGATAAGTACGATCATGATTTTTCATGTTAACACGCGCTGTTTGAGGCATGGGTCGCGAGACGTTCACCAATTTCAGATTTGGTTCGCGCTCAAAAAGTTTTGGAAACACTGGTTTCGTTGTTTATATTTCCACATTCGGGTTGGAGGATTGCGGCCAATTACAAGACGCCCCATTTAGGCTTCACTACGTTTTTGCTCTGAAGGCTGATCCAGCGAAAATAAATCGGCATTGATTGAACCAAGAGTTGATTGAAGGCGTCCGTGACACCATGGCAACCACAAAGCACACAGCGCTTGCAAGGCCCCGACACACTTTTCATTTGCTTTTTTGTCTTGCTTGAAGCAAGGCGCTTGTACTTTCACTGTTTTTGTCCAACAGTTGTGGTAGGTCTTTTGTAGGCGATCATTAAAACAGTTCTTCGCAAATCGATTCTTGTCCGTCAGTTAATATGCTAGCAGACTAACTAGTTACGAGCAGATGATTAATTGACAGACTACAATCGATTTGCGAAAAATAATTTTTTTCAATCCATTGTTTTCTTGTTGTGACGCTACAGTTAAAATTATCAGTTTAGAATTTGCGGATTTTGATCGTCGTGAAACCGTACAGCATTGTTTTCTAGTCTCTGCGAGAACTACTGTGTAACAAACAAGTGTCATGTAGTGTGTTAACGTAGCAACGTGAGGGTTTTATTTGCTTTTGCTTGTTTCCACGTCTCGTTTCCTCCGTTTAATTTTGTTGGATTAATCGAGACATTAAATTGGAGAAATGGTACCAGTAATTTGTACTTCATATTGTTGGGTTTGTATGAAAGTTTGTACATGAAATGCTTTGTTTTTGAAAAGCTTCCGTTAGAGCTTGACCAATAACACTTAAATGTGGGCTGATGCCGATATTTTTGCATTGCTTAAATCACGCCACCAGTTAAGAGACATTGCAATACGTATTATTCAACACACGAAATAATGGGAATAACTCACAACTGAAGAAATACACGAAAACGCATGCATTTTGGCAAAAGAATGATTTAATAGAATCAAAATTTAACAACTTTGAGTTGCAATGAAGAGCTGCACAACATTGCACTCCACGCAGGCATGCATCACCACAACAGTCAAACTTCGCCCACTTCCCGTTTGTGGTGCACGCCGAACGAGCGGCCTCAGCACAAGACGGGCGAGTTGGCGCATGCACAATAATTTCTTTCGTTAAGTGCGTTTTGCGCGTATTTTCTCTTCCAGGTTCATGTTGGGCCTTGCGGCAGTGCCGGCGCTCATACAGTTCATTGGGTTCCTGTTTCTGCCCGAAACGCCGCGTTGGCTGATCCAGAAGGAAAGGTACGACAAAGCGAAGAAGAGCCTGAGAATGGTGTGTACCATGTTTGCGACGGAATTTTCTTCTGTTTCCGTCGCGAACATTAGCTGCTAAAAATTTCTCGGGTTCTAGAAATAGTTTCGGACTGCAGTTCAATGGTTCGATCAAATTGATCTCCCTCAACACTTTTCTATTGTGACGTCAGTGTTTACATCCGTTCGGACAATGTCGGTGACGTTCGGACAATGTCGGTGAAAATCGGAAATCCACTAAGATAGTCGAGTACTTCGCGACATTCGGCGTCTGCCGTATAAGTACTTTGAAGCAATCATTCCAGGTTCCTATGGAGTCTGGAAAATTACAGGGTTCCTACGGAGTCTGGAAAAGTATAGAAAAAGAATTTGGTCATTTTCCATCCTGGATAAGGCTGGAAAAAACTTTCTTTGTCCGTTCGTTTTGGAAAAAGAAATTACTTTTCCAGACTTCATCTTTTAACATAATTTTCATATTTTATTCAAGGTTGATATAATTTTATTTATATCGTGTTAAATATTATACTGCCTGCATTTGACCTGGGTAGGTGATTCGGAAACGTTAAGTCTAGAAAAAGTCAGGAAAAGGTCTTGAAAAAGTCTGAAAATTTATTTTCAAAATTGCGTAGGAGCCCCGTTTAAATGTACACCGTTGCCACGTTCACGAAAAAGGTTGCTAGGGGCGTTGCAGGGGTGTGGCGCTGGTTGACAAACGACATTACAGCCTTGAACACGAGTATATTAAATTCCGTTTTCAGATGAAAGGGTTCCGAAAACACCTGAAGGTGTTTGTTGAACATGGATTTTAATGCGTAATGTTTGCACAGCTATCGGACAACTCGGGCGTGCTTTATAAACTCTTTGCAAAACAGGTCACCGCGAGCGAAGATGAAGTTGAACGCGAGTTCCAAGTCATCAAATCGACAGTTGACGACGAAAAAGCCAGTGAGTTTTCACGTTGCGTTTTTATTTCAGAGGTGCGCGCATGTGGAAATCATGCAAACACACACTTGTTGCTTTGGTGTTGTCACAATGATTTTTCTTTGGTGTTGTCACAATGAAACACACAGTTGTGCTTTGGTGTTGTCACAATGACAAAAATCCGATCAGTGTCCATTTATTTTGTTCGTTACTAATTTCCGGCTACCAGCAACTAACAGCTGTTTTTGACATCGCGCGCTGCCAGTCCACGTTTTCTGGAATGCGAAAAGCTGAACCGTGGCGACGACTCCATTTCAACTTTTTCGGCCTCACGTCATTCGCCGGGTCAGTTGGCCATTTTGACCATCTTTCTCTCCGTTTGCGCGGCTGTCTCCACGAGAAGTGTCTGTCGTTCGCCAAAGGCAGCGGATTTTCATTTGATAAACACAAATGCTAAGCATTACCGTGGCAGCAACCAGCGTCCCCGAACGCAATAAAGCGCAAGTTCATAACCATCTGGTCGCCTCTGCTCTGGCGCACGTCTTCATTTCAGTTTAGATCTGTGGTTCTCAACCTTTCGGACCCATGGACCAACTGTTTTAAAAAACTATCCTATGGACCACTTTGCTATGCTGACACCTCATGTACAACTGGTCGAAATTGATTGTGCAGTAAAAGTTGCAATTTTCAGGAAGGTTTTATCAAGGATTTATGAAACTCTCTGTGGACCACTAGAAATTCCAGGTGGTCCACCTTGACCACGTTGAGAATCACTGGCTCAGACCCTGCATTGGACAAAAGTTGTGTTGCGGGAATGCGCAAGTTCAGTCGGGTGGAAAAAAACGACTTTATCAAAAACGTCGCTTGTCCTTGCAGTGGACGTGTATCGAACAGCAGGCGTTTTGCCGCATTCTCAAAGACGAGTTCGACCATCGACGATGGTGCACACACGCAACATCCATCGCTACCTTCAGACAAGTGAACTCCCTGCGACCGTTCCTCAAACGTTCGCAGTATGCCATTCGACTCAATCGCCACTAATTTAATCCCCGTTTCCCGCCGTTCTCAGCTGCAGCAGTATCACAGTTAGACATGCAGTTTTATCGCTGAATAACAAGTCGCTGTCCAACCAAGTGGCGTCTCCCCCATTGCCTTCGTCCGTCTAAAATTTTGCGCTTATAACATAACGTGCGTGTGCCATGAATTTCTCGCGCGTGCACTACGTGTCAACGTTGTTTACGGCACACTCGGCTGAAGAGGTCTTCCTTCAACGTTGTTTCAAGACACAAACACGTCTGTTTGTTTGTTTTCTTCGCTGCAGACGAGGGCGATCTGTGCCGCGTGTTCAGCGACGTCGGCGTCCGTCGCGCGCTCGTGGTCGGCTGCGGCTTGCAGATGTTCCAGCAACTGTCCGGGATCAATACAGTGATGTGAGTGTGTTGGCGGTGTGCGCGTTTGCAGGCAGGCGTCTGTTCGAGGCCGAACGTTTGTTACATTTTAACGCTTCTCAACCTTTTCGAGGTCGTGTACTGACCTAAACCTGAAATTGCTGGAAACCGTATTTCGAATCCTAGAGCTGCTGCCCCGCGACCCTCCTGAGAGAAAAAGTGTGTATGAAAACGAATGAATGAATAACCACTTCACTTGACAACAAACCTCTTTGAGGAGTTAAATTATTTCATTAACATAAAGCAAGGGAAAAATTATTTTGTCTGGCCATAGACGTCGAAAGAATTTTTGCCAGGAAGGGCAAAAGTTGTGAAATTTCATTTTCCCCTCTCGAAACTAAGAAAACAACTTTTATGCTAAAAATGTATCGGAAAAATGTAAAGTTTCAAAATCTGGGGTGGTGCTGTCGCCCATTTGTCTGGCGTTGCTCTCCAATGTCTATTGTGGCTTTTGATGTATATATGCTCATTTGCTCCATTGAGCCAAAGCGTATTCGCGGTAACAGCTGAGTTAATGCGCTCGCACCTGAAATTCCTGAACCAGACCCACCACCCACTTGTCTCCCCCAAATGTGCTCGATTATGACAAACAGCCAGTGTTCGATACCTTCTCGTTTTGACCCTTGTTCGTTTGTTGAAAGGTACTATTCCGCGTCGATCATTCAAATGTCCGGCGTGCGCGACACGCAGATCGTCATCTGGCTGGCCGCGGTCACCGCATTGGTCAATTTCCTCTTCACCGTGGTCGGGGTGTGGTTGGTTGAGCGGGTGGGGCGTCGTCTCCTGGCCTTGATCAGCATTGCCGGTACGTTTGCTGGTTGTGCTGTCGGGTCGTCACGGGCTTGTTTTGGTTCGCATCGTTCAGCATAAAGCATGTGCACCTGCAGGCTGCTGCAAATATATTTCCCGACGTTGGGCTGCTAGTTGGAAGTATTGCAGACCGTACCCGTACACGCTTTAACGGAATCGTTGTTTGAAGCAAACTGTGTGAAGTAACAATTGTGGTGTTTGCTGTGCATCGATTAGGTCAGTGGTTCCCAAACTGGGAGTAAATTACCCCCGGGGATAATATGCGATTCTTCGTGGGGTAACGCGGAACCAAAACCACAATGTTGTTCTGTTTATGAACGATCACTGCGAAATATTGAGGGCAATAAGATATAATCGTTACCTTGATTTGGGTAACGGTTCGAACAAGTTTGGGAAACACTGGATCAGATACTGGTTGAAGAAAACGACATGTTGAGGGGCGTGTTAAATCCTGCAACGGGTAATAAGCTAATCACTACATTGCAGTTCGTTGTTTTTTACCAATAACATTACCACATCTTGCCTGTATTTCTTTTCTGTTGAAATGCACTACACTTTCCAGGGTCTATTTTTCGTTTTTTAAACATTTTCATGTTGCACAGTATTTTTTTCCAATTCCCTGACTTTTAGTAAAAGCAAAATCTTCGTTCCCCTGCTAATATCTTATTTTCTAAATCAGTTGTTCTTAACCTTTTCTCTACAAAACCTCCCTCAAGTGATTGCGCTTTGTTTCGGGCATTCGAGCGCCCTGACTTGAAATAGCTTGTAAAAGTTACAACAACGTGAAAAAACAAATTGCAATTTAGTTTATGTTGTAGAGCGTGTAAGAGCTCGCGTCCACCTGAAAATTTATTCACACCCATCCTGCGGAGGCATGCTCCCGGTTAACAATCAATGTTGTGAATCTTTTTCTTACTGGCTTCAAGCGCGCTGCGACAACAAATGCAGAACTATCGCTCGACCTTGCAGGTGTGGCCGTCGCTCTGGCGTTCCTCTCATGTGGCTTCTTCCTATCGACGCTCCATTCCCCCCCAGTAACACTGAACTCCACGCAACACGCGAATCATTCTCGCCCGGGTCGCTGCTTCACCTACGAGTAAGTCGTGCGCTTGTTCAATTTCAAAATCGTCTTGCAAACAGATCTTTACCTCCCGTCCCATCCCGCTAACCAGCGGCTGTGTTGCTGCTTTCAATTTCGTGCAATGTCATTATTTACTTCATTTTTTCAGCCGTTGCGCCCCTTGTGTTCGATCCACGATGTGCGGCTTCTGTTACATGGAGCAGGGTTCCTCGGGGACGTACAACTCCAGCTGCGTTCCGCTCAACCCCGACAACGCTCAGGTGAAACGAAAGATGCGCGTCGGAAATCTTAAAAACATCATTTTACAAAAGTTGTTTTGTGAGATTCGCGATGTGTTTTGTTGCATAGCTTTTAAAAAACGTCGACTGTGGTCCAATAGCATTGCGTCGTAGTTGAGCGAGACAAGTTTTCGATTTTCTCGAGCATTTTAACTGTTTTGTCCTTTTTTAAAATTTGCTTGAAAAGCGGTAGGCCGTTCATCGAAACTCAACAACAAAATTGAACGGCCTACAACCTTTAAAGGCCTTTCCCGTCCATGGCAATTTTCAATACATTTTTAACTTCGACACCGCATTTACCTTCTTTGTCAATGCGTTTGCTAAGCCACAGTCACCTGCTGACTTGCCAGACTCTTGCGCCTTGTACAACAATTTTAATCGTCCTGTCTCAGCAAATTCTTCCATGCTAAACAGGTTGCTTTGGAGGGGCGTTGCAAAACGCACCAATCAGGCGGCCCCTACTTCGCGTCCAACTACTGTCCGACCAGTTACTCGTGGATGGCGATGGCTGGAATGATCCTCTATCTGGCGATGTTCGCTCCAGGTTGGCGTTGCTATAGTGACTGCCCCATGATTGGCGTTCGTTTTGATGACGCTGCACAAAGTTGAAACGAAAATTGTATTGAATATTTTACGCGAATTGTACTTAAACGTACTCTGCCGTTTGTCTTCTACTTTTGTGTAAAATGAATTTTAGAAATTTCACGTTCGCGTCTTGCATGTAGCTTTGAATAATGGGGTGAATTTTGTGACAAATTCTTGTTCGTTATGTTCTACAGTTGTTTTGTTATTATTTTCAAGTGGTTAAGAAGAGGTTTGTTTCAGATGCAAGCACTGTATGTGATCAGATTGCAAAGTTGTGCTTCAACTTGTCAATATGCTCGCGTGTTGTTGAGTTTTTACGGCACGGAAACGTGTAAATTTTGACTATGCCCTTTAATCATTATCCTTTGCAATAGTGCGATTGTACGGGATTTTGTGAGAAAGACATCCGCGTTGAAAGCTGCAATTGATTGATTTTTTTGCTTTTTGGATCAAACAACATTATGTAAAACTAACCTGCTCTCAACACGAGCCTGAAAATGCAGTCAACATTGTTTTTTTTTGCTTATTCTCCGTAGTTACCCGAGCAATGTCAAAGAGCCAACTTCCGAGTTGAACGACATACCTGTGGCTCTTGTTGTGTTTATGATTTTCCTGCAGTTTGGGTAAATAATTGCAAACACCGCTGATTAGCTCAGATTTTAATTATTTCGCTTTCCTGCCATCACGAATTACCACATAAAAAGAATTTATCAGCATTTAGGGTATTTAGAACGTCGCTTGTTTCCACGCCTTGTGTGAATAACGGTTGTGTTTCGTCACAATCTCATGTTTGTTTCACGATTTTTGAAAAAAGCTCGTCCGTTATCACCTGAAATCGACTGTTATGAAGGTATGGGCCCGATGCCGTGGACCATCAACTCCGAGATCTACCCCCAGTGGGCCCGGAGTGCCGGGAACGCGTGCAGTGCCGGAACCAACTGGGTCTTCAACGTCATCGTCTCCCTCACCTTCCTGACTGTCGCTCAAACTTTCACCACTGAAGGTGAGGAAAGGAGAAAGTTTTTTTTTCTTTCGTTCACCTCCGCCACTTTTAATAAACTGCTTCTAGTAGCTTAGAAAATGTCCTGCATGCATTGACATGCATTCGCGCCGCAATCAGCTTTCTCAGCAGGTTCGTTGAATTTTTTTATAAAACCTTTTTTGCTCAGTTGGGTGTTCCAAATCATTACCCTAGCTCTCCCTCTTACGTTTTGGATGGTTTTAAGAGTTTTTACTGGTTTATTGTTTCGGTTGGTTGTGACGTTTTGAGCTGGTTTTGATCACCAAATTCGAAGCTGGTTCCGTTTTGCATAAAGTATTAAATGGTGCATAAAAATTTTGCATTATTGCCAATTTCATTCACTCCAGCCACTCTCTGACGTGCGCAACTGCGCAGTACCAACAGATCATTTGCGCAGTGAAACCTCATTCTCGCGCACTTGCAGCATTCCAAATTTAACATCTCGTATACATACTGCATAGCCCTTGTAACGCTTAAAACGTTTCACTGTTTGTGTGTCTACATCAGGGTTGACGAACCTATTTGCTATCGCGGGCCACTTTGTCAGTTACCGCTGAGTAATCGGGCCGCACAAGTTTTTAGTCATACTATGAAACCTGATAGTTCATGACTGCTGGTCTCGCCTGAGTGCTTCGCGGGCCGCACGAAATTCTTTTGCGGGCCATGTTCGTCACCTCTGATCTACATGGTTGCGTAATTGCAACCACATTGCGCACTAAAGCAAACATCTACTCAGTGTAAAATTTTCTTAGAGGGCACATTGATTGACTCCTTACCATCTCCATGAAATAAAAGGGCATTTAATTTCAATTATTCCATCTTCACCAATCAACCCATCGGGCGACGCGGCTAAATATGGCAACCGCGCAGAAACGCACAGTCACGTTTGTTTCACAACCATTTGCCTTTCACGTTTGTACTGGTTTAAAGCAACTGACTCGTGTTGTATGCCATGCTCAACTCCATCATTTTTTAAACTGGTTGGATGTATGAATTTTTTGCCATATCGGACAAACTGGCCCTTGCTGCTCTACATATTTGCCCGAAGTTGGAGGCAGGAATTCTTTTTCGTCTTTCGTCAAACCAACGTTCGTTGCGATGCTGTCCAGTAGTTTCTGCAGCTAAAATGCGTATTTGTTCTCGAGAAAAATTGTAGCAATGGCTAAGTAAATCTTGTTGCCTGTGAACATCTCCAACATTTGAACTCAGTTCAGCTGCTTGTGACGAAGTAGGTGCGACCTGGGCGGAAAATTTTTTTTTGATGCCGTTCAAACATAAATGATAAATCGAACTTTGCTTGAAAATATCTATTCACACAAAACAAACACTTTTAACTTCCTTGAACACAAATCATACACTGAAAACTAACAAAACATTTTTATCTGATATCAGATGTTGTAAAATGTTAACAAAACAACTTACTGAGTTTTCTGTTGCTTGTACCTGACGGGCTGGTGGCAATATACTGTGATCAAAAGTTGTGACCGCTGAAGGATTGCTGTCAGTCTGCAAACGATGACACAGTTTACTTCCAAGTAACACAACAAACACTTTGCCAAATCTTAACACAGCGATTACACATTTCAGCCTTTTAAATCACCCAAATACAACATTAACTTGCTCATTGTTAATAACTCGCCTGATTGCTAGAAGAAGCGTCACTTTCTTCTGTGCCCAAAGTCATATTTGCCATTGCATCAGAAAAACCGTCAGGAAGAGACTGCTTGTTGACGTATTTCACCAGTTTTTGAGGTGAATTTAATATCTCAGTACTGCTTGTAGATGTAGTATCAATGTCGTCACGAGAAGACATATTTTCAACTCTGCTGCTTCAGCTGAGATCAAACGAAAATGCTCACGCCAACGTATACTCAGTGTAACCAGACTTTCGTCCCTTTTGTCAGCGGTGTAGAATGCTTGAGTTCAACAATGGCGTCGCGTAAAACCAAAAGCAAATAATTTGATCGCAGCTCCAAACACTACGGTCGGTTGTGGAGCAACGAAATCATAGCGTGACGCTAAAACAGTGGTTCTTACCCTTTTCTTACCCACGCCTCTCTTGAGCGATTGTCTTTTGTTTTAAGCCCTCCTGACGTTAAATATGCAAATTGGACGGAACACTTTTCCGTTCAAAACTCAGCATTTTGTAGAACGCGCCAAAGGCTTGCGACCCTGGAAATTTATTGACACCCCTCTTGCGAGGCACGCCCCGCGGTCAAGAACCATTGCGCTAAAGAGTCAAGCGCTGCCCGCTTGGAATGCGTTGTTTTGATTTTAACAAAACTTGAGGTCAGAGAAAAACGCAGATTCTTTGACAACGGCAGGTTTTTTAGAAAAAGTCACTAAATAGCCTTATAATGAAAATCACGGCCAAAGAAAACGATACAAACGACATATTGCAAATGTTTCGATAACAGGAGTTATCGAAACGTTTGCAATGAATCACTGAGTATTTAGAAAAAGGTATGTGTGAATAGTTATCGTGCAATCACGCTGCTTTTTTTATAGAAAAGCATCATATCAAACTCTTTTTGCCTCAAACATCAAGTAACAGAAACCTTGGAAATCAAGTAATGACCACAAGATTGAAATTTCGGTGTTCCAAAGCCCCATTTGACTATCTACTAGTGGCAGCACCAAACGCGGTGGTATCGCCGATCAATCCAAAGCGTAGTGCGACCGAATAAGCCTTTTCATTGCACTAAACTGTCGCATACAGTGCGTCGTTTCGCGCATGCATGGCTGACACCAGTCAAGCGTTGGTGTCGTCATTTTTGCTTTGGCTTTCAGACTTAAGTGCAGATGTGTCTTCACGTTCGTGTGGATTTTGCGCCAAGATATTTGCAACTCAACGCGTGATTTTGATAAACTGCGTCTCTCTCGCAGGAGCGTTCCTCTTTTACGCCGGCTTAGCTGCTCTTGCTTTTCTCTTTATTTACCTATTCCTGCCGGAGACGAAGGGCAAGCCGCTGGAGGAGATCGAGACTCTGTTCCAAGCGGGATGGATCGTTCCGGGAAGAAAGGAAAGCAGAGGTGGTTTTGCATCCTTGCGCGAGCTGAGATTTGCATCAATTGTGTTTAAAGCTGCTTGCCTAACACTTGAAAAGCATTCTTGGGCTCCAAAGGGGAGCTTCTCATAAAGTGCCCTGCTCCCTTGAAAGAAATGGGGGATAGTAATAGGACTACTTAACGTATCGTCCGCAGTGTGCTGTTTACTTCATCCTTGTAGACGACATCTCCTGATTGACTCTTACAACTGCTGGTGTTTAAAATGTTAAGCAAGGCTATTTCAAGTCTTTCAATAGCAGCGTGACAAAAGGTGTGACAGCATTTTCTTATGAAAAGTGCACATGAGGGGGAGATCGCTTTCCCGCTCTGCAGATCAATGTAAAACAGGCCACGATCGTAGCAATCTAAGACTGCTGTTTCTGCTCTGCAAAGATTAGGGACGGGGCCCTACTAAACTTTTATGCAGTCCTTAGCCCAGAAAAGGAGTACTTTTTGACTTAATCGAGTTGTACCAAATGTTTGGTGCGTTTTCACCTTCTTTACTCGTATGGGAGACTCCTAACTGAGCAGTTCATTTTGTCCAAAATCGCAGTCTCCCTGCATCGCTCTCTGAGTAGATGTTTTATGGCAGGTCAAGCTGCTTAGGCTTGCACTGCCAAATGCGCCGGGTAGTTTACTAAGGTGTGTCACAACGATCGGTTTGTTTTCTTTTCTCAGCTTATCGCGTGATTCTGGACCGGAATCATTCCGACGATGATAACGAAGACACCCTCTTCTCCAAATGACATCCTGACGCGTCTGTGCATCCTGCAACATGGAACGAGTTTTGCAGTAAAGTTCCCGGGTAGTTCGGCATCGTTTGCTGAGCTACCTGATCTCGATCTGAGTTTAATTCGAATCTAGCGTGGTACCTGCAACAGGACTACTCGTTCTTCTGCGCTAACTCCTTTTTAACGTTGTATATTCACATTTAATCATTTGGGTTTCTTGCCAACGCCGCTGCGGGCGCAGTGAGTGAGACGTAAACAACAATTGCCTTTGCGCGCGATTATGACGAAACACATGGAAAACAGCTGGTTTTTCTGTGTTTGTGACCAACGCAACGGTCATGGCGATTGTATAGAAAGAAGCTGCGAAAACTTTTGTCATCGCGTCAAAGGGAGCCATATGCCTGTGACGCAACAATAGAAGGCATTGTACTCCGGGTGTGCGTGCTGCGGTCGATGATTATGACGTCGTTAATCACGTTGCGCGACGATGGCAAAAAAATCTCGCGCGTGCAATGAAAAGTGGTACCTACTGTAAGTGTCGGGCTGCGCGTGCCTTCACTGCTGAACCGCGCAAACCTCCATCCTCACTGCAAACCAAAAACTTTATTTATTGTGTTTTACGCTTTTTAAAGTTTCACACCTGAAACAAGTGCAATCATCGCTATACAATTTGTGATACACGCGTTCCTAACTTTTACAGTATTGCTGCGTAACGATTTTAATGTGAGAGGCGTGCTTCTTAAAACTGGAAATGCTGTTATTGTAACCCGCGTCTTCAGTTGTCTGGCGAACGTTTACCAGTAAACATTTCGTATCCATACTAGTGCCATTTGTCTATTTCCTTTTTTTCTTCCGCATACCCTCAATCTTAATTGTTTACTCTTTGAATGTGATGGAAAGCTTCTCTGGCCAGTGATAGCGTTTGCGTTGCCGACACTTCGTGCGAACTGGTCAATCTTTTACCTTTCTTTGTGTAAATTTAGAGGAAGGGATGAACAAAAACGCCTAATGTCCGGAACTGTTAATTTTTCGGCCATGAACCGAATTTTTTTGAATGACCGAAAAAAAATTAAATTAAATCCGGTCAAAAATTTCCCAAAACGAAAGATGACAGAACGCTTTTCAGCTGTTTCGGCAAATGACCGAAATGTGTCAGCGAATAATAAACAGGTCGAGAATGCACGGAACGTCTCAATAATTAAGACGCGCCGTGCAGCAAATACGTGATTTCACAAAACCATGAAAAGATTATCTCTGGTGCAGGATTGAAGATGCGCTGACTTTACTTAGTGTAGGTTTTAAAGTAGACATTTTTAGGCTAAAACGCCGTCGATCTTGGATTTGCGGGAGAAGGTAAAGCGCTGAACGTTAAACTACTGTAATTAGTTTCGTGTCGTTGTTGTTGTGCGTTACTTTACCTTTCAATCGTCACTCCTCAAGTTACTTGCTTCATCCCTGCCTGGGTTTAGATGATGGTGGCTTTGGTGGTATAGACATAAACATGCGTTCTATACGCTTTGCGTCAGTTCCGTTTCGTATGACGTAAAAATAAAAGAAAGAAGTATTTTTGTGACTGTTCGTGAGGGGGAAGTTTGCTTCTTCCCACTCGTCGCTGGGACGGAGAAATGTCGAGAAGTGTCTAGCTTGGTTGAACACCCACCTGCATCATCGTGGCACATTCGAAGTCACTGAAGCCAGGTTTCGGAAGCCTTAGTGACCAGTACACACAGTAGTTGTTGCAACATTCTTTGCAGACTTCCACCATCCAAAGGTTTGTCAGCGGCACGTTTCAAGACCCTTGCAAAGTGGTTGTTGCCAAAGTAATCATTTTTCAAATATAGCAACTAATATAATCTGAAAGCATAAAATGTCCGTATTAAATACGCAAGCTGGAGATTTGAGTTATTTCGATTTTCTACGAGCCTCGTAACTCATTGGATAAGGAAGTTTAAATCGCCGACTGAATGTCCACCACTTAAGCTACTTCGTTCAAAGCTTGCGACAGCAATTGTCAAATCACTCGCAAAATGCGTTCATTCAGCCTACCCCCTTAAAACCTACGAAAGTAACTTTATTCACCATGATTTCGTGCAATTCGGAAAAGAACATTCTCAATATGAGGCCATTTTGTTGTCCATTGTTTTGACACAAGAGTGTTCTGAAGTTCACTTCATCTCTTTTACAGTAGCGAAGCCGTTATGAGATTTGGCAAGCAAACATTATTGAAATCGCCCCCCACCAACCTTACTGGCTGGATCCGCCACTGTTGGGAACTTTCTTCATGTTAACGCAACCGAGGGCTTCGCTTGCGATTGGTTCTCGAATGCATTATCTCATAAAGAACTTTTGTTCGACATCGAGATGAAATTTGATTCAAGTGGAATACTGTATAAGATTTCAGGACTGAGGGTGCGTAAGTTTACGTGAAATCGATTTCCCATCGAAACTTTGCCGATCGATTCCTTCCCCACTTTCAAAGTACTTTCTAGCATATAGCTATGTGCAAGTTTGAATCATTGCAAAATGATAAAAAGCAGAGCCAAGTCGGCCGATTCCTCGAAAGTTTAAGAAAACCTAGAGCTTTTAATTGACTTTGACAAGTTCTAGAAAATAGCAGTTGAAACTAAATTAAGCAAAGTTAGAAAAACAATTACAGAAAACTTTGAGGAAAAATTACAGATGATAAGAGCATGCCTATGCACACAAGGGAGTGGATCTAGACCAGGGCCGGATTAAGGGGGGGGCAACGGGGGCAATAGTCCCGGGCCCTCCGCTCCAAGGGGGCCCCCCGTGATGACAAATATTTGTTTTAAATAAAATACTCGTTTGAAAGATTGTGATTCACAAGCGATACAAGAATA
>JGI24158J21664_10003870_pt1 | contig 19041 bp, 7 predicted proteins | sample Ectturendosymbi3_FD_21664 | JGI IMG/M metagenome (IMG submission 21664)
AAGTTGCTTAACGTTACAAAGACGATAAATATTTTTCTTGCACATTTCCGCTCTTTGTAAAAGCTACAAATCTTTTCAATGCTACTGCGCATCATGCATGCAGCCCCAACCCTACCAAAATCTCCATTGATATCCTCTTACCCGGTGTTGGATGCATCCTTTCAATCTCCCCTTGTTGCCCCCTGCATACATACCCAGCTAGCCTACAATGTGATTTCTGCATACCTGATCTTTTGGTGACTGTTGTCTTGTGACTTTTTTGTGACGCAACTAAGCTCAGTCTTTCCACAATAAAATTTTCAGGTTGAACATCAGATTTTAATGGATGAAATTAATGTCAAAAGTTCAATTCTAAGAGTTCTACTTGCGTAACGACACGAAAATGAATTTGAGATTAAACAGAAATAAAAACGCACAACGGTAAATTGGTAAAAATGTGCAAGTTTCACCTGATTAACACGAAAAGAATGTCCAGCAAAACTAGGTGTTGTAGCAGCGCGGTGGCTGCTATATACGGCGCCCTGAGTATAACATCCTCAGTAGCACGAAAGCTACTGGGAGCTCCCTTTAGCCTAGTGCTTAAGTGCGCAGGTAAGCCGCTTATTTAGTGTGATCAGGTATCAGATTTAGGGGGGAAATGCATTTTTACGAGAACAAGATTTTAGTTTTTACTATATGTTTAATACAAATTTTTCTGAGCACAATAAAATGTGGGAGCACAGCCACCGAATGCCCTCCCTGGCTACGGGCCTGCGTGTAAAGCAAGTTTCGCACTTGGATGAAAATATTGCTGCATAATGTTTTTGGTTAAACTCAAGTAAATCAGATGACTTACGAACCAATGCATTCAGCACAAGCACAAAGTGTAAGAGTCACGTAAAAATATATTTTGGTTTTGTTGGTCACCATCGCCGCGGCATTGCACGTGAGGATAAATGTATATTTTATCTTTGAGTCCTAGTCAAGTCTTTATGTTTTGAGCTATAGGTCAATATATAGCGAGGTAAATAGTTCTCCAACGTTTTGATTGAAATCCTATTTACTAATGGTTTGAAACAGGCTTTTGCAAAACTGCCCATCCTAAAATTAAGTCTCACAAGCTTTTGTCTTCGGCAAAAGCTTCGCAGATATTTGCCTGAAAATGTAACTTTCTTTAACATTATACACACTTAGGTTTACCAGACGTCCTGTTTTAATCGGGACAGACCCATTTTAAAAGCTTTGTCCCGGCTTCCCGGTTGGTCAACCATAAAGCCCCGGTTAAGCATTCAGTCAGGCAGCATAGCCCGACACGAATATTAGCATGCTAATGATTAGTCTGTTTAACCAACTTGTTGAAGAATGATGCGTGATCTTGTTTCGTTGTTTTAGATGAAAACAGGCCCGTAACCAGCTTGGGACACCAGGAGGGGTGAAGAGTTTTCTGAGAGGGGCCCAAATTTTTTGGACTATGCCCGATATTTTCAAACTATGTCCAACACATTTGTCCAGGGGGGCGAAAACTTTTCTGATTATTCCTGATTACGGGCCTGGATTTAAAGGTAATTGATACGTCATTGTAGTGGGTAACTGGTCCAGCAATCGGTTGATTGTTAGTGCATTGTCTAGTTCAGTAAAGTTGGCTAGTAGGAGGGGGTGTTTTTTGTAATTATAGGTTATTGAAAGGATTTATTTCGTACTGGAACTTGTTTGATTTCCTTCTAAGGTTCGTTGTTCTGAAGCGTCCTGGTTTTCAATCACAAAAATATGGTATGCTTATATGCACGAGCATTATTAACTTTTACGCTGTCTGCCTCTGAATACGTGACAACCAACGTTATAACAAAACCAGACGCATTTCTACTCGAACCAAATCCATGCTATACTGTGGTCTTTCACATGTGCAGCTTTAAAACTATCACTGTTCCACGAAAAAACTTTCTAACAGTATACTACGCAGGGTAAAATGTCGGACAGAAACAGTTAACCATCTTTCGCGGTCTATAGAAACTTGAAATAGGCTATGCTAAATATCATTTTATTGAAGATAAAAGTGATAAACTAACGGAATCCAGTGATACCACACCAAACTCTGTTTCAACGTCCACTTGGCTATGTGTAGCATCTAACATTAAAACACTTCACACAAAACGGGACAAACGTCACTTATTTTTGGAACTTCTCCAAATGCAATGCCTGAAGAGAAAAAGTGGGGGGACATGGCGTATTATATTCCCCCCACCTGAAAAAGTGGGGGGACACGTCCCCGGTGTCCCCCACCAAATTGCACCCATGAAACCAATGCTTACTTTTCTTCTCCAAATAGTTTAAATATTCCGTCAACTTCATCCGATAGTTGAGCGAGAGAGAATACCATCATTCCAACGTATAACGAGTTGAATATCTGAAAGAAAGTTCAATAACCAGTTGGCAGTGTGGGTGCTGCCAACGTGCAAGATTGCAACGGTTGTCACATCACATGCCGGTAGACACGGCCGGCCTTAAGCCGATACAACCGATGCAACTGCATTGGGCCCGGCGCCTCTGGGGCCCCGCGCCATGGTGATTGTTCATTTTTGCCAGAAACACCTTGCGCTTGAGAATTCAGTAGAAACGCCATATAAATTTCATTGTCAAAGAACGCTCTCGTCAGAACTAGCGGAATTCCTGTATTGTCGAACGTTAGCAAACGTGCTCAATTTCGTTTTAGTCCCTTACATCTGCGCTCTACCACAATCGTAACACGGTTGACCGAGCACGGTAACGTCATAAAATAACTACTCAGAGGGGTCCCGCGATCAGGTCTTGCATTGGGCCCCGCATCTGCTAGGGCCGGCCCTGCCGGTAGACATCCTCACTACGAGGAAGTGCAGGAAAATCGAAAGTGCAGAAGTCTAGGAATGAAACCACCGCTGGCCCTGAAGCTAGGAGAGCGTTGCTTTGGCTCAAGTCGTTGGTGCTGTTATTCGTACTTTAACTTTCTTGCATGTAAACTTCTTCGTTCGAAGCTCCAGTCTCTCTATGTAAACGTGGCTGTTGCAAGGGGGATCTGTCCTGCCTAGTTCCCCTTGCTCACATTGGATAAGTCATTTCTCCACTTAATTGTAGAAATACATCGATTAACAGCTTATTCTTTCAATAGCTGATTTTTACGAGCTCTGTCGAGCAGTCCTCTCGAAATCTGCACATGTTTTGCATTTTTCGAGTAAGAAGGAAATTGCCCAATTTGGCCTTGCGTAGCCGTCGAAAATAGCTTGAGGCATAACGTAGGGAGTTGTTTAAAATGCATGGCCAGTTTGGACCACACCTAACGTTAACGTAGGAGCAGCAAGTCAAAGCTTTAATCTCGATTTAAGTCGACAAAGATAAAACAAAGTCACATGCTGATGAACAACATACCCCTAATAATCTTTTGAAACGATACGACAAAGATTTCCAAAAATGTTAGAAAAAATTCCGCATGGTTTAGAACAGTGATATTTGTTCTAATGGCCACGTTGATATTGAGCTGATTATGCAGGTACCTCATAGACACAGGACTGAGATCATTTGGGTTTTAACCACAAAAGCTTTGCTTGTGTGGAAAATTATGCTTGAGTCAGTTCTCACACCCTTATTAAATTTTTCAAAACTTCAGATGGTTTGGAAATCTCCTCCTCATGGTACTGGTGCTTCTGATATTTCTGCACTTGTAACGTTTCGTCCCAGATCGTCCGGCATATTTTGCAAAGATTATGAAACAAATGTACATGTGCCTATTCTCCCTTAACATGACGCCAAAACGTATTTCTTTCACAGGAATATTTTGTGTAGTTGTCTTTAACTGTTTAAAAATCTATAGTTGATAACCAAGTCAAGTAAGAAACAAAAACCTACAACGAACCCTATCGGGCAGTTCTAACCTGGAGCTGAACAAAATCAATTTGTTTGGTTTTGGTGGAATTAATATTTTAAATTTATAAGTCGCGATGCTACTAAAATCAATAGCACCGTTTGGCTTTGATTTGTTTTTATAAGTGCTGGGCAACCTTGGGTTTGTCACTTTCACCGCCTGTGACGTCATTGCTTGGGTGAATGAAAACTGCACTGCGGGAAAGCGCTTTGCAGATGTTATCATCAACTTTAGGACGATCTTTGCTTATTGTTCCAAGCGACTATGGCAACATTTATCTTATTCAAAGATCTCTTCCATCTAATCAAAACTTGGATTGGTGTTATTTCAAGCAATGTCAGTGCAAGAAGATCTATATAGCAAGCATTCCGCCGAAAAATACTTCGAATAACTGAAATTATCATTTTATCACAATTTTTATACCTTTTATATACACCTATTATTTTCTACAAACATATTCACATGAAATACATCAAATCCCATGTATTCGCATGTACACCGTTTTTTGTTCCTTAACTTATTTGCAGTAATTTTATCTGTAGTGAAAATTCGTTGTGTTTGATTTGCACCGTGCTGGTTTGAATATCTTAAAGATTTGATTCATTAGGTTTGCATGTGCTTTGTGTTATAAAACAAAAATCTACTTTCCCATTATTCTGCTAATAGGTCTATATACGTGCTTTTTTTGGCCCGTATAGCATCATGATCATCATCATAATTTCCCGCATGTTTCTTTCGGGAGGAAATAGACGCTGTCGAACATTTCTAAATGTGTAAGCTTTGTTTACTGCTGCGGTCTGCACTGTTACTCCAAAGCCTGAATCGAAACATTCTAATTACCGGAAATGTGACACAGTTATAAACATTGTGCAGCAAACCGTAATGATCAAAGTGGCGCAAAAAAAGAAACCAGCTTGCTGCAGGATAGAGCTGGAACTCTTTAGAACCAAAACATTCCTCACAGTCGAAGAAGCTCATTGGCCATCCAGCGACACTGGTTACAGTCTAGAAATTATACACGAAAACCAACGTCGATACGATGCAAATGGCTTGTCTCGCAAAAAGTTGTCTGAAACTGACTGGGTGATACAGGCAGAGTTTTAGTTCAACTGTCTGTCATCAAGACAGGGGTGGATATTAGGGGAGGCGAACGAGGCAGTCTCCTCGGGCCCCCCTTTTCTAAGCTTTCTTAGAGATGGGAACTCCTTCGAGAGTTTCGCATTTAGTTTTTGCATTGTTTTGTTAAAAATCTTATGAACCACTCTAGAGCCACATATAATAAGCTCTGAAGAAAGTCTTAGAATATATTAGTTGTTATGCTTACAATTGACTCACACCAGTAATTTTAGCCTTGGTTGCAGAAAAACTGAGGGTGCAAACTTTCATCCACCCGGTTCCCGGCACCTGCCGGGCCCGGGTACGGCGCATCTCTTGTACCCCTTGTCGTAGGCCTTTGTGTTGAGTGTATTAGTTATAATTGTGAACTTACAGTTGCTGCTACATGTTCTTTATATTAACTAGAAGTACTAGATCTATAAATTGAGCATCTTCATTGACATCGTTCTCGAAATTCAGGTCACAAGGTTGCTAACCTGGGTTAATAAGTGTGACACATTTAAACTATATCAGTTTTTTCACAAAATGATCAATAAATTGCAGCGGCAAATGCAAGAAAACTTTGTCTTTGAAGCTAGATAACTGCAAGTAAAGCACTGCAACGTAGTATTGCTTTTATTTTCTATTAACTTTCAGGGTGTTATATCCAAAAAACTGTTTTAGAATTTTGCAATTTTATATTTGCCTAGTACTTTTGTATAAAATAATTTGAGGTCAGTTTTTAATACGCATTCTTCTGTCTGTCCTTTTTTATACAGTTGTGAATCTGCCCTCAGTCAATTAATTCTTTATGTTCAAAAACTCACAATTCTGAAAGTACATGCTCGAGAACCCCTTACAGCACGCACCAGCGATGATTGCGACCATCCCCAGTGGCGTAACTAACTGGGGCAGTGGCGCGAACGGCCCCTTTGACAAGCTAAATGTAAAACCCGGGCCCCACTTAGCTTACAGTTTGGTTTTAGTATTCTTTTGGTTTTCAGTGTGCTTTTGTTTATTGCGTTTTTCGGAGTATTTTCCGGTTATTTGGGTTTTTACGACAGCTATTCACATCCGGATTCACTATCATTTCTCAAGTTTGTTTCTGAGTGTTGGCTAATGGCCCCCTACAGTCAGGTGCGTAGCCAGGGGGGCGGCAATTGCCCCCCTCCCCAATTCCGAAAGTTGCACCAAAAATTTTAAGGTCAATCATGCTTTTGATGTGCAAGCCAAAGAAATATTTCAGCGCAAATCACCGAAAATGCTTGCGGAAAGTATTGCATAATTTAGTCAAGCCCGATCAAAGTACTGTAGTTGACCAATTGTCCATGATTAATCAAACGTTGTGTACCGAGGAGAAATAGTAGAATTTTCCAGGTGAAGCCAAGGATTTTCGTAGGGTGGGCAAAAATGGTTAAATTAAATTTTTTCCGTTCGAAACTAAGTAAACAACCTTTTTTGCTAAAACTAGAGTAGGAAAATGTCAAATTTCAAAATGCAGGGAGGGGCCAAGGCCCCTTCTACTCCTCCCCTTCCGACACCTATGGTTGTGTACATAGTGTAAATGTTGGAGAATTCATGTCATGGCTGACATTTTTCTGAGGTAAGCTCCGTGTGGAAGTTAGTGATAATGAAATACGATCTTGCATCTAACCGCTTGTAATCACTAACCAAAGTAAAACGAGGAGTAACACTTTTCCCAGCTGTTTCTGATGCACCAGCTTACTGAATCTCATAGTGATGTAAACTTAATTTCCTTTCTGATACCTCTGGCGCGCTACAAATACTGTTCATTTTACCCTTGTCTCCAGCATAAGCCGTAGCCCCAAATGCAAATCGTATATTTTTTGCACTGTTTTAAAACTAAATAGCGGTTATGTACGTTTTATATGCCTTGAAGCTCAAACTTCGGTTTAGAAGAAATCCAGTTTCAAAGTCTTTTTTCTTGCGCGAACAAGCCATCATCCACCAGAGGTCTCAAACTCAAATTGCTCCGTGGGCGAAACGAGAACTTACAAAAAACATGACCGCATTATGACGCTGACGCAACAAAGGCGGTACCTGAGTCTTACGAAAAACAGCTTTTACACCTTTTTTATGGCAAATGTTATTGTGCGTTATAGGGAATTTATCTCCAGCCCTTTCTACGTTCGTTTTAAATGAACTTGTTGACTTGCTGGCCTAGCACTTACACCGATGAATAAACTAATAACCCAAATGTTTATTTCAAGATTCCCAAAAAGCATCGCGGACCGCACAAAATGCCCTCGTTGGCGGCGTGTTTGAGACCTCTGCCATAGACACTGTTTGGCAACAGTAACATTCTTTCTAGAAATTTGTTTGTTACGATTAACTGCCTTGTAACGGTTTAATCACAATCGTGTTGAACGTTACCGTTTTCATCAATGATTTCATATTAACTTTCCGGCGAGAAAGAAAAGCTTGGGTCAAGTAATCACAATCCGACCTGTGCATAGTGCAAAAATGTTACAACTTTCAACTAATGTTAATTGCCACCCTACCCTACTGTAAACGTGAAATCATTCCCCTGCAACGGGTAGACTCAGCAGCAAAATCTAAAGTAAGTAGGAAGATGGTTTTCATTTTGGAAGTGCTGAGGACATTGACACTACCATTACTTACAGATAGCTTGCAATCTGTTTCATCGATAAAGCGCATGCAAGTAAAATGAAAAAAATGGCATTTTTCCTGTCAATTCGATTTTGCTATTCAAACACTCATGGATTTAAAAAAATTCAACCGATTACGCTAGAATGCCTAGAATTAGTAGTTACCAAACATTTTTGAGCGCTACCCACATCTGCTTTTAGTGAACACGCCTCAAACAACAACCGGTCTCAAACAATTAATGAAAAAAAGAAAGGTTGTATCGGTGATTTTTGGCAGTAGCCTAAGTCACTAAGTTCGTTTTTGATGTCAGTATTCAATTTTTTTCTCAAGTACTTATACGCTACGGCTACAGACTAAGACAAACAGTGGTAACGTTGAAAATGCACAATTCCGGTTTGGATCGCCTCGGCGCGGCCCATTTTTTGACCCTTCGTCACCCTTGTTTGGGTTTCGACTGATACTGGGCAAGATCAACTAACCCACTGTTGTGTTAAGCTGCGGAAACCTGTGGAGCTGTTGTGGGAATAGATTGTGGGTTCCTTTTCACAAACACAACTATTTTCACACTTTGTGTAGACTGCGTGGGTCAAACATACACAAGTTTGTTCAGAGGACATTTGTAACTTTTGCAATGCATTTCATAGTGTTTTAATGACATGAAATCCAAACATTTTTTAAACGCGTTGGGGTGTTGGGGTAGTGAAGCCATTTACTATCACGGGGGGGTAGTGAAGCCATTTACTATCACGAGCCGCATGAATTGTATATTATCGCTGGCGAGCCGCAAAATCAATTAATTTTTTCCATACCTTTATGTAACTATAAGGAAGAGTGACTTTTCTTAACGTACTATATAAGTATCTGCTTATCATGGAGCTTCGTTTTGACGTCATGTTGTGCTCTAACACGGGTAAGGAAAATTCTGATGCGGCCAAATCAAATGTTCAGGCACGTCGCAGGTTCCCCGCCCCTGATTTACGTCATCAGCTGCATACGTCAACCAGTCGCTCAAGAATTGGATAAGATCCACGTCTTACATGCGCGCAAGTTTTGTAGACCAACTTCGAGAGTCAGTGTCTAAAGCAAAGTCGCTACTCGGTTTCGATAGAACGTGCATGGGTGTACATCAGAAGCGTGTAAATATAAAAACGTAATCATAATGGCGGCCACAATGCCCCAGGGACGCCGGAACGGGGGTGCATGACGAGGGTACTGGCCCCTGCCCTTTGAAAGGGGGGGCGACGGGAGCACAGGTGCCCTTACATACAGGAATAGCATCATAGGTAATTTCAGGGACACCGGAGAGCGGTGAAATGACGGGGGTATTCCCCTTACCCTTTTAAAACGGGTGCGGAGGAGATGCCTTTTCATAAGAGAATCATCGACAATTTTATGGTTTATCAACATCGACTTGAAACAAATTTATTTCAGATGTTCGCGTACCCATAAAATCCAGAATGGTTTTCCATAATTTCTGTTATTATTTTGGAGGTCAACGTTGTTGCTGCGCAAAAGCAAGCATAATTGGTAACAATTTTTTTGTTTTTTACAAGTTTTCATTGCTCTCTACTCTTTTACTGCCCCCGTGCCCGACTGCTGTTCCGGCGCCCCTGTACTGACCACAATGACAAGTTGCAATATTAGCTGCAAAAGGCATCTTACATAAAACATCGAGATATTCACAAGCACTCTTGCATAAAAGTTTTACGAGCAAATGGTGGATTTCATTCAAAATAGGAACTTGGAAATTTATTAAAAACAAACTTTTAAAATATTTCAATTTAATGGACTATGTATTTTCCGGCTTAAATCTGAACATATTATTTAAAAAAGGGCAAGAAAAAATCACCTTTCATGGATGATGCTTCGAAAACAACGGGCATTAAATAATCAAATGTTGAGACTTGGCTGTTGTTTGCCCCCCTATCAAAATTCCTGGCTACTTGCCTGCCTACAGTGGCCAGTGGGCCCCTTTCAGCTTAGTTTGTCCCTTGGCTCAAACATGTAGTTACGCTACTGACCATACCTGACGAGACAGGGGAACAAACGGGTACACTGCATTCGGAACCTTCAAAAGGTTCTGACAAATCCCCTGCTTTAGATTTTTAAAAAACAAGGTTAAAAAACAAGGTGCAACTCTGACCACTTTTGTACTTCTGTGTTATCAGAAGATTTTTGTGGCCATAAAATTCTGTCTTTAAAATTTATGCAAATTTTTGCAGATGTTCAGGAAGCGTTTTGCTTTGTTTTGCATTATTTCACTAATTGCCACAATTCAAATGTATTACCGCAGTTTGGAATGTCGCAACACAACAATGTGAGTGTTCAATCGCGACCGAAATTTTAAAGTGGGAATAGCTTCGCGACTCACGCGAAACGATTCTTACTTACGCGGCACGATAGTTATGATTTCAAAGGTCGTGACTTCGATTCCGCGACGTCACAACCACATGAAGTTTTCAGAAGGATCTAGAAACAAATATACGCGGGGCCGGAGTCAACTTTTATTCTCAACTCTTCGCATCTATGCTCCCACGAATGGGCTGGGTGGGGGCGCCCATGGGTGGGGGCACCCAAACTTTGTCCCTGGGCGTGGGAAACCCTAGGTACGCCACTGGATGTCACGCGTCGCGTTCTTGAGGCGGCTTACTGGCTCTGGCTGGGGTGCTGGAGCAACAACGCTGCCAATAGCCACCTTAGCCCTGGTGCATTCAACAGCAGAGTACTGCACTCCTGTTTGGTGCCGCAGTGCTCATACCCGCCTCATCGACCCCACCATCAACGACGCCTTGCGAACTCTGACTGGATGCCTGCGTCCTACACCAGCTGACAACCTTCCAATCCTCGCAGGCATCCAACCTGCTGAGCTTCGTCACAATGGAGCCACACTGTCTCTAGCACGCCATGCCATGGAGCCTGGACATCTGCTCCGCTTAGGGCTCACTTGTCAATCGAGTGCAAATGCACGGAATCTCAAACCGAGACAACCAATAATTTCTATGAAGATTATAACCCATGATTAGACACTTAATTTTAAGAGTCATAAATGCCGATTTATTGAATAATGATTCTATGCAAATAAGTTTCAAGGACTGACGATACGTAGTATTACGTGAAATCGATTTCCTATTAAAAATCAAATCCGCAGATAGATTCCCTGCTTGTGTCACATGTGAAGAGTAGTTACTTGAATTTTTTTGAAAGATATCATTTTTCATGAGGCACTACTGTGTAAGATGATTTCAATCATATCCTAGTTTTTCCAAACCTTTGCATGCCGGTAACTCGAACTACAAATAGAGAAGAAAGGTGCTTGAGCTTGTCTTCTTTTTCTGATGTTTGGTTGAATTTTGATTTAAAGCTGAAATTGCTCGAAATCTGCAAATTACTTTAACCTAAATACAATCTGAACCATACAAATATTATGTGTGCACAGCAGAACCTTCACAAGAGAGGAAGATCACTTTAAGAAAATTCCAGAGCTAGCCCGGGCATAGATTGGATTTTTGAGTTGCTCACTCGTCATCAACAGAACACCTCACTTTACAACGCTTGCTGAGTCCCAAGGAAAAGCGCGGACAACACGTTAAGTCCAGGTTCACCTGCATGGCTTGCCAGAGTGGAAAGAATTTTTATTTGTCTATCGGTCCCTCACGCCTATATTGGTTGCATTGGATGACTGAAGACCTCAGTCCGCACTTTCAAGGAGACCACAGCTGGATCCCTGTCAGACGTAACCGCTCCTGGTTGGAATGGACCTGGGAATATTGATGGCTAAAGGGTATTCCAGTTTCACCCAAGGAGTAGAACTAACGAACTGCAACCCCATCACTGCTTGCAGTTTATCGTCATGCCCAGGACTTGTATAGAGAAGAAAGTCATGCCCCGATGCACAATATATCTCAAATCGCTTGCATTTTTTATTCGATTTTACCACATGCCTTCTTGCAAAAAAGTGCAGCATTTCACTGCTGCGTAAAGACTGTTTTTTGACTATGAAGAATGAATCAGAGTTGCAATAGAGCAATGGTTCCAACCAACCAAAAGTAACTTTCAACGTTCGTGGTAAACTACATGTGGGATTTGCGGCAATGACAGACCTTTATTCAAAAACCCTTTCAAAATATATATGAGCAAGTTATTTAGTACTTCATTTCATATCTTTTTTACTTTCCTGTAACCCTCGCAAGAATAAGATAATCTTTGTAAGATCCCATTTTTGTACATTTCAATCCTTTCCCACTTGAAGCCTTCGTTTATGATCAATCAAGCTGACCTGCCCCATACGATAATATTGTCATGAATGTGTAACGTCATGAAAATGACCTTGGTAACGCTGCACTGCTTAAATATATTCATAAACTCGGGATTTTTAGTTACTTTTTCGACGTTTAAAACCACAATTCCCTCCAAGTCAGTTTTAGTGATAAACGGAACATTTGCAAATAGACTGTTTAGAAATGTTATAACTTACAAAATTAAACCATCCAATGACGGAAGCTCCCGTCCTAACGCTGCAACAACAACAGAAGGTTTTCCTCTTCAGGCAACATCTTGCAGTTCTCGCCATTATGGCGTTTCTTGAAGCTGTACAATGAGAATCAAGTCATGCGATTTGTACGAAACTGTAATCAATACCTACACTATACTTTCTCAACACTTTACCAAAAATTGTTAAACATCCAACTGCGTGATTTGGAATTGAATTGTTCTTAGCCTTTACTCTACATATGTGCGTGTGTTCTGAATTACAATCTGCTCACAAACCTGTTTTTAACAAAAACCTTCTCGCGTTTCCTTTCAGCGGTGATATCGGGAAGGACGCTGAACGCACTCGAGCCGAGAGCTTTGCGAACATAACCCCAGGCGTTTTGACAGCCAATCAAAGCCGAACAAACAACGTTAAATTACAAATATCTTTTGTCACAAACGTTAACAAAGACTATTAGCACCTGAAGATCGTACTAGCATTTGAATATTTTTGCTTAAAAAGTCTTATATTACTAAACGAGAAAATCTTCAGAAAACACAGATGCAACGCTTTAGTATACTCCACAGAAAAAGAGAGGAGGCATCCAACGGTTGGTCTCAGGAATCTCAATATCTTTCTGAACTTTTAGACATTTTTAAACAGTTCACTGTTTGTAGATTTTATTTTAAATTTATCAAATCAATACGTTGGGAGCAACAAAGGTCAAACAATTTCTAACTGTGACGTAACTATCTGCAAACTGAATAAAAATGAGATGATTGTAACCACCAGACCGTGACCAACAATTGATTGCGGCAAACTGCTTTCAAGTATGAATCGCTTTCCGGTAAATTCCACTGCAACAGAAACCTCTGACATTAAAGACATTCATTTGATTGGCCACACTTTCAAAAGAGCAATGGTCTTTTATAAAATGCACACTTCTTAGTGAACGTGTCATTTACATGGCCCGTTTCTTTGTGGCTTAATTGTGGCTTTTTATTTGCTGCGTAACGCTTTAGATTGTGGCTTTCAGTTGCCCTATGTTGCAGAACCTTTGGTTCTCAACACGTATTTGAGAGAAAGACTAAAACTAACGTTATTTGAACATTATATTATATTTGTTGTGTGTAATATTGTGCGTGATGTGTGTTTTATTCGCATGAAAACTTGTTCTCTGAAAAACAGCAAGATTCACCCAAAACTAAAACAAAATTTATTAGGAAAATAAAAACTATTCTTAGAGATGAGAAACCCTAAAACCAGTACATGATGTCATGGAAAAAGCAGCGTGAGAAAATTTGACGAATGTCAGAAGTAGTTATAAAGAAAAAATAAAAATACTTTTAATAATCTCCGGAGAAGGAAAATTCCATTACGTAATGACTACGTATGACTACGTATGACTACGTATGACTACGTATGACTACGTATGACTACGTATGACTACCGGAGACAGAAGCCAGTAGGAAGGATGAGAATCAGGTCATAATTACGCACAAAAATCAACTTGAAAGAGAATAATTAAAGAAATAAACCACACACAGCACCTGCGAGAACCTTACTAAATTCCGAAAATAAGCCACATTTCGTGCAAACTCTAAAAAAGCTGGAAATCTTGAGATCCGGTTGCTTTTGGATAACTGTGATCGGATGGAAACAGGGCCGGCGTTAGCAAGTGCGGGGCCCGATTTGAAACACTTTTGCGGGGCCCCACTCAGTTGTGTGTAAAAATAGTTGAGGTCGTGCATCAAGGCTTAATGATAAAAATCGGTGATGTTGAAAAGGCGAGGGTCGAAAGGATGAAGCCAAGACCTCTCCAACAGAGACTTCAATGGACGACGCCGCAAAACCCAATAAATCAAAGCATTATAACCCTCATTAACTCTATGGCCAGGTACCTCCCTGACCAGAAAGGAGGTTTTGAGTGTAGTACTTGCGGAGAGGGGATAGCCAGTTGAGTGCTGTGCTGGTGCATATCCAGATCTGAAAAGTTTGTAGTAGTAGCAAAAAATTCCATGTTTCCAGGCCAGGAATATTAGCCATGGATCACCTACATTGACCGTTGCGATCGGCTTGCCTGGCGATGCATCAGACTATAATGAAGACAAAAGGTCGGCAGTTGCAGCGCGCATGCAAAACAAAGTGGTTGTCGAGAGAGCCAACAATGAGAGCTAGAAGTGAGATTTTGGCTATTTAGGCCGCACTGAAGCAGCTGTCAGGAAATAAAAATGATGCAATGCGCGTTGTTTTGCTGCGACTTATAAAAACAAAAAATTTCAACATGCTGCTTTCCTTTTGCCAACATTGCTACGTCACCTGAGAGAACTCTGCAAAGTTTTTCAGGCTGGATATTTCAACTTTGCACAGATGAAAGCTTCCGTAGAACTGTGCATCAGTAAGCTCTCTGATGCCGCTGCTGAATCCGAGCTTAAAGGTAATTGCGAAAAGTTTGATGATGAATTAAGGAAACTTAGAACGCCTGTTGTTTTGGCTGACTCGTGTGTGTCAAGTGGCATGGTGTTTTGAAATGGCACTGAAATATGGGCAAATTGATCATCCCCATAGACTAAAAGGGAGACAGCAATGAATGAACCAACCACGAGGGCATCTTTTTGCATAGTCTCCCAAGAAGAGTGTATGCCAAGATGCCGCAAAATAATTGAACCAAAGCTGGACATTACCAGGTGTTGATGGGTGCCTCTTGCTGGCCGTTAAGTAACTGTATTCCTGCTCAGAATATTGTGTCCGTGTCGACGGAGTTAAACCACAACTGCTCAGCTTTGGTGTTCCTCTTCATAGTCTGTATCAGGGTTCTCCAAATACGACTCGCGGAACAAATCTGACCTACGAAGCCATTTCACCCGGCCGCAAAACATATTTTGCTAATAATGAAAAAATAATGTATTTTCGAAAAATCTGTTGATTTGGTAGATTGTAATATATTCCGAAAAAGTCACATGACGCAAGATGTCTGGCCCTCGAACTGTTATGCAATAGCTTATGTGGTCTCTCCCAAAAATTTGGAGAGCCCTGGTCTATATGAATTGGATAAATCACCTATGTCCAACCCAAATGGCTTACTGAGCCAGAAATTATGTCACTATCTTAACCAGGGCAGCACATTGAATGACATATTATTGAGGGCCGAACATTCAGTGGCTTAGTTTGATCTTACCAAATTAAATTTAGCTTAAGCTAATATACTGAAAGCGTCCGAATCCGAACTGCAATGGTAACAGACGTGATAGTGGCACTGAAGGCCACCTGCATCAAAAATGTCAAATTCAAGATCATCAAAATAAGGACAGGTTGTCGGTGTGGGATACTTTTACCACAGCGGAAACCTAAACTGGGCCGCACAAAACCTTCGACTGGGCCACATGCGGGCCGTAGGTCGGACGTAGTTGGGATAGACAGTCACAGACGAGTCGACGCTTGTGTCACTGCTGAGAGCTACAGGATGAACCGTTTGCTTTTTGCGGACGCTTTGGCACCACATGCGTGGATCTTCTTAACAGGGTCTTCAGCACGCATTTGATCGGTTTTCTGCTGCGTGCGACCAAGTAGCAACGAAAATCAGCTCTAAAAAGACTCAGGTATTGTGTCTCTCAAGACGCCCAAGGCACTGCATTCTGCAAGTGTGTGGAAATACACTGCAGCAGGTGGAGACGTCCAAGTACGTTGAAATGGTATTCACGAGTGATGGAAGTCGGAAGAAAAATATTGATACACGGATTGGTAAAGCAAACGCAGTTCTGCGTGAGCTTTATTGCTCTGTGGTCACAAAACGGGAGATTTCAAACACCGCAAAGTTTTCAAACTTTATATCCTGTGGTCATCTTAGGTGACCAATGAAAAACAGACGGCAGAGATGGGATATTTGCGAAGAGTTCTCGGTGCGACACTTCGTGACAAAAAGCACAGGTCTGAAGTCCGTAAAGCCCAGCATGTCAACAAGCCACTTCTCCGAATCGAGAGATCCCAACTATGTTAGTTCGGCCATGTGTCCAGAATGTTCCAGGAAAGAATGGTGAAATAAGTCCTTCGGGCTACAACCTACACCTACGGGAAAGCGGCCCAGAGGTCGACCAAGGACCAGGTGGNNTGACTACATCTCCGACTTTGCTTGGTCCTGTCTTGGTGTGGAGCCAGNAGAANTATCTGANATTNCTGTTGATCGNGAGNTATTTCGGGTCCTCNTAGGGCTGCACCCCCCGCAACTCTCCCCAAAGGAAAACCGGGCACAAAATTGAGTGAATCAATGAGTATGCAGGCCTACATNGAAACTCTCTATTTATGAAATTGTCTTTAGTTTGTTTGCCAAAAGTGAATGTCGTTTTCAACTAATTAAGCATATTTGCACGTTTCTGTGAAAATCAGTTATAAGTATCAGACATAGAAGGGAAAATGGTGTTGCCGCCCGAAAGCCCCACCACGACACCCTTTTAAAACCTAAAAAACACTGCCCATAGTGCTCGTGTGTTCATCACGCGAAATAACACACACTGCAACCAGAGCCGGATTAAAGGGTAGGGGGGCCCGGGGAAATTTTTACTGTAGGGCCCCTATAACGTATTTCATGACGTCATCGTTTGTAAAAATTACGTTTGCGCTGATTCGCAGCGTTCTCGTTTGCTTTTCCGGTAGTCGAAAAGTGCGTACTCAACTGCACAGTGCACATACAGTTAACTGCGATAAGTAAACACTAGAGTGCATTCTTACTAAGAAAAAATATTTCACAGGCTAGAGAGTGACTCTGCAAGAAACAACATTCACCCGAACAATAAGCAGAAACCAGAGATTACAAACCGAAACACCGGAAAAATAACATGTCAATATGGCCAGTCTCGCTGAGTGTGGAAAGTGCTTCGAAGCTTGTGTCGTGACTTTAACCTACATTTTCAGGTGCTCTGGTTAACGCCACCGCACGTTGTTGCTTGAAAGTATCGCTTGAAAAAAACGATTCAGTCGCGGGGTTTTAGCTAACACTGCCAGATTCTTGGGCTTTGCCTCCACAGAAACTTTGCGCATTTTAGCTCCTGAAGGCATTATAAATTTCGGCATCGCGCTAGCTAAACATTGCATGCAATCTCGTTTTCTGCTCTTTCGTTCTACAAATCGACTGATTAAAACCTTTTCTGACAGAACACTAATAACATGTGGTGTAAATGGCTTGGCTAGCTTATATGTTTATGATGTAACACAACGATAGTAGCTATAGGAAGAAAATTGTATTTCCACCATAAGTTACCCTTTATGATAAAATAAAAGGTCGCAGTTCGGCTGGGCTAACTCCAGACGGCACAAGATGTTACGGGTCATTGATACAATGCATCAGGTATTGTCTCCAAACTACGGCCCGCGGGCCAAATCCGGCCCGTGAAGCCATTCCATCCAGCCCGCGAAGACATTGCGGCCGCACAGAGATTTTGTCAATAATGAAGAAGCAATGTATTCACGAAACATTTGTTGATTTGTCAGAATGTAACTTATTTCGAAACAATCATATTACGTAAGATGTCCTGCCCTCGAACTGCTGTGCAGTAGCTTGTGTGGCCCTCTGACAAAAAAGTTTGGAGACCTCTGCAATACACCAATGGTTCTTAACCTGGGAGGGCGCGCCACTACAGGGGCTAGGCGCGTAGCCACCCCCAGGTAAAATTTCTCTCAAAGGCCCTGCATCTACTTGAGATTTGAGCTCCGTGTGGAAATTGGTGGAACTTGTGTGTACGCGCACGTAATCACTCACCGAAAGTAAAACAAGGAGTAACGCTTTTCGCAGCTGTTACTGGCGCACCAGCTTGCTGTATCCCACCTAATAGCGATGTAAACTTCATTTCAAGACCATCGCAAAACTTCCTCTCTAATAACTCTGGCACGGGACAAATGCTGTATATTTTGCCCTTGACTGCAGCATCAGCCGTAGCTTTAAACGAACATCGTAGATTCTTGTTTTTGCAGTTTTGCAATTAAATGCGTGAATACGAGTATGACGGTGATATACATTCAGGCCCGTAACCAGCTTTGGACACCAGGCGGGGCGAAGAGTTTTCTGAGAAGGGCCCAAATTTTAAAACTATGTCCAACGCGTTTTTCCAGGAGGGGCCAAAAATTTGCAGGGGCTCTTCGCCCCTTAACTTATTGGAGAGGCGTGGCAATAACTGATTGTGACTTCGTTTTCGCAAATACACAACCGTTTTCGTACTTTGTGTAGACTAGTCAAATATATGCAGGTTTGTTTAGTGCAGGGGTTCCCAACTTGTGGTACGTGAAGGTCTTCCAGGTGGTACGCGAGTAACTCCTATATTTGCACAAAAACCTGGATTCACAGCTTTCTAGTTTACGTATCGGGCTTTGTTTCTAAATAAATAAATTTTCCTGTAGCCTGCTATTCCTATTGTTTCGTAACATTATGACTTTCGATGCGCTGTTAACAAATTTATGCCACGCATCAACCAACTGGTGGCAGGTAAACAAAAACGAAAATCTCATTAAATTTAGTTGTGGACTTTTAGTGTTATTTTAATGTGTATTATTCTTCTCAATGAAGTAAGATTCGATCAAAAAGTTGTTCTGGAAGAAGTGGTACGGGTTGACAATACGGGATGCCCAAGTGGTACGAGAACGTAAAAAGGTTGGGAACCCCTGGTTTAGGGGGCATGTATAACTTTCCCCAATTAAAAATGTCTTTATAATGTTTGTGAATTTTATTGTTTACTCTGAAAAGCTAGATAGATACATGCCTAATCGTTTATGGGAAGCAGGCTTAGTGCAAGTAGCGTGCAAAAATGCTACCGCAGTCCCATTTCATAGCGTTTAAAGACATAAAATCCAAACATTTTTCAAATGCGTTGAGGGACTCTAGCGCAGTGGTTCTTAACCTTTCTACGCACTCGTACCCCCTGAGCTTTCATAAAATTCTCTCGTGCCCCTTGTCTGAAGGCAAGTCGTAACTGTTACCAACGTAGTT
>JGI24158J21664_10003873_pt1 | contig 19038 bp, 11 predicted proteins | sample Ectturendosymbi3_FD_21664 | JGI IMG/M metagenome (IMG submission 21664)
TCGGCAATGTTGATAATCAACTTTTCAATAAATTGAATATATCTGGAATCTTCTTGCTTTTACTTTCCCCAAAATGACTCGTAAAATGACTAAGTTCGTTTTGAAGGACATGCTTGAATATATTAAACGTTTTCTGAAAAGGGCGCATAGTAGTGATCAAATCAAAAGCACTACGTGTTTCTCCTTGCAGTTTTATATTCAAGTCGTTGAGGTGTTGCACTATGTCAGCCGAAAATGCAACAGTTTCTCTTTCTTTATCTTTTCCTAAAAAAGCTGAAAATACCTTAGCTTTTCTTCACATTTTATTGACATCCGTCGAAAACCAAATTTCCTTCCCAAAGGACCAAAATCTCTGAAAAACTCTTCCCTTGCTCCAGGGGTCTCCAAACTACGGCCCGCGGGCTAAATGCGGCCCGCGAAGCCATTTCATCCGGCCCGCGAAACCATTTTGTCAATGATGAAAAAAATAATGTTGAAAAGAAAACTGCGAAATGTGTTTACGAAAAATTTGGTGACTTGGTGGAAAATAACATATCCCGAAACAATCACATTGCGTAAAACGTCCGGCCCTCGACATATTTTTATTAGCTTATGTGGCCCTCGGACGGAAAGGTTTGGAGACCCCTGCTTTACTCAACCATCTGTTATGATTGCGCACTAGTAAGTTTGTATAATTCCATTGTTTTCGGCAATAAAAGGTTTCACCGCTATTTTCTAGCCTTGAATCCACTATTTTCACCAGTATAGAGCTTGTAGTGACGAGTTATTGTTAAACAATTATGACGAAACAATAATCAGATATAGATAACAAGTCCAACTCGGTGCGCTGCAATCTTGCTGAACAACAGCTTGATTGACAATCACTCATGCACAGGGCTACCATCGATCTAGAACCGAAAATAAGGACGGCTGACGAAAACTTGATTTTATTACCTAATATGAAACAATTGTTTCTGTTTGCAGGGCTAACGTCAGATCATATATTTGCTCATTTTTATCTCCTGAATCATTTCCTTCGCCTTCAAAAATCCCTTATTCTTGACTTCCTTCTTGGGATCATCACAGAAAACGTTTATTCCCTTGCTTATTTCTTGAATAAATTAAATGCTGAACCTTTGACACAAAATAAGCTTTCCTAAGAATCCTAACCAAGAGTAGACTGGCTACAGTGCTAAAAATGCTCAATAGTACATTACGTTTCTGTGCTGCACGATTTACTACTTATATCATGTCACAAAACCTTGATTGCAAAATGTTTACGATGAGATAAAAATGGTCTGTAAATCTACCACATATTGCTTATTCAAAAATATTACATGACAGAAAATAAGAAACAATAAGGACGCAAGTCCCAAATAAGAACACTTCTTATAAACAATGACAGTAATATTTTCTAAGACGTAGTACATCAAAATAAGGACAAATCTTAGAAATAAGGACGGTATGGTAGTCCTGCTCATACAGTTGGCGAGGAGTTGCTTCAAAAGTACGGCCAAAAGCGCAAGATTTTGTGATAACACTTATGGGTATAGAATAAACCTTTGAGAGGCTGACGAGGTCCACCAGTCACCATCCAAAGGTCCGGATTCGGACCGCGGTCAGCCATTTGAGTAGCACTATTATACACAGTCACATCGTCTTTACAGTTATACTTTTCCTTTAAGAACAAACAAATGGTTCTCGATAAAAATGAGTTTGGAATTTCTGTTTTCACAAGGGGTTGCTGTGTGTGTCTTTACAGCCAGTTAGCCTCATACGTCTACAATCCCCATTGTGTTGTGTTTGTAGTAGGCCGGAAACCAGGAGGGGAAACCGAGCAATTGCCCCCTCCCAAATTTTTCCAAAACGTGTTTAGTTGTTAGGTACAACATCAAATTACAAACATTTCCTCCCTGAAAATATCAGCTGTTCGTGATCAGAGCAGTCTACTGCTGACGTCTTGTTGCAGATCGAGAGACTGGTTTCTTGAACGAAGAAATTGTGGCCTTGAATGAAACACTCAATTCATTGCTGAATCAAAAGTATGGACGTGAGTATAAATCTTCATTTCCTTTTGAAAGCAAAATGCAATTAACATGGAACTTGTTGTGTTGTTGATAGACCCCGGATATGATTATCATGTCACAAACAACCACACGTGAAAAATGCTACTTCTCACAAAACCAAAGCGAGTAGAAACTAGATGAAACGGATGGTAGAAACCGCTACTTTCTTACGTGATTTCGGCATAAACAGGTGGAAAACATATGTCAGAGTCAGGTTGAATTAAAACTGTGTAACCTTGATTTCGACACTAACAATATCTGCAAAATTATTCAACAACACAAACAATGTCTGTAGAATAAAAAATTCTAACTAATATCACAAATGCAAGTGATCTACAGTTGCAGTACAAAAAACTGAAATACGATTTTCACTTCATTCTTTATTAATCTATTTTAAGAACATTTGTAAGTTGGTCAACAGTTTCACGAAACGTTTACTACTGATTCTGCTTAGAAATTGAATTTTTTTAAGCAAACGCAAATTGTAGTGATTAATTTTCAGGTTATGTTCCACAATTTTTGTTATTCGCTGTACCTTAAGTTGAAAACATGCGTTAAATTTAAAGTCAAAATTTGTTAAATTCTTGCAGTAACGTTCTCAATTTCTTCTTCAGCTTGTCCGAGCATTCAATACGATTTTCCGGATTCCGCTCATAGCTCTTACGTACGTTATCTTCGCCGTTTTCCCACTCTGGGAAAGGCAACGTTCTGCTCGTGGATTTACACGAAAAATACCAATGGCTATTCTGTTGCCTCTTACGCTTCCAGTGGTAATGACAACGACTTCCTTGTGTGGCATCAGTCAAGAACGGAGATGCTGTTTTATGTTGACGGAAAGGAGAATCGTCTAAGTGTTAACCTTCCACGCCGTACATGGGTAAGGCAGTTCAACTTGAAAAACCTACGTTTCACCTTTCTATTCTATCCCGTATTTGCGTATTTTAACGGTTGAAGGCTACACCGTTACAACAACAAAAATCTAACATGTCCTGTTGCATTTTTGTCTTGTTGTTTGGTAATTTGTTTCTGTAATCTTGTTTGCTGACGGCCCATTGCATTCTAACAGCTTGAAAACAACAAATAGCTGAAAACGTGCGTGTTATGAAGTAATATATCTATTCCAGCACAAAGGTTTGAAAACCGAAACATTAACTTTTGCAATCAAGTTATCAGCCGTTCGACTCATAGACCTAAGGTTTGCTGATAAAGTTTTTTATCTGTAATGAATATTGCCACATACTTTTGACTTTGTTACGTAGGGGAGCTTGTCGCTGAAAAGGACCGAAATCACCTTTCACTCTGTCCCATAAAGAAAAATAAGGCGCGATGCTTAGCCTCTCCTTCTCAGGTGTAGCGATTGCTACATGCCTGCTCTTGGAGTAGACTCAACGCAAGGCCTCTCCTACATAAATGATCCTGCAGCAACGCCTTCCCGTTGCACACCCTCATATCGCAAAAGTTGCTGTGTAAACTTTTTCCATATCACATGGTACCACGGGAAGGCGTTGCCGTGGGCACATTTGCGTAGGAGAGGCCTTGCATTTTATTGGCGCGACCGGTCCAAGCGGTATAATTTGGGCAGCTATCACCATGAAATGAGCAAATGAACCAAACCCAGCGCGCATCCGATGTCCTGCGCGTGAAAAGGATCGCGCTCGGGCTTTAGGTATAGGGCCCTTTCGAAAAATTCGCTACGGCTCTGCCCAGCTATCCACAAGTAGAGGACTCACGTTGCGCCCACTACGCATCTGGGAGGGGACTGGAGACAGCGCATGGTGCTTCTACTCTAGGGGACTTGAAAGACACGCGTAAACGGCATTCTTGCCAATGGGTAGTAATTGGAAACTAGAGCATCACCTCACTCACAGGAAGAGCACGAACTGGTTGGGGAAGTAAGACCGTATTCCTTGGTTGTTATGGGCACCTCTTCGACTAGGCGTCGTTGTTCCAACGCTGTAGAGCTGGACGATGGGTAGAAACTCTTCTACTACGCATTGAGCCAGCAAAGTTTGCCCAGGCTTTATGAGGATACTTGTAAGCGCTCCGTTGGCATGCTATGATGATGAATGGATCTCACTAGGAGAAAGGGTGTGCACGCTGAGATTAAAGTTGTTAGACGTTCCGTTCCTTGTGTTTGATGTGCTTGATACAGCCATGCGGCCCAAGCTTAAGTGCACCACACCCGGAATTTGTGGAGGAAAATAGTGCTGCCCTGCGAAGGGTTAAATCTAACAAATCTACGATCTTTTCGGGAGACATTTGGAAACAATACTGGGATATGCAGGGATGCCAGTAGCAAACATGTTGACGGTGAGGTAATAATAACGGAAGTCTCCTGGTGCAACTGCGCAGCAACAACGCACTGTGCACATTGAACACTTTCTTCCAGCACAGAGATTTGCACAAGTAGGCCCACACCTGGTGCAGAGATTCTTTGGGTCAACGGTCACTCACTGATTTCTGCATAGTTTCAGCTTACTTGTTCAAATTACTATTAGATTTCGTCAAAAGTGATGCAGAACTGTTAAGGTCTGCAAGTTACGTCTTTGAAAATCAACAGGGCTTACCCAAACATGTAAGAGTAGGAGGCCCTACCGAATAAGAGGCCCTGGTGGACGAAGATGAAAGAAAGACTTTTGCAAACAGCGTGTCGTATTTGCTTCCAGAGCTTCCGGAATGAGCACCGGTGCAGAGATGGAGTGGCAGCTGTAGTTTTATCTGCTGCTCCGATATGTCGACATAAGCGACTCGGTGTGGCGAACAATGGCAAAATAGTTACCCCGTGGTGATACCAAGAACTGAAAGATGCTATTCATGCAATGAAGTAGGCTACAAGGTATGGATTCAGAACAAAGCAGGATCTTCTTTGCATCAGCGGTACGCTGAGACACAAGTGCGCAGCCTTCACAGTGAAAAAGTCCAAAATACGATGTTTGGCGAATTTCGGATACAAACTAAATTCCAATTACTGGCAAACCAGCAAAGTCTTTTGACAAACCATCCGACGTCTCCACAGCGCACCATCTCATATCATACTAGACGCATCAAACACCAAAACGGTGCCTTACTCAGCATGCTTGGCAGATGGAGAGAGTATTTCAAAGAATGTTTAAACACCGTCACTATCACATCATTGGACACACAGGAGGTCCATTTCAGGAGGAAAATACTATCGCTGCAGTCGAAGTCTTCCCAGCTGTCAAAACACTGAAGACTTGGAAGGTTGTCGGTTGCGATGAAATTCGACCTGAAAAGCTCACAGCCTTGAATAGAGGAGTTCCTTGGCTTACTCGCGTGTGCCAAGATCTGCAAAGTTACTGAAAGATTAATTACGGAGGTGATCATCCCCCTACACAAGGATGGAGGCATGAGAGAATGCACTAAAAACGGCGACATTTCTCACCTTGGGATCCCTGGAAAAGTGCATGCCGAATGCCTTGAAAAACAACCCCAGGAAATAATTGAACCTAAGCTGGAGGATACGCAGTGCAGTTTTGTCCTGGACGTAGCACTACAGACCAAATTTTCACTCGCAGCAAATTTTCGAGAAATCTTTACATGTTTTGTCGACTTGGAGAAAGTATGTGACTGGGTGCCTCGTGACAAGGTTTGTGTTGCCAGAGCACGGTGTTGACGGGTGTCTACTAATAAACTGCTCGTCAAGTCATTCTATACCTGCTTAGAAGTTTATCCGTGGTGGTGGCGTTCACGGTGGGTGCTGGATTCCAACAAAGGTGTGTGCTGTCGGCATTCGTCGTCACAGTTCACATGAAATGGACAGACAGTAACAAACGATCCAGCGGGGGTGTCTCTACTAGAAGCTGCAGGATCAACCGTTTGCTTTTTCCGGACAATTTGGTGCTGCTTCCATCTTCAAAATACACAAGATTCCGTCTTTTCAGACCCCACATCGGTACCCACCCTCCTGGAATGGCTCTGTAAAGAACAAAATGGGTCCGGCTTACCGCCTCCGCACCGGTGTTAGACTTTTCTGCTCCTGCTTACAAAAATGGGGTATGGCCCTTTCTGCGGCTTGTAGGTGTGGTGCAGAGGAACAGATCGTTGACCATGTTGTCCTCCGCTGCCCAATCCATCGATCTGCCCACGGAGTGCATGGCCTGACGGCTTTGAATGACCAGACAATCGAACGGCTGCTCAACACTTGCCTCGAGATCTACTGCGGCCTAGCAGTGGATTACAAGAACTGGGTCAAATGATGAAGAAACGTGCACTTGATCAGATTTCAACTGCGTTCGACCAAGCGGGAATGAAATTAGTAGCAAAAAGACTAAGTTTTTCCGTTTCTCCAGAAACCCAAAACCAGTGTACACTACAAGTAAGTGGCAATACGCTGCGGCAGTCAAGCAACTTCACCGAATCGAGAAATCGCAGCTACAACGTTAGTCCATGTGTCCAGAATGCTCCAGAAAAAATTAGCGAGGCAAGTCCTGATGGCTACACATATGGGGAAGCGAAGACTACATCTCCGACTTTGTTTTGGCCTCGTCTTGGTGTGGAGCCAGCAGAAATACCTGAGATCGTTGAAAGTCGTGCTGAGGCATTTCGGGTCCTCCTAGGTCTGTTGCAAGAACTCCCCAGTGGTAAAGCGTGTATGGGAATGAATGAACGAACTTATAATTATTTAAGGAATTATTTTCAACTAATTTGAAACGTTAAGTTGGTTTCGGAATCGAAAGTTTAGAAGTTTTGACTTCTAAACTTTCAAAAATTTGCAGTATATTTTAAGTTCTTGCATGATGTGAAAAACAAATACGTAGAACGAAATGAGAATTGATGACAACGTAAAACGGCTAATCGATTTTGCCTTCTGTAAGATCTATGCATGCTAGTTGTAGTGCTACTCACTCGAAAGAGGCAGGATTAGTTTAAAGACATAAGCAATCATAAATCGTCACAGATAACAGCAAAAAGCAAGAAGATGATGAATCTCAAAAAATAAGTAGAGTTTTTCGGTAAAAAACGATACGGCAAAATTAATTGAGGCTTGACCATAGCAAAAATAATAATCAAGAAAAGGAACAACTGAGTATACAAATATTTTAGTCAATGAAGGAAAATCACGGTTTATTCAATCAAGAGTAAACCGTGGTTGAATAGCACGACCACAGGTGAATGACGCTGTATACCTACAAAGAAAAAGCGTATCGTTACAACCACAAATTGATATTTTACGTTTTCACACCTCACAAACTGGAAATGTCCGTGAAAGTTGTTTACTTTATTCTGCTCCAAAGCTTTCACGTTAGCAAAACCTAGATGCGCGCTAATGGTGTGCCAAAGCAACTTCACTTTGTCTATTATAAAATCTTAATGATGATTTTTGACCCTTTCATTTTTGCACTGCTTACCCCGAAGCCAAGAGTAGATTTTAATGATAATACCTTACGTGAAAAGCAAAGTTTTTCGTGTTGAGTTGGTTTTATTTGGCGATAATTAGCGTTTCTGCAAGAAAAACAAATCAGTGCAGTGACACCAGGGCGCTGAAGACACCGGAAGGTTATCGGGTCGATGCCCCGCAGCAGTTGAATTATTGAAAAAAACATCATTTGCCTCAACTTAAATATATTCTGTTTCTATAATATTGGCTACCAAAGCTACGAGTTGAAAGATATTTTTCGCTGTAAAAGTACATGTAATGTGTAATCCCAAAAGTAAAATGTTTCCTGCAGTTATGAAATCTTGTATACAGGGTGAGGTTTGGTTGACTGATGACTGAAATAATATCCCCGAAAAACATTTAATTTGAAATGGATTTTGACAATCCGCTTATCTCCATCTATCATTGCAAATTAATTTATATAGAAATCTATGCAAAAATATTAGTTAAATCTTGCAGCGTTTTTGATTTTCGTAGACACACATTTGCGTCTGGTTTGATTCTACTTCTCGTACATGTGGAGCTTACAGCAATGGTATATCCACTGGAAATCTTGCTCCTTGCAAAACTGCAACAGTGACTGGAAGAGGAGCTTTGATGTTAGCTCAAGAACAGGACGGTATTGGCACCGACCTGGACCCAAATCAAGTTCTCAGGTACGATGGATAAAACGCTCCGTTTCATCAATGCCTTTTAAGTTGGATGACCTGAGCTAAATACATTTGTTAGACGAATTTACCTTTCAGCCCACTATTGACAAAACCACAATTAATTTACAAAGTAGTTCTGGTAATCTTTTGAAAAAGTGGGTATTTCAAAATTCGCCTGGAGGAGTTCGGTTTATATCTTTCTATTTGCAACTGAAAGTTTAATCTGTTCTCAAACAGCGCGTCTGGACGAAACAGGTCGGACACGGGTGAAGCAAAGATGTAATTCGCTGAAAATGCAACACATCAAAGTATTGATTTCATCTTTCGATTCTACAGGAGCCAGGATTGTAACGATACTCAGTAACTTAATGTGTTTGTTGCGGTTGAATCAAACTTCTGCAGGGCAGACGTTCTTCACCTTTTCTCGTATACCCCTTGGCAAATTTCAATACCAACATACTTTTACCTTTTTTGGCTTCTGAAACTGGATATAATGAGTCAAGGAACAAAAATGTTTTGGAATAAGTAGTGTATGTAGGGACGTAAAGTAATTTGATTATGTCCAAACAACTCCAAAAAATTTTTTCCTCATTTATAACTGGCAAACAATTTTAACCAGCCATTCAATTTGTGAGACTTTTGTGCTTGTTTTCTAGATCGATTTCTAAAATTCTTGAGACAGTCATTAAACGAACTGCTCGGACACCCTTTATATTTTTATGGTCATTTATGCGGAGAGCCGTATTTAAAAATGTTTAGAGTTGTTTGGACATAGTCAAATTACTTTACGTCCCTACATACACTACTTATTCCAAAACATTTTACTTTACGTCCCTACAACAATGCTGTTGATAAAAGTATAATACTTTTCAATGCGCTATAAATACGCATAAGCATCTTTTTTATCACTCTGCACTACAGGTAAAACGGAAAAAAGGCGTCATTGCAAGGTGTGAGTGTTGGATGAAATGTTATGCAACGCGCAGCTGAAATAAAACCGGTAACTTAATCGTCTAGACAGGGATGAAACGACATTTAGAATAAATCTGAATCACTATCCAGTGAAAAATTTCAATTTCTAATAATTGAACAATTCTGCGTACGTTATAAGTCATACTGTAAGTCAGTACATTTCCTCCCTTGGTCTATGAATGACGTTCAGCTCAGTGGACTCAGTGTAAACTCAGTTTTGTTAAAAAAGGACCTCTGCCTGTAGCAGAGCGGATTTAAGTATAGGCGAATGATGCACTGGCCTCCGGCCTCCGGCCTCCCTTTTTTACTAGCCTTGGAGTGCCCCTTACCTAAAGTGACGATAACGTTTGTGATTATTAATACATGGAGATTTTCTTGCCGTTCTGCTTCATCTCTGTTTCGAATTCACTCAGGTTAGAACATGTTGCCACCGATTTACTACTTTTTGCAAGGGTGTCTAGTAGTCTACAACTCTACTGTTCAAAAAATTTGCGAGAGTATTGCAGATGTGATCTTTTTGCAATTATACCTATCCCTCAGTTAAATAGAAAATATCAACGTGGTTCAAAAAAACGAAAAATAAAGGGGCAAGGNAAACCGATGTGGAAAATGAAGACATCATGGGCAGAATTTTTTGAGTAANAGCATGAAAATGAAAAAACAGATGAAGCTGACTGTGACGTTTTTTTGGGTATCATCACAACGAAGCCAAATTAGTATAGCAGCTNAGGCACGGGCGACCAAACTTTTTGACCCGAAGGCGAATTCGCGACTGCCTTGCCACTGGAGGGCCGGATGCGGTGCGATTGACGTGACAGGCAGCAGCCAATTCTGCTTCCCTGCTGTCCACAATTGGAAACGTGGTACTTGAAAGAACGTGCAAGGTATTTGGCGGGCCGGTTTTTAAACCGGTCGGCGGGTCGGATGCAGCCCTCGGGCTGTAGTGTGGCCACCCCTGAGCTAAAGTGATGCTCAAAAATGGTACGGAAAGATTCCTCCTATTGCTGATGAAAATGGCAAAGGTTAATCATATTGCTCATGATGGGAAGAAAAAAACTAGCACGCTTTGATGTAGCATTCTGTGACTAGCAGTAATAGCCAATTATAGGTTGTTATCACTATGTGTAAGAGTAGTATATACTGTAATATGCATGTCATATGATGTATGTAACTTTTTTATTTGCTGTGATCTTTTTAGTATCCAAGTTACTTCGTCTGCTTTAGGGCCCCACTAAAAATTGTACCTTTGAGTCCCAAAATTCCTGGATCTAACCCTGTTTCTGGGGAAACTAATTTTGAAAAATCTGACTGCAAAAGTCAAATCAAATCAAATCACTGAAAACTTCGCCCGGTTGCATCACGACTAATTTGTATTGCAAATGTTTTTTCCTCGTCCAAATTTCGTCTGACAATGAAAACAATCTCATAATTTTCTCTTTTTGCTTTTATGAAAGAGGACCTTTGATGCATTAGTAAGCATAAGCAGAACCCTGCGATTGTTGGACTGGACAAACCAATACCTTTTCCCGGACAGCTTGCGCTTTTATTGTGGTGTATCACAGCAACGATCTGACAGACAGTAATCTTAAAGCGGCAATACAATTAACTTAGGATTGCCGAAATAGCCAACTGCAACTAAATATTTGTTTCATCTATGCTGTTAAAACGCTTGAAATTAATTTTTTCGTTTTTGATTGCTTCCTTAATTCTTAAGTTTCTCTTTCAGTTTGAAAAGTGCGTTTGAGTGAGCTCTCCAGAAAACGTTCAACAAAGCAAGAATTATACGAGCATGGAGTAGCTGTTGTAGATTTGTTGTAAATGCTCTTTACAATCTGACTTTCCGCTTGGAATTTTGAAGCAAAAATAAAAATGAAATCATAGTTTTCTTTTGCCTTGACGTGGCAGTGTATTTTTATTTTTTCAAAAACAATGAAAAGCAATACTTAAAGGCAAGTAAAACTTTTAAGGCACTTTTATCGACGTCATAATAATATGAAATCATGAGTGTTGTGGTTACAGCGGTTTTCTCTGGAAAAATTCTGAAAAATCTTTGTACCATCATGATGCACTGACACGTTTTCAACCTGTATGTGCAGAGGCAGCATGAAGAACACCATGTTCTGGCCAAGAGTACTGTCCGCTTCAGAAATCAAGGATATTGCTCGCAACTGCATTTGCCCGAAAGATTACGCAATTTCCATGACGCCCGACCGTGTGGAAATGATCGGAAATGTAAATTATAGCTTTGGTGACACATGTCAAACAGTGTAAGCGGACAAGATGTTCGACAGAGTTCATGGAATGATTCCAGACGAACAATTTCGGAAGTTGCCGCTTTAATCACTTTTGTTAACGCTGCATTTGAGAACTGTGTTTTACTTACACCATTGTGAATAAACTAAAAGTCATGCATTACTATCGAATTTACTGATGCTGTCAGCAGCTCTTCGAAACGATTTTGTAAAAAAGACGTAGTGCATCTGCATCGAAAGCAAGCTGTGCCCGTGGAAGTATTGTAATTATTTAACAAACTTACCATGCATACGGAAAATCTTCGAAATTCATGAAATGGAAGATGAGACGTCACGATGTCTTGATATAAGTATGTCTTGACATAAGTATGTCTTGTAGTTTAAACCAACTGGCAACTGTCTGGAACTGCCAAACACTTATTCAATCGCCAGTGCTCGATACTAAGTTAGACGTACTGTAAGATGTGGAAACTTGGCGGATTGATGGTCATGCAGATGAAAATTTTTTTCTTTCCAGATCTTACTTTCTAGATTTGTGAAATCGAAATATGTATCGCTTCAACTTAGATAAAAAAGAACTAATCAGTCAAAAATAACTAGGAGATGTGCATTACACGTTCATTTCCTCTATTTTTTGCAGAATCGGGTAAAAGATTCGACTTATCTGGTGCAGTAAGCTGCAATTGTTACAATAGAGTCTGATAACGCAAAGACTTAATTCTGCTCTGTTTCTATAATACTGGGTAAACTTTGATTCGTTGCACCTCATTTGCAGAAACTCGTCGATCAACAAAAAAGTTGACCGAAACAGGAAATTAGCTATGGAAAATCCAGTCAAAAACATATTTTCGTCAGTAAATTATTAAGTTCTTTGTATGATCGATACATCTGTCTACAATTGTAAGAACAGTGTTGATTGCTGAGGTAACAGTTGCATGCTTTTTCTGTGGTTTATTTTTTGCATTCCCTGCATTAGTAACAAAGAAAAAAGTACGTGAGCAGTATCATGTGTTCAATATGACCCCAACAAGTAAATTGTAAAACTTTCACTAAAGAGCCAACAATTTGTAAAGAAATGCACTTTTAATAAACTGAGAAGATACTTTAGTGATGAATATGCTCGGAAACACGGCTCGACAATTGAAAAATGCTGAGAAACCGTTCAACAACTAAAAATTCACTCAGATGCACTGTGACAAATGTTAAAAGTTATGCTTTTTATCAAGCAGGGGTTATGTCAATCCAACACTTGCTGGAGAGAAGTGCGTTGTCTTCTAGCCATTAAGAAAAGATAACTAAAACAAACACTAAAATTCTGTAAAACAAAACAAAAATTTGTTACCCCATCATTACTGTGGGATCAATATGAAACAAATAAAGAAAAATGAAAAGTTTTCACCGAAGCACTAATATGGATACAAGATTTCAGTAGCGAAAAAGAACACTAAAAAGCATAAAAAGTACAGTNCCACAGTAATTCACAACATTACACAGTTTGAAAGATCTGACCTATCATACGTGGCTGGGGTTATATTGAGNCCAGAGTCACTTTTTATCTTCGGCAGTAGCAGGAGTCTGCGGGGCCTTTATAAATGTTATTTCTCAAGTAAAGATATTGCTGAATTTCGGTTGCATCGATAATTGCCGGAGTCTGAACAGGAGTCGAATTACCAAATTTGAACAAATTAAAAACCCGGATTCGGATTCAAAACTTTTGGAACAGGAGATCGGAGTCTCAATATGTAACTCCGGCCAGCTCTGATTGACCACATGGCACCACTGCAGGGTTATAGTTTCATGGTAATCTTTGTCCAATACGAAAAAATTCAAAAATTATGTTGTCAAATTTAAGACAAGTGACACACTGAGCCTGATGCTTGTGAAAGAATTTTTGAAAAGATATCTAAAGTTTTAGTTACTCTAAGCAGAACGAAAAAATCACAAGTTCGCCTTGTCCAATGCTTCAGTTAGCGGCGAAAAAAATCAACCTTTTGTCGCTGTTTTTCAAAATGCATGGTTAATACGTTGCAAAACATTTAAAAAACATTTTTGAAGGCATAAGATCTTGAAACGGCCAAGTATATATTCAGAGATTTCGTCAGGCATTAGAAACTGAAATATGTTGTGAAATCCATTTAACACATTTACACGCGCGCAGATTGCTTGAAGTAGCGTTTCATATTCTTTACTGAAATTGAAAAAGAAAATCATCACTTTTGTGGTTCAACTTACCCGATGCGTGGCTGTTGTCCTGGGTGGTGTTTGTCCTAGGTGTCATATGTCCACGTGGCAGTTGTTGGGCGGGATTTGTCCGGGTGGCTGTAGTCCTAGAATCACTTATTGCCTTAAGCGACATTGAACTGATCTAAGTTCACAAAATGCTTCCACACTCAGGTCTCAAACTATTGCAGTGCCTTCTCAGTCGACTGGACTTAGTTGTAGTCAGTTTCAACAGGTTTTATTTTAAATGTTATTGTGGTCCCAATACGGATTTAAGATTTCGTTCGAGAGAAGAGCAATATCAATCTAATAAGCCAAAAGGGAGGTTAACAGCTTAAAAAACTTAACAATCGCACGCGCAGTAAAAGAAACAGGCACACGGGACTTCGGATCTGCCGGCAGCGTATCCATAGTTTGTTAAAATTGACATCAAGGTAGGGCCCGCAAACTCAGGGCAAGAAAACCGATTCGGGGTAAATGTGATTGAAGATCATCTTCGAGGAAGATTTTTAATTTTACGCAAAGACCATCTTATAAACCTGAAAAGATGAAAATAAAACAACTGTCAAAGTAAAAGTAAAAAAGCTTGCAATTTTTATTTTTTATTTACGTGTTTGTCTCATACACGAAGTTCATATCACGTTAGTGAAACGAACACAAGCCACAAGCGTGCATTCATTGGCGTACAGACGTCTGGTGATGCCCGGGGCGACTGCGTGGCTGTACGCCCCCCCTACAAAATTTAAGTTTTGAGCAGTGGCGTATGGTGGTCATTATTACTGGATATATGCTGTTTGTGACATCACAATATTACGGTATATTCACGTTTGCAGACCAACGGTTTGGTGAAGTTTGTTGACACAACATGCGCATTATTCTACACGAGCTCTCCTTACTGATTGTTGCACAATGTGTCACTGTAAGGAGCATACATTATCAGCGCTGCAACTTAGGAGCCCGGAGAAAAAACACAACGCTCAGTGCTAAGACGGAGCAATTCATAACTGCGGAAATATCCGGCAACGCGTTAAAACAGGAGAGTGAAACACAATCAGTGCTACGTCAACGCAGTTCACGCCAACGACGGAAAACAGATTTGGACAGAAAATCTCAGGTAGACACAAATTAGTAGAATCTTTCTTCTATCTGCCATGTCTGGGCATCTGTACGTCACAAACGTGCTGGTGAGCACATACTGCAACTTGCTAACGAACTTTTGTGTCTGTCGGAATTATTATATCGCAGTAACATGGACTTGTTTGCATTTCAGACGGTGATCTGGTAGAATTTACAATAATTAAATCTTAATCCTCATTGTTTGTATCTTTCAACCACTCTACCATAAAATTGCTGTGGTACCACTTCATATTTTTCTTTGGACTTATTTCATTAGTATCTCTGTGACTTGAACTTATTGCACCTTGCTAATGTTTACAGCTTATAAGGAGTCAGTTGCTTGTTCATCAGTTATGCTGACGACTAATGTACCTTGATGACAAGATAAAAAAGATGAGACTAGAAATAGAGTTTAACCAATAATACCCTATCCTAAATCACCGCTATAGGCAGTTAATTCCTAAAAAAACCAGATCTTTAGAAAAAAAATAAACCCAGAAAGCATTGAAAACCCCAGATCTGGGGGCAAAACCCCAGGTTTGGCACCACTGGCCAAGTTATTTTGAAAGTACCAAAAAGGCAACGCAACATATAGCACCGGTCAATGTGATGTAATGATATTTTCTAAAAATGCCATTCACAGCAATACAATCAAGAACTACCTGGAATTTGCTGAAAAAATTCTATACACATAACCAGGGGTGGATATTAGAGGAGGCGAACCAGGCGATTGCCTCGGTCTCCCTTCTTTCAGAGATGCCGCAGGGCCCCTTTTTTAGTTTTGTCGACATACGACCTCAATGTGCGTAAGAATGGTAGGTTTAACTTGTTGGCTTAATCAGTGTTGGGGTGCTATTTTATTGGGTATATTCCTAATGTGGACTTCACAGCAGTCAAAATAGACCCTTAAATCTTCTGCCCCTATAGTCGGAAAGTGCTTTAATTGTTATTTGAAAAATACCTAAAAATTGCGAGTTTTGCATAGTACGTCTATCTGGGTGAGAACGGTCGATTCAACGTGTTGTGCTGGTTTAATCAGTGTCGGGGCGTGCGTTGTTTTCATCGGAATGTTCTTAATGTGGACGAGACTGCAATAAAAATCAACCCTTGAATTTTTTTCCCCTATTGTCGGAAAACACTTTAATTGTTCTTCGAAAAATACCTAAAAATTGCGATTTTTGCATAATACATCCAGTTGCGTGAGAATGGACGATTCAATGTGTTGTGCTGGCTTAATCAGTGTCGGTGCGTTATTTTGATAGGTGTATTCTTAATGTGGACTTGACGTCAATCAAATTAGACCCTTGAGCCTTTTGTCCCTATCGTCGGAAAGTGGTTCAATTGTTCTTTGAAAAATACCTACAAATTGCGATTTTTGCATAAAACCTCCAGTTGCGTGAGAATGGTCGATTCAACGTGTATGGCTGGCTTAATCAATGTCTGGGCTCTATTTTGATGGATGTATTCTTAATGTGGACTTCGCACTTAGTTTTTGCATTGTTTTGTCCCTCCTTAGGAAACCATCAAACACCACACGAGTCGGAAAATGAAGGGTGTTATACAACCCTAAATTTGATTATGTTTTCCTGGGACACGTGAATTACTGGTTTCCCGTTCAACTATTTTTGACTTCCCGATGCCCATTTTTAATCACTTTCAGAACAAAAAATCACATCTGCGCAGCGAGACACACATAGCATACAAATTTTATGCACTGTACCCCCAAACAAGTGTCTTTTCAGACGGGAATTTTTATTTGTATATAGAAAACGAAATGAGCGTTTTAGATCGTTTTTTTCTTGGTATCAAGTCATGGTATAAATCTAATCTTCACATAATAGATTTCCGATGTCCTATGTGCCACAAAAAAATTTGCATTTGGAATCAAATTGAAATTTTAAGGTAGCAGGGTGCACTAAATTTTCTACACATCAGGAAATCCAGAGTAGTACATTGCCCCAATTTTTATCTAGAGGCTTTCAGGGATATATTTTTTAAATAGCTCAGGCACCATTCCATTTGCCTCTAAAAACCAGGAGAAGTCATAGAAACACAGGTTTCTCAGGTTTTTCTAAGTATATGAAATTAATAAACAATAGGGGGGGTCCATCAACAACTTTAATGTGTAGACGAAGAACAATTTAAAATCATCTGACTTCAAACAATTTACAAGGTGAAATTGACTTTCACGCAAAAGCAAAATCTAGACAAAATCGAATAATTTAATTTGCTTTCAGCGAACAGAGTTTCTGTATAACATGTGCAAAATGTAAGACCCACGTTCTGAGAGTTTGCCCAGGGTACCTACATTCTAATATCCACCTTTGCCTATAATTAAGAACAATTTTAACATAAAGGCCCACCGGGCCCCCCCAAAAGCACGGGCCCCGTAGCATTTGCTACATTGGCTACTATTGTTAATCCGGTACTGCCTACAATGCTGTGTTCTAGGCTGCCTTGCCTGAAATAGGTGCATATCAGATATACTGAGCATCAATTGAAACAAAGCTGCTTGGCTCATAAGCCTGTCTCTACTACAAAAGCTGCAACACCCTTGAAATCGATAGAAGTGAAAGAACACGCCAAATCTGACCTACATTTTCACTGCACCTTTACTGGGCCAATGTGCTTGCGCAAAAACACTATTTTCACTGGAATCCGATGGAACAAATATTTACAGAATTACCAAGGCACTCCAATATTTTCAATTTTTGATTCCTGCCTGCAGCTGCAATCTTCACAAACTTTATATTGATGTATCAAAATACAGATTCTTGGGATTTATTGCAAATATCTTCCCTACACTGAAGGATAGTTTAGATTTAGAATGTAGTTAATGCCTATCTTCCGCTTCTATGTAGCCTATCTGCGTTTCTTACTCAGGCCCACAGTTTGTAATTCACAATCAGTGCAAGTGCAGCACAGACAATGCACATTTGATACGCAACAGTGGAGGACACTTTCTAACAGTAACTGTCGTTGGCAACGGCAATGATAAATCTGAAACTTGGCACAAAATGATGCCAAAACCACCACCACAAGTTGGCTGCCATGCATCGTCTACACAAACCAATATATAACCAAAACAGCCACAATTTGGACCTGATACCACCTTGCTTTAAATAACACCAGGTTTTTATTCCCCGCAGTACCCTAGCTTTGTCAGGAGTAGTGATACAGAACATCAAGTTTTTCTTTAGACAGGATACCATGCTTTATGCAGCTTTAGGGAAACGTGTGCAGATTTATGTAGATGTGCGCAGTTTTAGCAAAATTTACGCAGATTTAGCTAAATGTGTGCAGAATTAGCTAAATGTGCGCAGATTTAGCTAAATGTGCGCAGATATAGTTAAATGCGCGCAGATTTAGCTAAATGTGCGCAGATTTAGCTAAATCTGACTGGCTAGCAGTTTTTTGTGCTAAATCTGTCAGATATAATTTTTTTACGAACGACGCCCCATAAGCTCGACCCTTCATGAGTGAGATCCAGCCCTAGTCATGACCGTTTGGTACGTAACTTTTAGGCCCAGGGCAGTTTGCCCTGCACAACAAATTTGATTTGTCAGAGACCTTGCAGTCGCACATCTGCTTAATTTATATGCAAAAGCTTACATTTGAATAGAATAAAGTATTCGTGGGCATGTCTTTCAAAAAGCGTTGCTAGATTGGTTAACGGACCATCCGTTTGACAGACCTCCCAGCACGCGCTGGGATATTTACTTCCCGGCCCAACACAGGAAAGCCTTTGTTTGTTACCTTGAATTTGGAGATGAGTTTTATCGCAAAATTTGTGACGGCAGAAATAATAGTTTTTGGGTTTTACAAGTTTTAAAACTGTCATGATTCCTCGGATTCTTATTCTATATTTGTCGTGTACAACACTCTTGTAAATTTGTTTGGCCTCTGCTTAATAAAGACGCGACTAAAGCGTCTTTTGTATCACGATTAAAAGTGCACATAAATTTCAGTCGTTAGGTTATTATGTTGAAGCGTCACCTCAAGAACAACTGCTTTGGCTATCTGAATTTTGTTAAATTTCCAAAAATATGTTCATATTTGAATTCTTACGTAATTCAAAGAAGAAAAAAACGCCTAATTAAATAGCATGAAATTACTTGAAGCTTCGCCACAGTACAAAAATTATATTTATAAGCAGAAAAAGATTTTTTGTAATATGTTTATTCTGTCGATTTACAAAAATCACTGCTTCTTCAGTCAGAATCTCGCCGTGCTTGAAAAATATACATTCAGGTCAATCACGTTGTATATTCGCTTTTTGTCCCTTAGGGCAGTGTTTTTCAACCTTTTTTGCATCACGGACCACTTTATGCAATAAAAAAATTTTGGGGAACACCAAACAAAATTTTATAATCACGCAATAAAAT
>JGI24158J21664_10003875_pt1 | contig 19036 bp, 11 predicted proteins | sample Ectturendosymbi3_FD_21664 | JGI IMG/M metagenome (IMG submission 21664)
TCTGCAAAAAGTGGTGAGATGGTTTCTGGATGCAGACGATAACTCAGATTCCCACCAAAACCTATTATTACTTTTTGGCCCATTTACAATGTTCCTTGAAATTTGCATACAAATTCATTCCGTGCTATTTGCATTAAGTCGTCAAATCAACAAGCAAAAGGTATGAGAAAACAATTAATCTACTTTGCGCAGGCAATGAAGTTTTTATAAAATATCAAGCTCAAAGGCGGTTTTAATCCTAACGCCCCCCTTGCGTACGCCCTTGGAGGCCTTTATTGTTTACAATAGCAAAAAAATATGCTTTGTAGCAAGATCGCTCACCATGATGGAGTTTCCAAATGGAACAATTTTCTAAAACAAGTAAATGATTTCCTGGATACCTGTGGAACATGCGGCGTGCTGCAATTTTATGAAATATCAACGCAGGGAACGGGTGGATTGAAGCATGTCAAGCCTTTGGCGGCGAAGACGACGAAAAAGTGTAGGCCTTAAAGCGGGAAAGAGTAGATAATTGCTTTGATATGTTAGATTCCACACTTACGCTCGTTACGCAATATTTTGTCGTCTTCGGAGGGCAAACTGTGGTATTTAAAGCAGCGCATCCATTCGTCGCTGATATCAATTCGCACTGGAATTTTAAGTGAATTCGGCGCTTTCTGTATGTGTTAACTTAAAATATCGTTTGGCCAGTTTGCCCTGATCGCAGTGACAGTCGTTTCAAACATCTGACACGAGACATTTGACATAAAACGATCTTTTGCAGGAACGCGATGATTATTCGTTTGACTTACCACTTAGAATCTAGATTGTTTTACCGTAGCCCAGGGGCGTAACGAGGTCAGACGGGGCAAGAAGAAAGTTTGGCCCCCCCATGTTCGAATCTGAGGTCTTTCGGAAGCAAATGTACTCATTAAAGGAAGTACTTGTGACCTTGTTGGCACTTCTTGCCTTCTGCAGTCATTCGGTGCCCCCATAAAGATTCGGCGCCAGGGGAATTGTGCCCCCTTTGCAACCCCTCGTGACGCCCCTGCCATATCCAGCTCAGAGAGTAGGTATAAATATGATATTCGTTTCGACACGTACGTATCAATTGGGTTGATACGCGCCAATTTCATCTCACTCCAATTTAACATTTCCCACGGATTTTTTTAACATTTTCCACGTCTCTCGCAAACGTTTGCCCGACGTCATGATAATAATCAGTAATTACGACTGTTCCGGTGCGTGACGTCTTGGCGCAAATCTATCGCAAAATTTTCGTCAACAACACAAGCTTATTACTTAGGCCGACGGAAAAATATTCGTTTTTCGTTCAGAAGAGCTTTTATCTTTCCAAGCAAACATTTGTCGTAGCTTCCACGTTATTCTTAAATTAATCCATATTCGAGCGGTTTCAAAGCAAGCATAGAAAGTCCGATGGCTGCTTCTGTCGTGTCAAGCACATGACCATAAAGCGAAAGCAAAGCATTAATTTCGTTCTTCCACTGATTGGAAAATATCATGCGTGTTGTACACGACGCTGTTGATCAAGTACAAAGATCACACTGAAGTGTTTACCGTTGAAAGAAATGCGAACGCATCATCAGCTCAACACTGATCGGATTTCTGTGGCGCGCCCTTACACTGCCCTTGAAAGAGCTCGAATGAACCGACCTAATAGTTNGTGCGGCACGCTNTTTGCACGGTCGTGAACTTGCTATTCTTAGCGCGCAAGGTTTGTGGTTGTTTTGCGGTGCGTGCGCACTGAGCAAAGCACGCTCTCGCCAACGCTCTGGCATGTTCGGCTCAAATCTGTTTGCTGCATTGCCATGCTCGGATTGCACTTGTACTTTCCACCACAAGCCTGGTGAAGAATNTCTACACCAAGTAAANTTAAGGCGGAAGCCAGCAGTTCTGCACAGGAACGTGAGCGCGAATGGCTGTTATGACGATGCCCAACGGCATTGTGCTGCACAGCTTCAGCGAACTCGCTGAGCAAATCACACTGCAGCTTAAGCCTCACGACGTAATGAACACGTGACCGGTGACGCAGATTTCCTGCTCGTCACAGCGGATCGCAACGATTGCAAATGAACAACAGCAGCAGCTTGATGCGAAGCAGCTGTAAAAGTCAGTGCTAAACTGCCGCTTTGGCACGACACCGATCATTGAATACCCTGTTGCGTTGTCCAGCTTCCAATTTCCGAGGCTACAAGTTTATCAGCTGATTACGTGCAAGCAAAATGCAACAACCACTTTGGATGACATTGCGCTAAGAAAACTGTGTGCGGACCCTTGAAAATTTTCAGCATTATCTCGTGATGCGCTGGTAAGCAGCATGTTTATCACCGGAGCAAATATTGCGCGATTGCTGAAGATCGTAACAATGGCTTGCAGCGAAATGTTTGGCGATCTTCACACGTCACCGCAGCACGGCAAGTTGTTTGTTTGTGGATGTAGCAGCTTGCCAAAGGCAAATAAAATGCAAGCACAAAACCAACGAACTGCGCTCTTGAACAAATGAGCGTTTTGAAATTGCAATTTACGTCAAATACGCCATCATGACTATCGGCTATCTCCCCATCATCGACTTCCACAAGGGAGCAAAGGTAGTTTGTATTGTTTGTCAGGGGCGTAGTATTGAGAAATTCCGGGGGTAAGTCCGTTTAAATGAAAAAAGAACATTTCTAGCTGCAGAAAGAAGTTCGCAAAAACTCCAAAATCTAGGTCCCATACCAAGAATAAAAGGAACGCCGTTGCCCCCCAAGTCTACCCCTTTTCGCATCTGTTTCGCTGTGTTACTTTTTACGCTCTCCTTACGCGTGCAGTTCAATTGGGTAGTCGGTCCAAAATTCATTTTGTTCAATGGCGGACGTGACATCCTCTGTGCGCGATGCGGGGCAGAACGGAAAGCGCGCTAAGAATAGCACACGAAAGAACGAACTGGCGTTAGCAGCATTAGAGAGACATCGGTTGAGCGGGCGATCTCTATTGTTGTTGACTGTGTAGCATGTGCGACTTGTCGTCCCTACCGCTGCGGGTTGACATCCTCTACTGAGATACCGCAACAATCCGACTTCGTGCGCGTTTCACTCTATACTGTGCTTTTTAATTTGTGTTTAAGCAGCTCTTAGGTACTTTGCCCCTTCCCCATTTAACTCCGTACCAAGCTCAGCTGTGTAGCCAGCCCAAAATTGGGAGAGGGCAAAAAATTTGGGGGCCCGAAATGTTTGATTTTAGGCGAATAACACGATTTTGTTTAGGAAAACGCCTCACAAAGCACAAAATGACTATATTTTCTAAAAATTTGGGGGGCATGACCCCTTTGCCCCTCTTGGCTACGCCTATGTGTGTAGCACCCGAGATTGGCGGGTCTACGACGAGCAGCTGACTTTCAATGCTCGGGACCAGGCCGGTGGCTTGCTGCCGTAACCGCTGTACTCGGCAACGGCCTGATTCTCATACGGACGTTGCAGTACCATGTGTATCCGCCAGATTTCCGAATAATCGCCTTGCTCGGCCTTGCGGATGGCGGATTCCGCCATCCACGTCCTCAGCACGTAGCGCGGATTTACGCGGTTCATTCGTTGACGGCGTTCGCAGTCGTCCAGTGTCCGGTTGCCGCTCACAGTTCGGTCGTAATACGCAGTCATCCACTTCTTGAAGAGCCGATGCCCGCTCAGCTCTTTCAAGGCCCACAAGGAAGACGGCACCGACGACTGGCGCATTTCTTCCAGGCTGATGTCGGCGAGCTGACGAAAAGTCATGGTGAAGTCGGCTCGCGTCTCTTCCATCAGATAGAGCAGCGAGGCGAGCAGCATGGAATCGTCAGGATGCTGGCCATCCAGGCCCAGTTTTCGACGGAAGGACCGCAGCAAGGACGCCTGGTAGAGATCGTTGAACGATTTCAAGGCCCGCTTGACGTCAGCACGCTGCGTTTCGGTGAGAATCGGTCTCAAAGCTTGGTAAAGTTTGCGCATGTTGAAATAGGCGACGCCTGGTTGTCTGTCCAGTGCGTACATGCCGGTGTCATCGGACAGGTTCGGCACGAAATGCGGGTCGTAAGCGTCGACGAAGCCGAACGGCCCATAATCGATGGTGATCGACAGCAGGCTGAAGTTGTCCGTGTTGCAGACGCCGTGCGCGAAACCCAGGCTCATCCACTCGACCATCAGGTCGACGGTTCGATTCTGCACAAGGGAGAAAAAGCGAACGAGGCGGTCCGGGTCGTCGAGGCCGATCGTGGCCCGAAAATGATGCCCGATAATGAAGTCGGTCAAGCGGCGGAGCAAGTCGTGCTCTCCGTTCTCGGTCAGAATTTCCAAGGACCCGATGCGGAACCAGGACGGGGCCAGGCGCAGCACGACGGACGCCTTCTCGCCTACCACGTGACCGTCGTAGAGGGGGTCGCGCAGAACCAGGTCGTCTGACGTCACGAGGCTGACAGCGCGCGACGTGGGCACGCCGAGAAAATGCATCGCTTCGCTGCAGAGGAATTCTCGAACGGACGAGCGGAGCACCGCGCGCCCGTCCCCGTGCCGTGAGTAGGGGGTGCGGCCCGACCCCTTCAGCTGCAGCTCGGACCGTCGGCCGTTCGCGTCCGTGTACTCGCCCAGCAGATGCGCTCGTCCGTCGCCGAGCTGCGACGACCACTCGCCGAACTGATGTCCGCCGTACCTGTTGACAAAGCAAGCGCAACTGATCAAAAGGCGTCGGCAGTAGACTCGGAACAGCTCGTAACACGATGCCGCCGTGACAGCAATAACGCGAGTTTCACGAAGCTTCGAGGAGTTCGAATACGAAACGTTTGAAGTTGAAAGAAAAAGCAACACTTTCAACAACCGTTGGCAACTTAAAAATATACGTAAGAGACTTGTAGATGTTAGTACCAGTTACCGGGAAAAGATTCTTCAGTTGATCAAACGCACACTCCCCATTTAGTCGATAGAATTTCATATTCCCTGGTCCAGGGAAATGGAGCAGGAACATTTTTTTGAAGCTTACTGGACATTAGTTCAGTTCAATACCACCATGCCATCAACCTACATGGCATTGTAGAGCACGGAGCAAACCCAGGCATTCCAAGCGATTTTGACGTTTTTCGCTCAAGCCGCGGTCGTAACGATTGCACGGACACGTGAATCGAATCAAAAGCGATACAACCGTCTCAGGCATCATCGCGCAAATCGCATGGGCTGGTAACGTTAGCAGTCTTAAGCTTTAATGACGTAAACTCGGCAAGTGTTGCGGCGCATGACGTTGTAGAAGTGGCTTTTTATTAAAGAATTTCCGCGACCACACTCGTGAGATTAATTTTGCCTGCGTGAACACTTTGCCTTGCAGAGCTTTAAGCAGTTAAAATACCGTGTGCTGTTACCTGTGGGCCAAAGGCGTAGCATCGATAAGACGACGTCCCGACACAAAATCTCTGAAGTCGTCGTTGCGGATAATTTCAGTGAAGTTTAAATTCAGATTGTTCTCCAAAGCATCACGAGACACAATCACCAGTTCCACTCCACTCAGCAGCGGCGACGGAACAACTTCAGAAAAGATGCAGTTTTTCACTTTTCGAACGTAGTTCTCTCGCACGGGGTCCAGCGGCAACTGATAGAGCTCGGAACTCGAGAAACTCCAGTTTGAAAATTCAACAAACGTTGGAACTGTCGGGTTAACAAGGTTTATCATCAAAGTACAGAGAAGATACGAACAAACCATCTTCATCTCAGTCCCTCACAACAGTCGTTTAATCCATGTCATGCATCACTTCTGTACAGGCAGTTGCAGCGAGGTTTTGAATAGACACGCAAGCTAATTAGCTACGACTTACTAACACCAAGCTGCGTGCATTCATATCATCAGTATCTTTATTGCAATATCGTTGGAACTAAACAGATTTGAATATTCTGAGGTTGAAAGTCACAAGCACAGGTTTTACATAATTTCTTGAGATGCAAGCGGGAGTAACGGAAAAATTTCGGAAGTTACCAATTCATCACGTCGTTTGTTCAAAGGAAACAGATAACATCTCTCACAAAATGCCGGATACAAGCACAGGAACCACATCATGCTAATGGACGATTATGAACAGTACACACATGCTATACAATGTACTCTGCATCTGAGCCTTTTAAAATCACTCCATACCATTTGTTACATTAAAGACGGAACAAAACATGAAAAGATTGTTTTTCGGTTGTTTGCAGTACCGCCTGTACACAAAAGCGGCGAACGCTTTGGATAAAAGCGTTCACGAATCAAAGTCATAGCTAAGCATGAAGTACGGCATTGACTTGGCAATTGGCACGGGATCATCACCGCAGCATTTGATGCCAAGTCCACCGGGAGGGACCGGGCTAAATCCCATGAAGCTGAAGGACTTCACCAAGCCGTTCAGGCTTTGATTTGCCCTTTCAATGCAAACAACCATCTGAGTGACATTAAGCGACTCCTCGGCGTAGTCCAGCAGTTCGACGAAGCAGTCCCTGCTTAGTTCCAAAGGCACTTGCACAAACATCCAATCGGCGCACATAACCTGAAACAGCCGAGGAAATCGATTCTGGCCAACGGCAGGAGATTGACGAAATCGCAACACCACATGTTCTCAATTATACATCGACAAAAATCACAAAAAGTACCTTTAACTGGGTTGAAGCTTCTGATGAGCTTCACCGTAACTAGAATCTAAACACGCACTACGGAAAAAAACGTTTTCATCGGTGCTACACTAACTTTCTGATGAGGTGCAACAGAAATGTTCTCATTCAATGTACGATGTAGCGGTTGGCCCCCTTTTTTCTAAACCTGATTTTGGCGACAGCAATTAGCGGCAGGCCGAAGCCTGAATTTCACTTTTTTCCGGGGCGGTTAAGGTGAATGCTCTTGCCCAAGGAGCGGCGATTAACTCAGCGGCCGTGGATCGAACACACAACCTTCCAGTTAAGAGGTGGACACTTAATACCACTGAGCCATCGCTGCCCCTTATTTCCAAAATAGACAAACATACAAACCCAACAAGCTCAACCTCGCCTGAGGTCCTGGCCACCCGATACGTACTGTAAGCTAAGCACTGATGCGATGGTCAGGCCAGTGCAAACTGGATCCGACACAAGGGCCAGCGGTTGATGACTGCTTAGAATGAAAAAAAACGACTTTTACGCGCCAAACGCCGCCACGGCCATTGTTTTAATCATTGTTACGTCAACAGAATATGGCTTTGGTGGCCGATCACTGCTCTTTTCGGCAAGAAGAAAGCAGAAGGTATAATCAAAAGCAATAAAGAAACTGGATAAGTAAATTTTTAAAACCATTGCAAAAAAACAAATAAATAAAATGCGCGCTCTGAAAGAACAGACACAGACGTACCGTATTCCAGCGAACAACCATCTGCTCTGATATCTGCCGAATGAAGGTTCTTAAATGGATGTCACCTGCAAGTGCTTTGCAGCCATCATTTCCAAACAAAGTTTGGGCAAACTGCACACAGCTCTGCAAGTCGTTCTTCATTTGCACTCTGCAAAACAAAAACGCAATAGAGTAGGATCTCCTTAACTTCTAACAACGAAACCTGAAATCACTGACCAAAACTACACAAGGAACTATGTTTCAGTCAGTTTACTGAAGTTGAAAGGAAAATTTAGAAATGCTATTAATTGGGTTACACGTCTGTTATTATTTGGGTTACATAGCTTTCACCAAGTATCTTTAAACAATGAACAAAATGATGCAGTTTAGTGAATTATTCCTGTTTCCTTTACACATGACATCAACAAGCCAATATTACCACCATCACAAAATAATAAGCACACGGGATACGTCTATCCTTGTAACTAGAACAAAAGCAACATTTGAACTACAGCATATAAACTATCAAATTTCACTCAGCAGGAAACAAAACTTGTGTCATCCACTATATTCCCTATAATACTAAAATGTAGCTGAGATTCCTACAATGGACAGAGTTTACAACATTAAACATTTAGCCAGCCTGCAAATATATAGCATTAATGACCAATAAACAAAATTGTTTACCATCACATTATGACAAGTTGACAACCTGATTTTAAAGATCAAAATCACAGTGCCTTGGCAATTGCTATTCGTTGTGGTTTAGATTAAATGTAGCAAAGAAAACTTCAACAAAGCAGGCTTAATTATTTGCTCCATGCTGGAAATTGACATTACACCTTTTGGTTGATCTACAATAAAAATTCTTTACAACCTTTGCAACAGAAAATGCAAGTAATTTACCCATTAGAGATGTCAGGAGCACTGCCGAGGCTTGGTATCAATTGTGAAGTTGCACTGGGCAAGCCACTTGGCTGGTACTGCTGAGTGCAAAATTGTGAAGTAGCCTTCTTTTTCCTTTTTTTCTTCATGATACAATTCACAGCTGTTGATGGGGATCTCTTTATGCATGACAAAGTTAACAACTCCAATGATAATATTTCTTCCAGCTAGAAAACTGGTAAAATACAAACAATAAACAAAATTGGACGTTCCCATCACACAATGGTTGAAAATTGGAAGCCTTTGCTGTTGAACATCACAATCTGTAAACGTGAAGTGAAGCTGGCAGCTATTTCAGAAATAGAAACAACTGTAGTTCATACACATGGTTCTGAAGATTTTTATTTGAAGGACTGATAAAAGGTTAGATGCACTAACGAGGAATCACTGTCACTATCTTGCAATGTACATGATGTGTATTAGCCAACTTAAGTTGAATTCGTTGCCATTTGAGTTATGGTCAAAGAAATTGGCACACAAATAACCTGTTGGCCAAATGTGTCATGGAGCACCCCTTGACAGATAGCAGGGGAGGGGAAGTTCTTCACTATCACAGGCCATGTGCTTTTTAGAATATCATGGGTGAGACACAATAAACTATAATTTTGAAGTACACAATTGCGTTTACTTCAAAGAAAATAAAGAGAACAACTCTGAGATTGAGTAAGAGGACTTCTGTTGACTTACCGTCATGTTTAGGTTTATCTTGACCTTTCATTTTGACATGTTCTTATTTGAGTAATGAAAACTTCAACTCATGCCACATTAAATTGTCATAGTCATGTGAGGCCCATGTGGCCTCAAAGCTGCAGGTTCCCCACAACTGTAGGTTTGACGTTGATTTGAAGTCATGAAGTTAGGTCTAAATGGATTGGAATGGGACTTGCAGTTACAGCTACTATTACACTGCATATACATTGTAGTCTAAGTGTGCATACCTCCTTATAACTTTGTTAATGCAGCTAGACTTTAATTTTTCCTGTCACTCTAAGAAAAATGACCAATTTTTACCCAGAAAATGTTTCTCTCATGCACCATATTATTATTACCAGTCCTAATAATGCTTTGTATTAACATTGGTTTTGAAGAATTTTCAACAGGAAGATTGTTAACTTTAATATAGTGGTGAATTTCTCAGTTTAAAAACCACCCTTTGTTTAACATCTGTACCTCCACAACCGGTGCATATTGAAAAAAGGTAATGTACAGGCCAATGAATCTGTCAGAACCAGTTATATACATGAGGAATTCATGCCCGCATAGACAAGCTGCAAGAAATGAAACTGTTTCTTCAAACAAGTCAATATCATGTAAGAAATCATTATTTTGAAAAGTTAACTTTCTTTAGCATATAAGTCACCATCAGAGTTCACTGCTCAAACAAACAACCATTTTTTCTGCACAAGGAAAAACTAAAACTGACAATTGGAACTAAAGATGTATCTACTTTAGGCTAGTTGACATGGGATGCCAACAGTGCATCAATGCAAAAGAAAAACACTGCAAAATATAAAACAAAAACCTAACAATCTTGTATATGCACAGTTGCATACATGGTTTCTCAGATGCATTTATCACCTCTAACACTATGAGGTATCTCACCATTGAAAACTACAGTGCTTGCTACATAACATATTTGACTGTTCTTTTTTTGACAATGTTCATAATCATATTCAAGTATTCTCATAACACAAGCCATTCTTAATTGTAAAGAAGTGCTTCTAGTGTTCCACAGAACTGAAGAGTTCCATGAAATATTTAAAGGGGTTCTATGAGCCTGAAGGCACCAATTTTCCCACGTAACGAAATATATTTGGTCCTTTAAGACAATGGTATTAAAGATTGTACAACATATTGACTAGTAAAACCAGATATTCCAATTGGGCAGCCCGCACATGGTCAGTGAAATTATTTGCTACATAATACCCATTGGCTTTGTTCTACAAGGAACACCATAATTTCCCATCTTATTTTAAACACACACACCAAAATTTATAGCATTGACATTTTTCGATAACAATAAATTCAACCTTCCCTTTGAATACATCAAAAACTTCTGTTTCACACAAACTTTTATGTCATAATATTTTCACCATGTGGCCGCAATTAGCCATATCATGAGGTCACAGATGCTTTGAAAGGTGATTAGTAGGGCAACCAATTTTTTCACCTATAAACTTAAAATTTTGACTTTATTATGACCTATAAATTTTCTGCGTTTGCAACTGCAAAATAATTCAGCCGTTGAGGTTGACCCAGAGAGTATTCATGCACGCTATGCTTCGAAATTTCAAAATATTTGGTTGTTGAACTTTGGGGATGTTATATTGATAAGTACATAAGCAACTACAGTAGAGTGAAACCTGAGAACATCATAAAGTTGAAACGTTACATGCATAATGGATTGAGCATTTACCAAACCAAATACTGTAAGACCACGTTTCTTGCCTTACCATGCCTATCCTACATACTATTCAATAGTCCAGTATAGTAGGCAAAACAGCATTATTACACCAGGAGTCGCAACAAACCCACTATTACAGAATTGCAAGTAAACTTGTAAAAGCATATCAATATCTGTTGTTGTAGTTTCAATAATGTAGCAATGCAGAGAAAAAAAACTCTGCTGCAAGAAAATTTTGACCTAATGATAAATTTTGACTATTTTTTATGTAATAACTTGGGATTCCCTCATGGTATGAGCATGAAATTTGGTTTGTGGACGTTTCATGAACTTTCAAAACGGCAGAAAAGTTGACTTTTGATTGCCCTAGTGATTAGGTATAATTTTGTAAATGTTTTTGTGTTTGCAGCTTAAAAGTGCTACATTTGACTAAATTTTTTTTGATAAGTTGTAAAAGAAAATTTGTGAAGTGAATGATTCTACTGATTAACAACCCACCTACACCACTGAATAATATTCTTGTAATTTGCTCACAATCAGCAGGAAATCATTTTGCCTACAATACAGTTGAGTAACTTCCATGGAACCCTGAAGGGAACTTTCTGCTGGCTACTAGGTTGATAAAGTTCAATTTTCTTCTTTCTGGTTTTTCAATGATTCAAAAGTTAGGATACAATGAAAATAAAAAATTAGGAGTCATTTGAAGCTGAAGCAAAACAATACTTAGTTATATTCACTTTTTTAAAACTTTTTAAAATAAATCATACTCATTAATTGAAACTCATCTGTATGATTTTGCATATAGCATTAGGCTTTGAACCAAGAACATTGCTGAAACCATTTTCAAAAAAGGTCAAGTCCAAATCCAACCTTGACAGGTATAAAACAGGTGCCCCATTTTTTGACAAAGGAACAAGTAAATTATCCAATACCCTCATTTACTCTAAAAAGTCAAACATCCTTTTAATGCTTGTTTTATTATTAAACTTTGATAAAATTTTAAATAAAAATCATTAAAGCTGCATAATCCACTGTAGAAATGTTTCAAAATCTTATCCCCTAAACACATAGAAATCAACTGTTTGTTTGTAAATATACTTTGAAGTTAGACACATGGCAGCAAAAATTTTAAATGCCCGTTTTATTGTTGCAAAACCTTTTGAATTCTTCTGGTTTGTTGTTGAGCATACATTGAAAATCTGTACAACAATATTATTACCTAATAAATCTAAGAGCATGACTGATAAAATCTTGTACTTGGTTGAATTTTTACTGAACCATGTTGGCGCAAGTGCTGTTTATGAAGACTATATTTTTAATGTTAAGTTAGTTACCACTTTAGCAACACAAGATACTAGTGGAGTTCTTACTTTGTTCAAGACATATAGGCCTAACTTGAGACAATTAAATTCATGGATTTAGTCCCTAGATAAAGATTGAACAATGACTTGCCTATTTATAGAAGTTGACCATGAACTATTAACTATTGATGATTAAATACAGCACTACGCCACTAGGCTAGCTCAAGAATCTTAGGCCAGGACTAGACCTGCAGACACATAAAATGTCATTTTACAAAAATTTTAGTATGCTGTACATTACAGTGAAGCATGAAGGTTGATTTTTCATGTGTGATAAACCTAACAACTTATTGTAATGTACAGTTAAGCAGCAAATAATTGAGGTTGTGTTAAGTATAGGCTGCAGCTGTTTTTTATAAATACCAGCAGAAATAGCCTTATACGTTTCATCTAAATAACTGCTTTAATCCAAAAAATCATCAGTCGCTTTAAACTATTTAATTTCATGAGGGCAAAAACTGCAGTACTGTAAAGTAGGCTACGCAAAAATTCTCCGGATGATTTGCATTATATAAATTTGGTAGTGTCTATTTTATCGGCGGTATTCTCTGGTGGCAACAAATCAGCTGGAGCTATTGTGCCGCCAGTCGAAGATTCGGTCTCGTGGCATGACACAATACCAAGAAAAAGATCACTTTGTCAGGAAAATGTTGTCCTGGCTCATGGTGTAATGGTTATGTGTTACGGCTGCTATGCCTATGGTTTTTGGTTCGACTCTCAACCTGCCGACTTTCGTTTTGTTTTTTTTCTTTGCTTTTGTTCAGGCTCCGCTTAGGTGTTGCGTTTAGGGGTTAGTGTTGTTAGGTTAAGGTTAGGGTACTCATGCAAACACTGTAACCTCCGAGCACTCAGTTGCAAAGTAAAATGCGGTTGTGGTGTTCAGAGAATAAGCACGAACAAAAAAATATGACAGCATCAAAGCACGCAACCATATGTTGTTAGACTTTCTGCATTGTTCAAGAAAGAGGTACATATTTTTTCACAATAAGGCCTCAATAGTAATGTTGCACTAAACCCGATTGCTATTAACACTCGCTCGCCATGGCAAGTTGTATATGAATGAATTTATTTGCCAGCAGACACGAAACCCATAGTACAAACACACACTCTCTGCACAACGCAGGTTGATCAAAACATACAGTGCAGAACGTTTTGCAGCAGCGTTGGAGGCTGAATCACAGAGTTACAGATGCATTTTTAAAAGAAGTTTTCCAATAGCGTTGGTACCAGAACCACATGATTACAAACACATTCTTAACACTATTGTTCGCTAACCCGTAACATTTGGTACAACACTATTGTAAAGAAGGATGCTAGTTCCAAAACTGATCGAGGCTAGGTAAAGCACAACACTGCAATGTTGGAGCACTCAGTCACAAAGTAGCATGCAATTGTAGTCAGGGCCTATGAGAGGGGGGTACGAGATGTACATTGTACCCAGGCCTGGTAGTTTCAAGGGGCCCAGGAGGATGACAGTACGCACTATAAGATTGGTTTATTTGCTTTTGTTGTCATCTTCCTTTACGTTGCAATAATTTGTGGCTATTACCTTATACAATCAAATAACGTTGAGCAGAGTTTATGCACAGCAATCATCAATAGATTCCACGCAGTAAAACTGTAAAAAGCCGCATGTAAGAAGTGTGCTGTGGCTTGTCACAGAAACTTGGGTGTTTAACAAGAACCAGCGCCACATTTTACTGCCAGAAGATGCATTGTACATAGACCCGTCAACTATTAGAAAAACGCAGTTCCTTGCCAAAGTTGTTCAGTCTGTGTGATACACAACAGTCAGCAGCATGAAGTTAAATTTGGCGCGCTACCGTCTTGCAAAGTACGCTTACTGACAGTTCACACATTTTAGTCACGGGGGCATTCTGGGGCAGTGGCCCCCAAATTGGTTGCGCCCAGAAAACATTTTTAAACATAAAAGAAATACAAAAATCTTGCCCCCTAAAACATCTGTTTTTTTCCGTGCCCCGGCATTCGTTGTCTTGAATAGTACATCTGGTGCAATGAACTCAATACTCCAAAATAAATCTGTTTATCTATCAGCTAAGCGCGACCTTCTCAAAGTGGCACTTGTGCCAAATTAATTTCAATGACGCACTCACGTATCTTCTCCTTTTTAGTTTTAAATATTGTGAATCTGTTGTTTTATAGGTTACATCAATGTTTTTTACATCGGATAAAACTGTGTGCAATGTGTACACTTTTTACGAAATTCATCAAAATCATTGATCAATATGACTGACTTTTATGCTAGACTACTTTTTTATCAAACTTTTTACAGAACCGAACGCACTTCAACAACAGCAGATTTCTCATCAAACCAAAACGACCGCGATTACTTTTAAACGAATATGTTATGCTGATGTCACCAGCTATCCAATAAAATTCCTTTGAACGGATACACTTTTTACGAAAGTTACCAAAATCATTGATCAACATGACCGGCTTTTACGCTACTGTCTACTTTTCAGCAAACATGTTGGAGAGTCGAATTGCTGAGATATATGCTTAACCCTGAGGTCCTGCACCCACCAAAATTTTGGCGCAAGTTTGCAACGCTAAACTTGCCACCCGATGAGCTAGAGAGCTATCCAAACCATCCTCAGATTCAGCAAGTCTTCTGCTTGAAATCGAAAAAAAAAGATTTTCGGTTTCAGTTTGGGGTTCGCTGGGGGGACCGCCGCAAGTGGGAGTGTTTTTGCTTTTTTTTGGCCACCTTTACCTTGCCCTAGACCACAACCCATTGGACATTATTTTGGCTCAAGATTTTTTGGAAACTAGGCCATAATCTGTGTCTTGAGAGCCCTTGGATGACTTTCTAGCATAATCGGGAGCGAAAATTATGGCTCAGAAACCAAAAATTGACCAAAATCTTGCTCCCTCAAAAACCACTCTGAGGGGCATTTCGCCCCAGGCAATAACTCGTCGTCAGATTGAGCTAGAGAGCTGTTCAAACCCTCTAAAGACTCGTGACGGTATGTAGTTTGCAATAAAAAAAAACGTTTCAGTTTAGGATGTCTGTTTTTTTTTAATGCTTATATAATGATAGGATGTTCATGTTATATTTTGCTGATGTCAGCATTTTTGCCCGACCTCCCTTTAAGACTCTCAGGAGCCATTTAAAGGACATAAATTTTTTTTGTGTTTAGCGTGTTTTGGTTATATTTCGGAACTTTGAAGGGTCATAATGGGTTCTTAGCACTCCTGGTTCCAAGATTAAGACCAAAAAACAGAAAAATTAATTGGGGAAATCCCCCAAAAGTGTTGAGAAAAGCCCCTTACCAATTAGCTGTTTTTTGGCCTAACTTTTGAACCAGAAACGCTAGAAACTCAATCAAGGGCTCTAAAAACACGCATTCTCGCCTAGAATCCAAAAACACTGCGAGCCAAAATGTTGGCGCGTGGGATTGGAAGATGACGTCATATAATTAACCAAAAAGCATACCCCTGTCATGATCCCATTGGCCCAAAACCCCCTAACCAATTTTAAAAACATTTTTTTTATTCTAAACTACACGACGCCACTAGTCATTACAGGGTTTGAACAGCTCTCTAGCTCAATCTGCTGCCGAATTATGGCTGGTCAAGTTTGCCCTGAAAGGGCAAATTATGCCTTTTCTGGAAAGTTTTGAATTAGGCCAAAAACTGGGTTTCTGACCCATAACTTTGGCTACAGATATGCTAGCAAGGCAATCAAGGGCTCTATAGACGTGGATTTTGACCAAGTTTTCAACAAAACTTTGAGCCTAAAGAATGGGTCAATGGGTTGAGGCCCAGGGCCGGCCAAAATTTCCAAAACATGCGTTCTTTGTGACGTCACCTCCAGAAATCCACCCACCGAAAAAGAAAAACGTTTTTGTTCGATGTCAACTAGAAGACTTGCTGAATCCGTGGATGGTTTGGATAGCTCTCTAGCTTAATCGCCTGGCGAGTTATAGGATTGCAAAGTTCTGCAAAAAAGGGGGTAAACCCTGGACCCAAAGGGTTAAAGTCCCATAATAATGTCATAGCCACACGCATTGTTGACGTGTATGAATCTACATTTTTGTTATTTCATTGTTACATTACAAAAGTTGGATTTCTGTCGAAAAAGCGTGCTTAACACCCATGCAAAATATTGCACATGAAAAATTCCACATGATTCAATTAATTCGAAGTGTAGTGTATGTTTACTTATGTGCTGCTGAGTCAGTGCTTTTTATGAAAAAAATTTGGATTGGATCAGGATCACAGAATTTCCCTATCTGAACACCTCTAAACTGTTGCTGTGCCCTTGTAAAAATTGAGTTGGGTTTGAAAATCAAGCTGTTTTGGAAACTCTTGTGCTGAGTGAGGTGTGAGAGTTATAGGTCTACAAGAGTAAGCTTGGAAAATTTCCTCATTGTTGCATTTGATGCAATTAAAGAAGGAGGTATAGTGAAAATGAATGGCTTTACGTCAAGTGATGAAGTTCTTTGTTCCAAAGATGCTGTTCTATTTCATAACTTTTGTGGAAAAAAGCCTAATCCTGCTAATGTACACAGAACTAGAAAGAGGTTTGTTGATGACGAGGTATGTCGCAAGAAGGTAAGCATAATGTTCTGTTTCAGCTTGTTTATTGCCGTTTAGAAATAGTGGCAGGATTATATAACAGCGTGATGGTGACTGGCGTTTCTCTCGGGGGAGGGTTGGGTGGGCCACAGGCCCTACAAATTTTTGGTTAGCCCTTGTTTGCCCCCCAGTTTTCCTAGCTTTAGTTATATGCCGGTTCACATGAAACTGTTTTTATAGTTTCAGCGACATCAGTGAACCACTTTTTCAAAGTTTTGATGCTTGCTTGTAAGAGCATTATACTAAGGTTTCGTCTCAGAGACTGATAAGTTTCGTACAATAATTATCCTAAAATTGGTTCCAATAAGCACAGAAATTCATGTATCTGAGTGTAAGTTTACAAAGTTTGTTATCGTTAGCTTATTGACGTCTTGGAAAAAGTCAAGGCTAAGGAAGCTTTTTCGGGCCAACTAACGGTGAAGCAAAGGGAAAACTAGTCAATAATCGTTGGTCTTTCTTACAAAGATGCTGTTCGATATCTGAGGCTCTTGACTAAAACTCCTACAAAGAAAACAGTACTCCAAATACAACAAAGATTTTCTAAAGATGAAGCTTACAGGACAAAGGTCAACACCCACGACTAACATTTTAGGATTTAGCACTACAAGAAACAATGCTAGCAACTATAATTTAATTTCTCTTTACTACTTTAGATTGTTCATGACCCCATCAACATTTCAAAGTTCTGACTGCGTTCCCTGCAGCTCTTCTGCACACTGTGCGCCTGGTACGAAGGCTACAGTACCAATGGACAAGGTCTTCGTAACACCTGGCCGAGAGTTCAGCACTAGACATAGACTTACCAGCACCGAATTGGACGCACCATCACTTGGCCATTCCCATTAACCCTATTGTTAATGCATAGATGGTGTGACAACAAGGCCTCGGAGAGAAATTTTACCAAGGGGTACGAAGATGAAGATCGATACCGAGTGTGACCAATGTGCCTGAGTCAATGGCTTGGTCCAGCAGGGGCCAAGTACCTTTCACCTACGGGCATTTTACAAAAACGCGACAACTGGCGGGCCACTTCTGATGTAAAACCAACATTGATGTAACCCAGGCGTCAGGAACCTATGGCTCACGAGCCAGATGTGGCTCTTTTGATGACAGCATCTGGCTTTCTTGATATTTTCTTAACACGATTATTACGAATGAAACTTTTTCTGTAGGCTAATTTTTCATCTACCAGACTACAAAGCCATCAGCAACACCATGCAGCACTAGAAATCACATTAATAGTATGAAGCATGTTATTACAAAGAAAATTCAAACATTTAGCATTGTTTAAAGTTGTTGGTTTTGCTTAAAAATGCATACATTAGTTAGGAAGTTAGTTGCATTAAGCGTTGAAAAATATTATATGGCTCTCATGGAAATACAATTAAAGATATACAGGGTTCATGGCTCCCTTAGCCAAAAAGGTTCCCGACCCCTGATGTAACCACCGTTCGATTCTTGAAAAACTTTGCTGCAAGGTCTGGGGTAGCGTAAAAGTCAGTCATGTTGATCGATGATTTTGATAACTTTCATAAAGTGTACCCATTGAAAAGATGTTTATTGGATAGCTGGTGATAACAGCATCACATATTTGTTTAAATACCATCGCAGACCTGTTTCTATTATTAGAAATCATTGTTTTCATTGCAATGTTGATGTTCATGGAATCATAGTGATAATTTAGACTTTGAAGCTTCAAAATTGTGCGAGTGTGTATGATTTTGTCTTGTGATTCGATTGAAATCAATATTGGGTGCATTTTCAGTGTTTTTGTAGCACATTTTCTCCCTTTTTCTTTTGGCGTTGTTTTCGCCAAGCGCAAAAATGGCTGCTAAGCGAAGTGGCGGCTAGCTTTACCCTGGTGATTAGGGTTTGGTTAGGATTAGGGTTAGCTTAGTCAGTGTTAGGTTAGGGTTAGCTTAGTTTTAGGTTGGCGTTCGGATTAGGGCTAGGTTAGCATCAGCTTAAGTTAGTGTTAGGTTAGCTTAGCATTAGGATTAGCTTTAGGTTAGGGCTACACTTAGAGAGTTAGGGTTAGTTTATCAAATCATTTAGTTACATTTACTTCGTTTCTACCAAGCCTTTTGCTGCTGCCATCCTGGCGGTAAAAGAGACACTGCCTATAAATTTCTTCACCCTGAAAAAGACGTTAATTAATATTTAATAACACTCTAATATAAAATAAATTTCTTCACCCTGAAAAAGACGTTAATTAATATTTAATAACACTCTAATATTAATAACACTCTATAATATTTAATAACACTCTAATATAATAACACTCTAATATTAATATAAAATAACATTCTATTTGAATAAGTTTCAGAAATATTGTAGGCTTACTATAATGTAGATTTTAGCTAAAGCTACTTGCCTGAAAGGCCGCTGGGGGCATCCAGGATGA
>JGI24158J21664_10003878_pt1 | contig 19034 bp, 10 predicted proteins | sample Ectturendosymbi3_FD_21664 | JGI IMG/M metagenome (IMG submission 21664)
AGAAGCGTGGCACTGGTCTCAGGTACAGCCACACATTCCACTAAACACTAAACTTTTTCATTCTGCTACGTTTCAGAGCCGAAGGTTGATTGATCGTTCTTACCATCCAAATTTTAGCCTTGCTGCCTGTCACAACAAGCTATTTCACATCCAGCACAATGGCAGTGTCTTTAAAATCTGGTATTTGAGGCTAGATGATATGGAAAAGAACTCTTGGTGTTCATTCGGAGAACAACAGCTCGGTTCACATTGCCAATCAGGAGAACCTAAAGTAGTGTTTTGCAAAAGTATGTGCGTGTTTGTTTGGTGATTGAGTCGTGGAATTTAGTCACTTTTTAACACCTAGTTTTTTTGCTGTCCAGCCCCTTTTTCAACTGCATTTATTTGGGTATACGAATGAGAAGTAGGCATGGTGTCATAAACGAAGAGATCCCTCTTGCCACCAATAGATTATGTTAGCTGTTGGCAAGTCTTGTGCGTTGGCGGTGCGTCGTAGTTTGATCACAATCGCTGCCGTTTTGAACAAATCTTTTCTTGTTTTAGATAAATCGCTAAACATCAACTTATGCAATAGCTATGATTTCAAGCACGGACATTCTAGAGTCCGAAACTCGGGGCACACGGTCATGTTATTCAAGTAACGTACAAGCGTCCAACTGACGCTTTTTCTATTTAGGTCGTGTCTTCATCACTTATGCAGAGGCAGAATATCCTAACGCCAGGCATACTCGCTGGTTTGATCCCGAAAAAGAGAAACTTGTGTCACATGCATCGGTGCCCATGTCAAGTTACCGACAAAACTATTCCGCACTTCAACATCGCGGTAAAGATTTGTTCTTGGTTGTTTTGATAAATTTTATTAAGCGACGTTCTTCTGCGAAAAAGTGTCTGTGTATTTTTCTTGGAAAAATCGTGACGCGGGTCTGCGAATGGATTGGAAACCTTATATCTAACAGCGGTGAAGCTCAGTAACAATGTGCTAGCTCGACCAGGTCAATGCAACTAAATTACTTTTCACATCATTTATTCTTTGCAAGATTTCACTCCTCCTTTTGAAGCTGCGGATTTGGTTGATGCGCCGTGGATAAAAATGATTCTGATGTCAACATAGCGAATAAAGACTCATTCTGGAATATCGAATGAATGCTTATAACGTGAATTACCCTGCGACAGAGCCAGGATGCCTTTAGGAACTACTGTGACAGGTTTTAGGTGGTACTTCAAGTTAAAGCTTATCTACCATAATTTTGCTTAGATTGCTTGGTTCGTGCTGGTCCTGGTAACACTATGGAATTCCTCGCCATGGATGGAAACAGTTGGCAACCTGGGGCTTCTCTTGGTGACCGGGAAGAGATTACGGCCGCAGTTTCATGCGGAGACTTGTATGCTTTCGGTAGATATGCAGTGCTTGGAATTTACAAAGAATAATAAGTTTAAGGCAGTTTTCATTTGCAACCTGACGCGACTGAACAGGTACACTAGTTGCACTTTGCATTAATTATATTTGTTCAAGAATCAGTGTGAAATATAAATCAAAAAAATCAATAAATCTGTATGAAAACTGTGGATAGGCTAGCAATTTCTCTGCCACTGTCAAAGATTGATTATGAAGTAACGTGAGGGCTGTGAGCTGCTATGTTATCTTTTTGCGCAGTAACTTTGAGCTGCAATGTTGTATTTTTGAGTGGGGGTATCTTATATGCAGGTTGAGGGTTTTTTGATGCGAGTTGCTGCGGTTTTTAACTGCATTTGACGTGGACTGACATGGACTGAAAAAAAATCCTGTTTTTGCTTTTTTCATTGTGTGGCGATCCTACTTTATTGTAATGTCTTTGTTTTTGTTTGCATTTTTTGTTTTCACAATAGTTTTGACCTTTTGTTGTTTTACATGAACTTGCGAGGGCAGTGACCCAATGAGAGCTGCGGCCGTCGCTTCCTGCCCTGGCATTCCTGATCACAAGTTCTCTGTGTGGTCGGGGTGCTAAATAAACTGAACTAATAAGAACTGTTTGTTTTGTTGTAATTGTATCGGTGGCGTAGATGATACAACTTCTCTTGTTTTGATTGCGATGCATAAGTCAAAAAATAGCGCTTCTCACGCAGATAAAAAAGGTTGGCTGAACTGGCTCCATCCCATAAGCGGGAAGTGGGAGAAGCTGACTTTCATCAATTCCCACGCGGTTTCTGCTGTTGGCGTCGGTGAAACCATATATGCTGTACTTTCCAGGTCTGTTTCTGTTATTAGGTTTGCAAACGATCTATGCAGTAATAATAATTATGATAAATCAAACCTTTGCAGTGCAACGGGTTACTATCTCTGGGAATACAACACGAAGAATGGAGAACAGAGAAAGCGTCGTCTTGACGATGACCTCGAGTTGGGAACGTGCTGCGGCGCTTTTGCGTTGTAGAAGTCTTATTTAAGCTTAGTTAGGCTTCTAACTTCAGTTTTAACATAACTTTGATGTTGATCGTGTTATACATGGCCATTGTGCTATACATGACAAAGCTTACCGTTACCATCACAGCATGACGTGGCTTGCAACATTACCAGACTTTTATTAGAGTTCGTTTTCATAGGCACTGTTTGTAAAGGAGATGTGGACGATGCGATCAATCAGCTGATCGGCTCAGCCGTGGTGCTCTTGGATAAATTTAAAGGTGTTTTTTGATACAGCCAACATGTATTGGGTAAAACCATCGAAACCTAACAATGAAAAGACTTCACTTCTAATTTCTAAAAAGTTTTGGCAAACAGCGAAACTCGGCAGAACAAAAGCAGGTTTTCTTTTAAATTTTGGCCTAATCTGGGCAATCACCTCGTGTGGTGAATTGACTGTAATTCGCATGTTTCATGTTTTGTTCGATCGCTCTTGAGTGACTTGGGTGTAAAAAGGGTCTAGCACAATAGTATTAAATTAACCGTGCCGTATGAAGTGATAGACAGGACTGAATAGTGTTTGAAAATGCATTTCTTTATGTTCTTATCAAAACTATGCTGCTGCATGCATCACTTTGTCAAAACGTTGCCACAATTGATCTATTACAGTGGTTCCCAAACTGTGGTACGCGAAAGGCTTCAAGGTGGTTCACGAATAGAACTACTTTATGTTCTTCACAAAAAATATATTCACAGCTATTCTACCTGTCGAGTTCTGTTGAAAAATTCCTGAACTTTTGTGTAGCCTACACTTCCCTTGTTGGTTTCTAAAAATGGCCATAATACTTTCTCACAGCCATTTTCTTCATCTTGCATTTGTGTCAATTCTGGTTTTTACGCGATCAGAAAAAGTTTGGGAACCACTGATCTGTTATATACAACGTTATGTGTTTTTTGAGTTATTTGTGTAATAATTGTCGTGGCAACTGTGTAAGTGCCTTTATTTACTGTCTTCGCACCAAACACAACGAATTTCTTAGGATGCAGCAGTTAGCATTTCTTGGGATTTTTAGCAATCTACGATTTGTAGATTTTAGTGATGACACCTTTCTTCTTTTCGTGATAATCTTCTCTGATCCTACACAAGCTTTTGTTTCTTTCTTTGCTGAGCGGTGAAACAATCAATAGACTTTTGACCCTGTTTTAGTTAAATTATGTAATCGCAGGTTTATGGAAAGATGAAGGTTTTGTTGTTTTTCTGAAGTCCTATGCGCCTGACTTGTATGTGCCTGATTTAAATATAGGTAGCGCTGCCGTTGTGTCTGAATAAAGTAGGTGTTAGGAAATTGGTACGTTCTTGAAATGCATTACAAATGTTATGCCCTTTCAGCGTGCTTTTGAACAATCAGTAGCATTTTATTTTCTTCACTGCCTTTTTATAATTTCAAAGCATTTGTTTCTACAGTTGTTTTAAAAATTTAGCTTCGAACGTTGGTGCTCTAGGCATAGGAACTTCTTCAATTCAACTGTTTTGTGGTTGATCTAAAAGCAATGGATAAACAGAATACTATTTTCCTTGGCAAACACGGGTCAGATCTTTTGGCTGAGCTGAACAGGTGACTACCCAATTCCTCCATGCTTTTGTACGTTGCTGTAATTTTTTTAATGAAATTTACTTCAGAATTTTTATGCAACTGGCGTTTCGCCAAGGTTATCAGGGCATACGCAACAGCAAGAAAGGTAGCTGCACTCTGATCATCGATAATTTACTCTCTTACTGTAGTGAGAGGAGCGAAGAAGACTAGTATTGTGATGTCACCATCACTGTTGATGGAAAACAGTTCCGAGGTCATCGTTGCATTCTGAGCAAATTCTCGAAGATGCTTCACAAGATGTTCAAAACTGAAGTAAACGTTTGTTAGAACGCGTAACTTAGGTTGTTGCAGCATCAAATTCCTGCCAGCAGTGGATATAGAGTTTTTGTTTGTTTGGGATGTCAACTTGCTTTAGCGCCCACGCATAGACAATAAATGTGAAACGTGTGCTTTGAAACTAAACTGTGGACCTTCTGTAGCTCGTTTGCAACCAGCTGTTTGCAGATCGGAAATCTCGTACGTGTTTTCTGTCACACGCTAGTGGTCTTAAGTGCAGACATCGTAAGAAATTAACGAAACTTTTGCGTGCAGTTTTCTTCGAGGTTGGATTTGTTTGGAATCAAAAATAGTTCAAGGACGACTACGAAAACTGACATGGCGGATTCAGTATCTTAACAAGTGCATTGGCGTTTGTTATGACAAGTGTCCAAAAACATTCTAACCCTTTTTGCATTTGTTTTGCAAAGATGAAGGAAAAATACAACAGCAATGTCACCCTGGATGGGCTAAATGCTGCAGCCATGGACTTGATCACCGGTTATATTTACACAGCTAGAGTGGAAATAACAGAAGAAAATGCTTATGCATTGCTTTCTGCATCTGATTACCTTCAGATTGATAGTGAGTTTTGGGTTTTATTCGCCAGCCGTTAATCAAACTCTAATGAAAGTGATCACTAACAAAAGCGGTTTGAAATCGAACGTGGCAAACGCTGAAACCATTTCGTCCGTCGACACTGAGCACAACAGGATCACTTTTGTATCACCGCCATTTCTGGTTCTGGGGTGTTGATTGTGCAACACCTGCTAATCTAGAAGAAAAGGTGAAACGTAAAGCTATCATTAAATGCAGAGCACTGTGCGACAGGGCGAAAGCAGGAGCAAAACTTCCTATATTGGTTAGAAGCTGTTAAATTAGCGAAAGCAATAAAAGTGTCTGTTTTGTCGAATTATGGTGAAACTTCAGTTATATTATCGATGTCCTTTTACTGTGCGTTGTGATCGTGGATTGTAGCTGTGGTATATTTTCGTGCTACTTTAATGTGTTTTAGCGTTGAAGCAGCACTGCTCGGACTTCTTCCTGATAAACATGGACGTTGGCAACGTTTTGCAGTTCAGGAACGTGGCTTCCCTGTGCCACGGTACAAACTTTCCTGGAAAAGCTTCCACTCTTGTCTCAGTGAATAAGCATTTGTTTATCGAACAACCAGAGTTCAATGATTTTGACTTTGACGAGGTCCTGGGCATGCTTACGTCAGAGATTCCAGTAGTAAGTGGGTTAAAACTGTGGAGCAAATCCGCGCGTTTTCTGTTTCAAACATTGCATCTTTTGAATAGTTTTTGTTGACGTTTGACTACCACCGTGCTTCAAAGTGTTTACTCAGTTTGGCTGAGTTAAATCGCAAGTTCGGGGAGCTTTGCATCATCTGCTTATACCGCGCATGGTGCAGTGGTCTCCANTTGAAGATCACGTGATTTATTTGAAAAAGCGTATATACCAGTGGTTCTCAAACTTTTAAAAAATTTTTGCGTATTGGTCTCCTTGCAAATATNTCGATGTCCATTATCAAACTGAAGGCAAACAACACCAAAAGCGAATTTTTAAGCATAGATTTGTTGGATGTGGTAAGTACAGTTTCATGGGATATTTGTGCCTGGTTTTCTTCCACCAGTTCTTCTCAGTGGAGTAACTATACATTTGAACCAGAGGGGGAACTTAGCTGAAGTCGTCCCTCTGGCCACCGCAGTGGGCCCACTAGCCAACACTCAGAAAATAAGTTGATAAATGATAGTGAATCAGCATGTGGATGTCCATAGTAGAGCCCGAAATAACCGGAAAACATTCTGAACAACGCAAAAAAACACAACCTACTTAAAACGAAAAGAATACTACACTGAAATATAAGCCAGGTTTTTACATTTAGCGTGCCAGTGGGTCGGCGCGGTTCGCATCCCTTCCCCCAGTTAAATACACCACTGGTTCTTCTGTCTTGGGTTCTGTTTTGGAAAGTGCAACTCACACGTCTAATTTGCTTCCGAATTTTGTTTTGGTTGCGAGTAGTATAAAAAATTGTTTCACACTCGATGGAACAAACACTTTTACAAACGTCCACAATCCACATAGCACAGCTGACCATCATTTATTAATCACACACATCATATTCATCGCATCTGCATGTGCTTGCCGTGTGGTGGTGGCGTAACATCAAAATTTTTTTGATTCCAATTCAGGCCAATTCAGCACAAAGCAGCAAACAATACCTTGTTACTTGTGATATCATAAGGCAGTATTGCGCGATGCTGGTACAAAAGACGCAATCAACGCTAAACTTAAAGGTATGTTCATAAAAATAGTGGTCGCGCTGCTCCTTTAAAATTGCTTTGTGGATCCCGAAGGGACCGCGGACTCCACTTCGAGAACCACTGGTTTAAATGGTGTTTCATCTTGATTGTTTAAACTCGTGTTCGCTATTTGCAATGTCCATATTAACTGAGGTTTTGAAACTATCGTCAATGGCGTTACAAAACAGTTATTAAGTTTTGAACTGCTTAAATGATGTGTTGGGTTTCAGCCCAGACGAGAGGAGCTAGCTTTTAAATGCGTAGTGAAATGGGTTTACCACGATCAAAATGACAGAGAAGAATATTTCAACAAACTATTGCAAAAAGTGAAACTTCATGATCTGTCAACAAAGTTCTTAGAAGAAGTCGTTTTTGAAGAGGTTTGTAGAATTTTCTTGACATTCGGAAAAGTATGTTTTGCCGCTATGATAATTATCTTTGTGCCACTATGATAATTATCAACACCATTCATAAAAATTTGTTTTTTTTCTTTTGGCGGAGTATCTCCTCTGATAGAAGACGGGCATGTTGCTTAACATCATCCTGGCCTCTTTTCTGGCAAGTGCAGCAAATGCATTGGCTTAATACATGGTTACCCCGAAAAAACTATAAACTTTATTAAATCCCTCAAGGATCCAGGAAATTTTAATATTTTTTCTGGACTTAAATTTCAGTCCGCGTACAATCATTTTCCAAAGTTTCAGTTATCCTGGTGGATTTAGATAAAAATTATCTTCTTTCCAAAATATTATCCGAATGTGCTCCGCGGCGTTGGAGACAAACTCTCGTACGTGCCAGTAAATTGTCAATTACTTGAACGCATTTCGTTTTAGGGATTTCCATGATGTTAGCTGTGATTGCTGCTTCAGTTCACCAATCATTTGAGGGTTTTTGCTGTGCACATCATCCTCGAGATGGCTTCATAGATAAAAATCTGGGGCCTTCAAGTCCGGTGAATGCGGCGCCGCCAATTCAACGTCACGCTTCCTGCTGATACGTCTCTGTTGAAATCGCTCTATCAGCCAGGCTGGGGTCATTTGATATATAGGGGTCGCCATCTCTTGCAGGAACCACTGTTCATTTCGACCTGCACTTCTACGTCGTCCCAGTGATTTCCAAATTCTCTGTTACATGGCGTTCCATTTTCATCATTTGAGATCTCTTATTTTCGTCTTAGAACAAATATGGTCCGATGCCACTTTTAGAGATTGCTATCCATGTTGTTAATTTTCGTGAGTGCAATGGCTTTTGTAACACATTCTCCGGTGCGGCTGCAGTCCAATGAACTTTGTTTTTGCTGCTTACATGTACTGACAGAAGAACGTGTGCTTCGTCAGTGAACCAAACATGATCCAAGAAGTCTGGGTTGTCTTCGATTGTGTCACAAAACGATTCACACATGGTTGCACGTTTTCCATTTCTGCTTCCGTAACCTTTGATTTATATGGATCTGCTAAGAATACGAACAACAACGAAAAAGGCGGCACAATGGGTTGAGCATGCGCTACTAAAGTCTTTAGGTCGGGTCGTAACGAAGACTTGAAAAACGGTAGTTCCGGTCTGACCATCCTCGTGCTCATCGTTAATGCATAAGCTCAAGGGAAAACTTAAAGCGCCGTACTGCCATTGGTCTTCCACCGATACAGCATTCACTACGAAAGTAGCCCCGTGACCCCCGTTGCAAGTAAGCGGAGATGGGTGCGGCTGACCACTCGTGACACTCCAATGGATGAAAAAAGCGAGTAAAATGAAATTTGTTAAGTGTTGAGTGAAGCTGCAGTGCAGATGATGCACTCGTATTGGAATTTTTTCAAACGAATTGTTTTCGATTTGAAATTGGACACGAATTTACCGCATAGCACCGGACTCTAAACATGTATTGTTCAAGCGGCTTTGTTCGAGTTACGAACCTGCATTTCACCCTGTCGTCGCCAAATTATGCACGTCAATCAAGCAAAAACCACACCATTGTCATTGTTCTAAAGTTATCTCATTTGCCGGACTGGCCATCGAATTGCCTAAACTCATGAGAAGACCGACTTTTTTACCTGATGAGCCTTATTTGTCTTTTGATGGAGCGAAGGGTGTGATAAATCACTTCGTTTTATAATAATCGGTTTATGGTTAACATGGCACTTTCAAAAAGTCCCTTGTGCAAGGATGCGTGCTGGAATGAAACATAAATTGTCCAGTTACCTATTTATTTGAAATGAAAAGTGATGTATTTCCTTCACGTGCTTTCGTTGGTCTTAAGTAATGGTTTCATGCTTTAACAAATACTTCGTTTTTCTGCAGCCGTTAGTGCGTCAGTCTGGGGAATCCCTGGCGTATTTGTCATCTGAGCTGCTGAAACGTTTGAAGCTTTATTTTCCATTGGAAGTTTTGGATGACGGTAAGCTCTGAATGTTCAGCTGGTGCATTAGTTTGGCTGAAGACCTGAAGAAAAGATTGAAAACTTTTTTTTGTCAATGGGAATTGAGACATTTAGATTTTTTACGGGTAGTTTCACGTGTTCGTGCGTGTTGTTAGAGATTTGTCAAATATAACGCACTGCTGACGAAGCTGCTTTTGCCATGAAAGTTTTGTAAGTTTAGTGAGAAAAAGTTCAAATAAAAGAAATCATGCACAGTGCAACAGCACCATTGCATAAAGGCAGCGGTCTGATATCTAATCTTGGATTTTAAATATGGATGTGTTACGAAACTTACCGAGTTTGAGCCGTGCCTTGTTGACTACGTCCTTGTTCTGTAAAATTTAAATGTACTAGGGGTGATTGAAAGCCTGTGTGAATAAAATGCTTGAAAATTCTCTGTCTTTCGTCTGAAAGAAAAGGGGTCCTGCTAACTAACAAGGTTTTAACAAGCATAAATCTCAACTGAGAATTACAAGAACACAGAACAAGCAATACCGTTTCTCCAACGAAACGACAAACGAAGAATGAAGCGAACTTGAAGAGAACAGAACACATGAACAAGGATGCAGTCAGCGTGGAAGTAATTAAATAAACGAAAAGAATACACACAACGTATCAAAAAAAGAAACGAATGAATTAATAAATCCAACAATAACGCATTATTTACAGCAGCTATGTCCAACCCAAATGGCTTACTGAGCCAAAAAGTATGTCGCTATCTTAACCAGGGCCGCACATTGAAATACTTATTAATGAGGACCGCACACTGAATGGCTTACTTTGATCTTAGCAAAATAAATTTAGCTTAACCTAACGCACTGAAAGCGTTTGAATCCTAACTGCAGTAGTAACAGACGTGATAAAATGGCACTGAAGACTACCTGCATCAAAAATGTCAAATTCAAGATTATCACAATAAGGGCAGGTTGGCAGTATATAGGATACTTTTACTACAGGGAAAACCTAAGTTGGGCCGCACAAAAACTTCGACTGGGCCGCCTGCAGGCCGCCGGTTGGTCATTGCTGATGTAAAGTGACACGATTTCATTACAATCACCACTGGTTCTAATTACTTGTAGTAGTGAGGTTAGATCGTTCGATAGTTAACGTTTTTTCAGAATTCATTCGTTCAACAGGGCGTCACGATTTTTGGGACCCGGGTATTGCTTTAACTTCCGTTATTTTGAGCATCATCGATAGTAATGTCATGTGAAGTGCCGGCAGTTGTTTGAAATCGTTCGCTCGGGAGTAGAACAAACATCCGGTGATAGTGTTCAGCAGGTTCTGATGACGTTGAAGTCTTATCAACCACATTCATTTGGTTTTCTTCTGCTGCAGTTTCCGTAGGATCAAAATTTTCTCCTACAGGAGCGGAGACGTAACGAGGGGGGACAAGGGGGGCGCAAATCCCCGAGCGCCGAATCACTATGGGGGCGACAAATCACTGCGGGGGGCGCCGAAAAGTCCCAACAATGACACAAATACTTTCTTCAATGCAGTACATTTGCTTCCGAAAGACCTCAGGTTCGAACATGGGGGCGCCAAACTTGCTTCTTGCCCTGGGCGCCATCTAACCTCGTTACGCCCTTGTACAGGAGCTAGATGCTTGGTTGCAACCGCAGACTGTCATTTATCCAGGAATGAAACACGTGCATGGCAGGGATTGGCTTCGATAAGTCAAGCTCATCCACTAAAGCAGCTATGTCCAACCCAAATGGTTTACTGGGCCAAAAATCATGTCGCTGACATGTTAATGAGGGCCGCTCACTGAATGACTTACTTTACTTAGATCTGAGCAAGGAAAGGTTGTCAGTATGTAGGATACTTTTACTACAGCGAAAACCTAAACTAGGCCGCATAAAACCTTCGGGGCCGCGGGTTGGACACAGCTGCGCTAAAGGAACCGGTTGGAAGCGCAAAGATGTCTCTTGAGTAAAACTGCTACTGGCTGTGCCAATCACGAAGGAAGTGAGGTTCCTTTGGCAGAGCATCGTCTCCAGGTAAACAAGCGTTAGTGCGGGACAGCGTTGTTGCTGTACAGAGAAGTGAACCTGTCGAGTGTAAGACATCCAGGACTTCTTGCCAATATCTTAAGGGTAAACCTTTTGACTCCAAAGTCAAGAATATACCTCTCCATATAATGCCGCCATAGGTTTCAACCTGGCAGTTACCAGAAGGGTTGTAAGTCATTGTCCGACTAGCACACGCTCCATTTGAAGTTAGACATTCTCGAAGTACAGGGCTCACGAACGAGGTCCCTCGGTCAGCATATGGGTGCAGGTGGTCATGCCACAGACTGTAAATGCGACATAAGTGCTTGGATCACGCTCGCAGTGTTTGAATAACCTTAGAAATGGAAACCTGGAATGTTCATCCATAATGTTAAGGAAAGGAAGTACAGATTTTGATTTTTACTGGGAAAAGGCTCTTTAAAATCGATGCTAGGCCGTTCAAATGGTTGAGTTGCCTTGAATAAACTAGCGGGTTCCGACTGATGAAATGATTGCTTGTATTCACTAGTGCGTGACTTGGATACCGCTCTTTTGACGTTCTTTACGGAATCTTATGACGTCCAAAATCTTTTGACGTCCTTCGCAAAATGCGTGATGTCCGAGAAAGTGCATCAAGCGATACATTGCTCCAACCTTGTTTATACACGATACCAAACTTAAACACGACAACTCGATACGCCAGCGCAAAATTTTATCCTCCTTTATCTTGCGCTTATGCTTTTTGTCAAGCATGAATGGTACAGACTTGTTCTGTTCCAAGCGCAAAACGCTTACCCGCTAAATGTAGCTAAAAGATATTCTTGCAAATATCTTCGTGATCTGACCGCTACTGGATGGCAGTCGGCAATGAGATTGGAAGGTTGATCTTAAAAGGTTGTCAAGTCCGCAAAAAGTATCGCTGGTTCCTCTCCCCCATACTTGAAAATGACGTTTGAATGCTGTGCCTGAAAATCGATTCCCAACTGAACATCACAGCGCAAATGCTCTAGTAGGAGACCTATTAGGATATGGATGTACTTCTGAAGCTGATTGGTAATATTTACCAGAATACATCCTTGAACGTCAGTCAAAAACAGATGAAGCTGCTATCGATATGGTTCACAACACGTGAACAAAGACGCAATCAGCTTGGAAGTAGAAGAAAAGAATCCGCGCCACTTATCAAACAAGAAATGAACTAATATAACATAAAAATAACGTATTACTTAGTAAAATTGTAACATTCAATAAATCTAGTTTCACGCTGTGTAAAAAGGTGTATTACGCACCGTACTTTCTTAGGTTTGGTCAATGTTTTACTTGGTTTGTGTCACGTTTTTGATTTTGTTATGGCTATTGAACGTAATCGTGTAGCAGTAAGAGATATGTATTCTAAATCCATCAATAGTGGTTGTTTTTTTTGTCGGAATACCTGATAGTAGCTTAATACGTTTTCTTCCCAGGACGTCGCACACCTGCAGTTAGGCTCAAGTAGAATTTCGCATGAAATGAGAAAGTTCGATTACATGCTAAATACATTTAACGAAGGTTTACTATCAGACCATGCACGTTTGGACGTAAATTTATTGTGCAAGAACTGTGTCTGGAATTGTGATGTCGTTTTTATTCTTGTTTAGTTTTAGACATTTCGTCTTCATCTGCAAATTCAATGGAAGTGAAATTCATTTTCGCCAATGGAAAGAACCTGTCATTGCTTGACGGACGTACCGTGGGAGTGACAAAGCTAACTGTAAGTTAACATGCGCCGTATGTTTCACCAAAGCATTTGACGGCGTATAGAACGTGACCTGTAAAATTCTCTCCATATTCATGGAAGGTACTTTCTGCTCAAGATTTCAGCAAATGTACACTCTAACTGAAAAACTTGTTTTTTCCCATGTTTGGACATGGTTCACAATTCCCAAGCCAGACTTTCCCCCCAAGTTTGCAACAAATATGGGAACCTTGTTTCCATGTTGTACAAATATGTGGTTTTGACCAAGGTCGTGTTTAACTTGGTTTCTTGTACATGCACGGGTAATTAACAATTAACAATAATTAACACACCAGGTAATTAACATTAAACCTCTTATCTGTATAACGAAAGAACCAACGCATGGAAATTGACAAGGTTTAGGAATTTCGTGAAGATCTTAATACACAATGCCGCTAAAGTTTTCAGTCTACTAAAAAAGAAACAATTAGGTGAAACACAAGAAGTGCTTTAGTGATTGTCTGCATCGCTCTTCAAAACGACTTCTACCCACAATTGCCACTCAAAGCAATGCACCTTTACGTTGACACATGAATACAAGTGCAGAGCAGATGTTGCATCCAGGTAAATTTACATATCTTGTAACTGTGATATTGCCAGCAAAAACCACTCATTTTTAAGCTGCACAACAGTCCGGCTTGTTGGTTTTCACTAACTCATGTTTTTAGTGACTTTTTTTCTCGTAGCTAAATTATATGTAAGCCACAACTGCAATGCAATCGACACAATCAAAAACACTCAAATCAGACTGTTGCGGCAAGTTGCGCTTACTCCCTAATCAGTGAGACGCGCGCTTTACGTCATTAATTACGCGCGCTCTTGTGTGTTTGTCAACTCTGGCTGTAAATGTGGCCGGATTCAGTTATTCAACGCTACAAGACCGCCGTTGTCGTAAAGCGCCATCAACCTCCAACCACAAAAAAATCAATTATGTAGTGTTTGTTCGGTGAGAAGCGGCATTTTGTTATTAACCGTGCTGATGGCGCATTGTGGTAGAGAATACATTGATGTGGTATTGATTCACATTGCATGGGCACGCATCACTACAACACTACTCCAGTGTGGGGCTGAGGAGTCTTTAGGGACACTGGGCCTAGATGGCAACTGCTAATAGACGCCATGGTGCTATGTCCGTAAGAAGCATTCAGTTACTTTCACTTTATAAATACGTTGATTTGCAAAACCACCGGTCTTCCAGGCATACCAATGCGTTTGTTTAAAAGCTTACAAATCACAAAAAATGCTTTAGAACAGAAGTGCACAAGTAGCTTTAGAACAGAAGTGCACGCCACAGTGTTTTCAGTGGCCCGCGGAAGCATTCAGGAAAATCTTTAAATCTGAAATATCCTCCAACTCATCACAGTAAACGTTAGTGCTAAGGCTAACTTGAATCGAGACTTGCTTCAATTTCCATTAGAAGGTGCTGCCCTTCGCTGTACGCGGCTGTCGGAAACTGGCCCGAGCCAAATTAATTGCCCACCCTGCTTTGGAACATCTAAAGAACATACCTCATCAACGACAAAATAAACGCCCCACGATTCGTTGAATGCACCTGGCGCAGCTTGCAGAAATGGACCACCATCGCACCCTGAAGCACGACATAAAGACATCAGTAAACTTAGTACCATCTGCAGCTGCTGAATTTGGCATGAGTGAAATTGCAATAGTTAAGCAAAACAGATCACAAACCATGTGCATTTACTTAATTCACTTTTAAATTTTTGCATCTCCATAGTCAGTAGTTTACCAGGCTTTCAGCGACACACCTATTACAGCTTTTACGAAAATTGAGGTACTTCAAAATTTGAAAATAAAAAACTTGTGCACGAAGGTTTGACAGATGACAAAAAGAGACAATATTTTCCTTATCTCCACAGCCAGGGTTGCCAGATTTTTTAAAAAAAAACGCCAAACCTTCAGTAAAAAAGGCCAAAAACGGCCAACAAAATTGCTGAAAAAAGCCAAACACTCAGTTACAATAGGTCAAAAAAGAGCCAAACCCTTCACTTGACAAAGCCAAATTTATTAAAATTTGCCTCCTCACAACTCAAATTCACATAAAAATACATCTTGTGTACTCACAGCGCCTGCACAAAATGCAATTAATTCAAAACTATTTTTAGAATTTGCCACTTCTGACAGAAAAATGGCAAAGTTTTTTGTTTTTTAAAAACACCTATATAAAATTACCTGAAAAATCAACAGTTACTTTAGCATAATCACTCAACTTTTGAACAATTCAAAAGCAGAGCTTGCAGTTTACTGCAACAAGTCAAAATGCATTCAAATACAAGTTCATTTTTATTTTTCGCTGACACTGAGCACAATAACACTGGGATGGCCAACCGGTGGCCCTCGTGCCACATGCGGCTCTTACGTAATTATGTACCAGACGCCCCACTAAATAACATGCATAACAATAAATGCCGTGTGAAGTTCTGTCATTGTCATGTTAGTGGTGTGTGATATTTACAGTAAATCTAGCTATGCAAAAGTATGTGTGTGAGGAAGAGATGGCGTTATGTTCATGTGTTCCCATTGGTATGATGTGGCTCTTTGCTGTAACACAGTAAGAAACCTGGCTCTTGGTCTCTGACTGGTTGGCCACCCCTACGAATAGCAAGACACATGCTTCTAAACGAATACAGGGATTGTGGACATAAGACATAATGCTAAATAGGCTAGCACTTGAATGCATAGGCAGCAAGTAAGGATTCACAGCTAGGTAGAAACTAGTTGTGTGTCGCTACAAAATCTTGCAGTTAAAAACTATAGGCATGGCATGTATCCAAGATCATTCGGAAATGAAGAAACACTTAAATTCCAAAGGTTAACTTAATTTGCCCAAGTGTAATCACCACTTGGCACTTAGCACAGAGTTTGTTGAAGACAAGTAAATTGTGGCAATATAAAAAGAACTGTGAACACTGATTAGTAACACAGGCAGTTAGCAATATTAGGATAACAATATGAATAGTAGATTTGGTTACACGCGACATCAACCATAATGGATTGTTGCAAGCCATACAGCATCCATAAACAGGTATACGGCCGCACACGCGCAAGGGCTTGGCCTGCAAAGTGTAAGGTCTGCACAACCCGGCAAGCACAACCGCACACTCTCACTACAGAAAGCGAAACGCACACACAGGGTACGAGACTTTCAAAAAAGGTGTTGTCGTTGACAGTTTAGCCTTAAAATATAGACATATTTTCAAAAACGGCCAACAGAAAAATTTTTTGGCCAAACGACCTTCAAAAAACAGCCAAAAAAAGCCAAACGGCCAACTCAAAATTGTACGGCCAACCAACTAGAAATGGCCGCAAAACGGCCAATCTGGCAACCCTGTCCCCAGCTAAAAAATATCTCTCCCTGCTACAGTGTTATTAACGCTTCTTTGCATAGTAAGGAACTTACATTTATAACAACCTTCATTTCAATACTGTCAATCCAACTAACATGTGCTGAAGCGCTAAGACAACAAACAAGAAAACATTAAGCTTACCCACAACGAAATGGTATTTATGGGCGTTAAAAGCAGAAGTTTAGTTTGACAAACACGGTTGCCACCAAGGTTTTCCAAGCATAAACAAAAAACAATGGCACTGGGAATTCACCTATTGCTTGTTTCACAAACGAAGGAACCTTAGCCCAGTTTACGATGGTAGACAACTTTTGACTACAATCATTCCGGAAAGAATATTTTATTTCCTTCACACAAATTCTCTCCATCTCTTGGATAACCTGCTAGCAATAAATTGTTTGATTTGTGAATTAATGTTCATTCATATTACTGTGCCGTTGTTGGCCAGTACAACAGAAAATTTTACTTACAGCTCATCAGAATGCATTGTACAGATGCAAGAAAGCATTATTTCTCTCGCAGTAATTATTACACAGTGAGGGTTACTGAGCAGGCGTTTGATTTGATTGGTGACGAGACAAAGATATTAATACCTATTGCTAATCATTAAGATCTGAGACAGAGGCAAACACTGTACTACAGTGCCAGCGAACTGAAAAATTCATGGCCGAAATGAATAACACACAAATTGTCATGGTGCTATTGCCCAATCTATGACATTAATGAAAACATGTATACCGAAGTTGACAGAAAAGTAATTCAATGAAAATTTATTGATTTTGCAGAATAAACAGCTTGTGACTTCGGGTTATTTTAGTGAAATTGATTGTACAACATCGAGTTTTGTTGCCTGCCACAACAAGCTGTTTCGGATCCATCCAAACAGTAATGGCTGTGATGTCAGTTATTTAAGATTAAATGAAAGGAAAGGTTCTTGGAAAAGAGCTGGACAGTACACCCAAAATCACCACTACTACAGCAAAGGACAAGGACAAGTAAAAGCGGTCTTCTGCAAAGGTTAGTTATCTTAGATTTCCATTCTGATTACTTTGAAAAAACGTTTCATTTTTTGGTCAACTGCATTTTGTTCTTACATTTGTGTAATGATCGAATGTCGTTAGTAAGTGGCTAACTGCAGTAGGGCTTATTTCAGTGGTAAATTCAAGCATTTCTACTAATCAGTGGAATTTATGTAGGGTAGTTGTTCTGGCAAAGCAAACGGTTTCGGAAGCCTCGCGTCCTGTAGTGGCTCATCTTAACCAAGGTACGGGGAGCTATTGAGTAAGCGTAGGTGAAAAGGCACGAAAATAGCCAAGGTCGACTGCCACCACTGTTAGTTTACACAATATTCAGATAAGTTGAAACAAGCTTTGTTAATAAGTTGTGATTCTAGGTCGTGTTTTCATAATCGGAGGACATTGGCCAAAATCGTTGCATTGGTTCAATCCGGACGCAGAAGAAGTTGAGGTGAATCCAACAATGTGCACGCATGTAATTCGGGAAAATGTTTCTGCCCTTGCACATCGCGGTACGTTTGTTCTTGACTATTATCACAAATTGGTTTGGAAGCCTATTGAAAAATTGGAGACATTTTAGGTTCAACCGAAGTTTCAGTTTACAAGAATCTGAGACAAGGAGTAATTTATTCGTTCCTTGTCGTAATTGTGATCAACGTTATATTGGTGAAACCAAACGATGTCTTGAGACTAGACACAAAGAACATTTGGCTGATGTTAAACATAGACGCTTCGACAGAAGTGCTTTAACTCGACATGTTTTCGACGTAGGCCATTCCATAGATTGGCAATAGTCGAAGGTTTTAGAATTTGAATCCGATTTTCATAAACGCGGTTTTATAGAATCTTATTATATCAACATTGATCAATCAAGCATGAACGGTAAATCCTACGACATGTTCCCAGACATATACCATTTTTTGATAAAAAAATGATGACGTTTATTGCTTTGATCGGTTTATGGCTGGCCCACTGTTTCGGCCGCCCTATTGCTGATTCAATGTTGCGTCGGTGCTTCAGTCGGTTGTGCATTGATGAGTTTTCTCAGTGATTCCTCTTAACGCTGATTTCCTTGTTACCTTTTAATTGCTACCCCGCCTCAAACCATCAGGTCTAGTGATTCTGCGCTGCTAGTGTTTATACCTGAGGCATAACCTCGGTCGACACTTGGTTTGTCACTCTTGTTTTTTACCCTGATGAAGTTGACTGCACCGTCAACAAAACGATGGCAGTATCCGTTTTTACGTTTTGTCTGCTTTTACATTTTATTCATACACCAGTTGAGCTTTAGATATTCAGTGTTATCACAAATGGCAATTGAGCGTGGCTTTGGTGCTTCTTCTTTTGAGCTAGTTGTTCAAACCGCTGCTTGGCCGCACTAGATCTCGGGGGCAGGTGTTGAGCAGCCATTCTGTTGTCTCATCGTCCAGAACCGTCAGGCCATGCAGTCCATGGGGAGGTCGATAGATTGGACATTGGAGGACGACTTGGTCGACGGTTTGTTCTTCTGCGCCACACTCACAGGCCGCAGAGGCCATACCCCATTTGTACAAGCAGGAGCAGAAACGTCCATCCAACGCCAGTGCGGAGGCGGTTGAGCTGGACCCAGGTTCTTCTTGGGAGAGTTATTCCGGGGGGGGTGGGTGCTGGTGTCGGGGATTAAAATGCGGAGGCGTGTGGGATTGTCCGCCCACTCCGCATTCCATTGGTGATCCGCCCACTGCGCCGCACGGATATTGTTGTGGTCAGATGAACTGATGAGATGTTGTGCGGCAGGTACAAATGGGCGTCTCGATTTGAGGCACCGTGCATTTGCACTCGGTGGGCAGGTGAGCGCTGAGTGGAGCAGATGTCCAGGCTCCGTGGTAAGGCGTGCTAG